>Ga0116157_10001531_pt1 | contig 23100 bp, 20 predicted proteins | sample AD_UKC048_MetaG_FD_89882 | JGI IMG/M metagenome (GOLD analysis project Ga0116157, IMG submission 89882) | Active sludge microbial communities of municipal wastewater-treating anaerobic digesters from USA - AD_UKC048_MetaG | ecosystem: Engineered > Bioreactor > Anaerobic > Digestate | place: USA... | reverse complement strand
GAAACATATAAGCGATGCGGACGGGCTGTTTTTCAGGTTCTTGCGGGCGGCAATACGGATATTGTGCGTTTGAGGGGCAAAATGCGCGGGAAAGAGTTGTTTGAGACAACCTACAAGCACCTCCTGATGGAACGCTATCCGATGAACGCTCTTAGTTCCTTTGTGAACCTTTACGGACAGCTTTTTATGCCCAATCCGCTGGGATTCAAAAAAATGACGGATAAGCATGCGCACGTATCATACGAGTACGAAGACAAAAATGACCCCGGTAATTTACCGTTTTGTTATCAATTAATGGGACATTTTGATTCACTGATTGAAATGACGGGAGGCGCTGACGTTAAAATAGAGTTTGCAAAAAAAATGTGGGAAGGCGCCAGCGAAACGGTTTTTGATATTCAATGGCAGTAGCGTTTTTTTAGAAAACTTTAAATCAGAAAACATATCTTCCGGAGGTTTTGAAATGAATGTTAAAGGCATCATTTTTAATACAGGGAAATCAACAATCATTAAAGTATTCGGTCAGGGGCCCTGGGATGCGTTTATGACCAAACTGGTGGCTAAAGACAAATTTTTCGGGAATGTAATCATGTCCGTCACGCCCATTCCGCTGGATAAATTCATTTTTTTCCTGGATGAACTGGTCAAAGAATTTTTCAACAACGATATGATGCAGTACGTGACTTTCGGCAAAGTGGCCGCCCAGTTCGCGCTGTCGCCGGACGGCCTGTACAAATCATATCTGCTGACCAAAGATACCAAACAATTCGTCGAATCGGTTATGCCCAAGTTCTGGTCGACCTATTTTGACGAAGGCACGGTGACCACGAAATATGAGAACAATATCGCCCACCTCAAAATCACCGGTCTCAATTTCAGACATAATTATTTCGAATACCTGATCATGGGATTTTTCCAGAAATCGCTCAAAATGTTTGGGAAAAAAAATGTTCCTAAACGAATCAGAAGCCGTGCATCGGGCGACGACGATGTTTATTTCCAGTTTGAATTAAAAGATTCTTAACGGGTTTTGTTATAAGTTAACGCAAGAAAAAGTGCATCCCGCATCGCTGAGTATCCATCATCTGCCGTTCCGATCAGACCGCGTGAAACCATAAGCGGTCTGGCCGGAAACCCAGGGGGCGTTTTTTGATGCTGTTGAAGCGCCGTATAAAGCAAACACAATTCATTGCTCTTTAGATGTAGTTGTGCAGGCTGGTAAGAAAATTCACACCCAGATAAGTGAATAGAACAGACACAAACCCGACAATCGTCATGATGGCCATGCGTCGGCCGCGCCAGCCGCGGACAAAGCGGGCATGAAGCATGATGGCGTAGATAAGCCACGTGATCAGGGACCATATCTCTTTAGAATCCCAGCTCCAGTAAGAACCCCAGGCATAGTGCGCCCAGATGAAACGGTGATAATCCCCATGGCCAGAAAAATAAATCCAAGTGATGTGCTCTGATAGACCAGAACATCCAGCGTGTTCAGCACGGCAGAATTTTCCTCTGGATGAGACGTACGGTTGTTGTTTTCCTTTGCCTTCATGTGACAAACTCAATGAGCTTTGCATCTTTACGATACAGCTTTTCAAAGGGCGGCTGATTAATATCCCTGTCCTGATTTGTCAAGGGAAGGTCGATGTGATGACGAACGCTGTCTTTAACAACAAAGAATTTGTAGGTTTTAATAAATATGTCCATTATGATTAATAATTTACGCAAAATAATAAATAGGGGAGACAAAAGTTCAATGTGAAGGTTAAATATTTATTTTGCCTTTCATTTTTTTATAGAACTCATTAACTGCAAATTTCTTGCGGACACACTATAACTTTACAACGTCCATTCGCTGTGAGCATGCGATATAAAAATTGATCTTTCATGGCACACAGGATAACAGGATTGACGTTGCGCGGATTGCAGAGGCTTTGAACAAGCTGGGCGTAAAAAGCAGTTTTGGCAATGATCCTCATGCTCAGATACCGGATTTTGGTTTGTACGACCATCACATTCTGTCCTTCCAGGCATAACCGGGTGCCATTCGGCATGACTTGTCTGTTTGTATCAGGAAGAATGACGGCATTCAGGAAAATCTGATTTTCTCCGGCTGCTTCGGGCAGAAGTGGAAATTCCCGAATCAGTGTTCCGCCAACCTGTTCCCATAACCAGGATATCATTCTTCTTTCGTAAGAGCCCATTATCTCTCCTGCCGGCAAAGAATGTCTATAAACCTTATTTATTTTTCCGGATATCCAGGTCTTCTTCCCAATGCAATCCGTGAAAATCTTCGGGGTTCATCCGCTGCAGAAATACCTTGCCATTCAAATGATCATTTTCGTGCAGGATGACCCGCGTGTGAAACGGATGATCAATGTCTTCAATATGCTCTTTGCCTTTCATATCCAAGTATCTGATTCTCAAGTTATCCGGCCTAGTAACTGCGCCGTACACGGTGGCATAAAAAACACTCAGACATCCTTCGGCATATACACTGGCTTCGGATGAAATCTCCAGAATTTCCGGATTGATGTAGGCTTTCCAGCCCACATCGGGCAAATCGGAATCCTCTTTTGTCGGTTGCAGATGGATAAGAAAAACTTTTTTGGAAATTCCAATTTGCGGAGCGGCCAAACCGACGCCGCCGTAATAATCCAGCGTTTCTTTTAATGAGTTGACGATTTTTATTCCTTCTTTGAGATCGGTTATTTTATCGGATGTCCGGAAAAGCAACTCGCCTTCCGGGGTGCCTATTTGTTTTGGAAGAATAACAGCCATGATCTTTACCTCTTCGGCGCGATGTCGCCAAATGCCCAGAGTATTTCATTGATGGCAAAACGAACCTTAAGATTGGTATCAGTCGCTTTGGCCGCATCCCGGATGCCTGCCCAGCACCCGGGACAATTAACGCTGACTTCATTTAATTTTGTCGCCACAATCTGGTCAAGCTTTTTTCTGGCTTCAAGGTCGACCTGCGCCTGATCGTAATTATTGCGAATGCCACTGGCAAAGCCGCAGCATAGTGAATCGAATCGATTGTTGGCTAATTCTATCGTCTTCATGCCCACCACCTGATGCAGGCCGCGAATCGCGTTATAAAAACCGTTGCCCAACTCGCTGGTATAACAGGAATCGGAAATGGCAATTTCTTTTGCAAATTTTCGTTCAACAGGCAATTCGTCCGCGGAATATTTTTCCCAAAGCCATTCGTAAAGGGAAATTACCGGATACGGCAGTTTAACACCGTGATCATTGGGCCAGATATTTTCCAGATAATTCGCGCAGGAGCCGCAATAACAAACCAGTCGTTCCGTTTTTAGAGACTCCAGCATCTTACACGTGCGTTCCACATTCTCTGAAAAATATTAATAATCGCCGAAGCGATGGGGAATTTCGCCGCAGCAGGCGTCGCGCGGGCCAAACTTGGGCAGACCGGCAAGTGCTTTATAGTTTTCCAGACGCTGCGGAAAGGTCCGTCCGACGCAGCCAACAAACAGAACATCCCGGGAGGGCAGTGGAATCTCCTGCCATTTATCGAGAATCGTCCGATCCTCGTCGGGCGCTGCTTTGTAAATATCAAAAAAATACCCTGATGGACTCTTGCCGGTCATCATATAATTGAGATATTGGGGAATAACCGCGTCATTTTTCTTATTTTGGGCAACCATGCGCTCCATCATCAGATTGTAAGGTCGTAGCCCCTGAGGGCAGTAGGAATTGCAATTGAAGCAAAAAGTGCATTCATTCAGAACCCGCTTTGGCTCCTCGCTGTTCAAAAGACGACTGAATTCCTCTTGAGATTCCTCCTTGCCCATTTTCATTACCGGACATTTTTGAAGACAAATGCCGCAATGGAGACATGATTCACTACTCCTCCCTTCGGGGACAAATGCATCGAGATAACTTTTGCTGACCATCATCTTTTCCTTGTACCCGCAACGTCAGATCCGAATAATCAAGCATTGCGGTTTCATTCCTCATTAAATATATCATACAACAATCCCACCGCATTGCCAACCCCTTTACAACACCCCATGGCCCGAATCATACATTGCGGCGGTCTGTCCCTTTTTGTAACTATTCCCCAGCCACCGTTTTTCTTAACGTTGAACATAGAACGTAGATGTTGAGTGCCAAGACATCGTGGACAAAAAAAGTGCCAAGAGTTCGTGGACAAAGTTCTTTGACAATCGAATAGCTATTACATCATTGCATGAACATCTAAAACAATATGGAGGTGTTCATGAGCAAGGAGAGCATACAGCAAAGGATTTTGGCTGTTGAACGGTTTCATAACGGAGAAGCCCCTGAATCCATTTGTGCATCATTACGTAAATCAAGATCATGGTTATATAAATGGGTCTCGCGTTATGACGATCACGATGTATCGTGGAGCGAAAGCAAATCCTGTCGGCCCCAAAAAGCCACTAATATCACGCCCACAGAAACGGTTGAGATCGTCAAGTTCATCCGCCTCGATCTTTACAATCACGACTTGTTCTGCGGAGCTCAGGCCATCCAATGGGAGATGGAAGATCAGGGGATTAAGCCTCTACCGTCTGTCAGAACCATTAACCGGATTCTGAGCCGACATAGCCTTACCCACAGGCGAACAGGCAAATACGAAGCAAAAGGAACCGCTTATCCATCTTTGCCGTCTTTAAGAGCCAACCAGACGCATCAAGCCGATCTGGTGGGGCCCTGTTACTTGAAAGGCCCTGTGCGTTTCTACAGCCTCAATGTAATTGACACGGCCACGGTTCGTTGCGGTGTATATCCAGCTCCATCCAAAGCCAGTCAGCCTGTGATTGACGGATTCTGGAACATTTGGAAACGCCTGGGAATGCCCAACAATCTCCAGGTCGATAATGCCCTGAGTTTCTTTGGCAGCCGGAAGTATCCCCGTGGTATGGGCTCTTTAATCCGGCTCTGCCTGAATCATGACATCGAACCCTGGTTTATTCCAAAGGCTGAGCCCTGGCGAAACGGAATGATTGAGCAGTTTAATGATCGCTACCAGAAAATGTTTCTTCAAAAGAAGATCATGAACACGGAAGAAGAGCTTCAAGCGGGATCTCTGGCATTCGAGCAGCGCCACAATAGCAAGTATCGGTTCAGCAGACTCAAGGGGAAAACGCCGCCGAGAACCTTATCTGATTCAAAAGTTGAATTGCGCTTCCCCAAGGAAGCTCATGCACCAAAGCAGTCTTTGAAGAAACCGGAAACAGGCCGCTATCATTTTGTCCGTCTTATCCGAAGCGACTTAGTATTGTATATATTTGGTGAGACTTTTTCTGTTCCACCCGAATTGAAATATGAATACGTAATAGCTACCGTTAATGTCAAAGAACAAAAATTAAAGCTCTTCCTGGATAAAATCCAGGTCGAGGAATTTCATTACAAACTGCGTTAATTAACCTTGAGTGTCCTCGATGTCCTGGCACAAATACTGTCCACGATGTCTTGGCACTCAACACGTAGAACATAGAACAGGGAACTATCTTTCCCATCCACCATCCACCATTCACAAGTCACCAGTCACTATTTTTTCTTGCAATGTTTTCAAGAAGTTGTATTATGCGCAACATCAAATAAAAAAGTCCCACATTGAAAAAATGACGACAGATCTGACTTTTATTACCAACGAAAAAGGTAAACATCTAAAAGATCGCTTTGATGTATTGATTAAAGACTCAAAGTATTTCGATTGTCTCGTTGGTTATTTTTATACCAGCGGTTTCCACGCAATCTATCCCGCCCTGGATAGAACTGAAAAAATCAGAATCCTTATTGGCATCAGCACCGATAAACAGACGCATGATTTATTGAATGTTGCCAGACAAGATAAACAACAATCACTGCAATTTTCACATGCTGAGGCTAAAAAAGAAATTGAAGGTTTGTTGGAAAAAGAAATGGAAGCGTCGGCTGACAGCAGCACGGTTGAGAAGGGTGTTATCACTTTCATAGCATGGATAAAAAGCAAGAAACTCGAAATTCGCGCATATCCTTCGCAAAACATTCACGCCAAACTCTACATCATGAGTTTCAAAGACGGCGACAGGGATGTCGGAAGAGTCATCACCGGTTCCAGTAATTTGACTCAGGCCGGTTTAATCGACAATCTGGAGTTCAATGTCGAGCTTAAAAACAGCGCCGATCATGAATTTGCAAAAAAGAAATTTGATGACCTATGGAAAGATTCTGTTGATGTCGGCGAGAAATATATTCAAACCATTGAAAATAAAACGTGGCTAAATCAGAATATAACGCCATATCAACTTTATTTAAAACTTTTGTACGAATATTTTAAAGACGAACTAAGCCAAAGCGATGAAATATTTGCAAGATACCTGCCTGTAGATTTCAAGAGACTTGAATATCAGGAACAGGCGGTATTGAATGCAAAGAAAATCCTGGAAGAATACGGCGGCGTTTTTGTTTCCGACGTTGTCGGATTGGGTAAAACGTATATTGCCACAATGCTGGCCGGCCAGATCGAAGGCAGAACATTAGTGATCGCGCCTCCGATGTTATTGGAAAAAGACAATCCCGGCTCATGGAGAAACGCTTTCTCAGATTTCAGAACGCATGCCGATTTCGAATCAATCGGCAAGCTGGACGATATTCTTGAAAGAGGAACGGATAAATATCAGAACATCATCATTGATGAAGCGCATCGTTTCCGTACGGAAACAAATATGACGTATGAAAAACTGGCCGAAATATGCAGGGGCAAAAAAGTAATTCTTGTTACAGCAACGCCTTATAATAACTCGCCCAAAGATATTTTAAGTCAAATAAAACTTTTTCAGAAGGCAAGAAAAAGCACGATTCCCAATTTGCCGGATTTGGAATCCTTTTTTAATGGGCTGGAAAGGCGGCTTAAAAATCTTGATCGTCAGCATGATCACATTCAATATATCAAAACGGTAAAAGATAATGCTCTGGAAATCAGGGAGAAGGTTCTCAAGCATTTAATGGTGCGCCGTACGCGCACGGAAATAGCCAAATATTTTGCCGCCGATTTAGTAAAGCAAGATTTGAAATTTCCTGATGTAGAAAATCCCGAACCGATGTTTTACGAATTGAATGAAACGGAAGATGACGTATTCAACAAAACCGTTGATCTTATCTCAAAGCAATTTAAATATTCACGCTACATGCCGATGCTGTATTATACCGGCAAGGTTGATCAATACGAAGAGGTTGCCCAGAAAAACATGGGCAAGTTCATGAAGATTCTTCTGGTTAAAAGACTGGAAAGCAGTTTCTTTGCCTTTAAAAATTCAGTGGACAGATTTATTTATTCTTATGACTTGTTCATCAGGGAATTTGATAAGGGCAATGTCTACGTCAGTAAAAAACATACCAACAAAATATTCGAGTTTCTGGAAAATGATAATGACGAAGCAATTCAAAGGCTGATTGATGAAGAAAAAGCTGTCAAATATGATGCGGCTGATTTTCGCGCCGATAAGGAAATGAATTTCCTTGAAGATTTAAAGAACGATTTGGAAATCCTTCGGCAAATCAAATTATTATGGCAGAAAATTGACAGAGATCCGAAACTGCTCAAGTTTATAGAACAAATTGGAAAGAATCAGATACTCAAAGAGAACAAACTCATTATTTTTACCGAATCGAAAGAGACGGCTGAATATCTGGCAAAAAACATCAATGCGAAATTTCCCGAATCGGCTCTCTGCTATAACGGCGGTTCGGGCGAGACGACACGGGACGTGGTAATCAGAAACTTTGACGATAAGGCGCGCCATCAGGAAAACGATTATCGAATTCTGGTGTCCACTGAAGTGCTTTCCGAAGGCGTCAACCTGCATCGTTCCAATGTCGTTATTAATTATGATATTCCATGGAATCCTACAAGAATGATGCAGCGTGTTGGCCGTATCAATCGTTTGGATACAAAATTCGATAAGATTTACACCTTTAATTTCTTCCCGTCTAAGCAGGGAAATGATGAAATCAAATTGCGGGAATCTGCGGAGGCAAAGATTAACGCTTTTTTGACCCTGCTTGGCGGCGATGCCGCGTTATTGACGGAGGGTGAGCCCATCGGGTCGCATGAACTCTTTAATCGTTTGATATCGAAGAAAACATTAACGGGGGAAGACGAGGATGAAACCAGCGAACTGAAATATTTGCATGTCATTAAAGATATCCGAGATAAAGAACCTGATTTATTTGAAGCCATTAAACGGCTGCCGAAAAAAGCCCGCACCGCAAAAACGGATCAGGCACATAAAAAATCATTAATTACTTATTTCAGGCGCGGCAAGCTCCAGAAATTCTTCACTGCCGAAGAAAAAAGCGAAGCGCAGGAGCTTGATTTCCTGTCCGCCGCTCAACTTATCGAAAGTTCTGTTAATGATTCAAGGCAAAAACTGCCTGATGCATTTTATGATCTGCTGGATAAAAATAAGGAAGCGTTTGTTTTTGCCACAACGGAAGACGCTATCGAACGGCACGGTAAGAAAGGCAAAGACAGCGCCGCCCAGATTCTGGCATTTATTAAAATTACACTGAAGAATACGAAACAGTTTACCGAAGATCAGGAACTTTATTTAAAGAAGGTTTTAAACCAGCTCAAGGAAGGCGGTTTGCCCAAACAGACCACAAAAGAAACACTGAATGCTCTTGATAAATTGAAATCGGACGTGGTCAACCCATTCAAAGTACTGGCAACACTTCAGATGCATATACCGGACAAACTGCTTGAAGCGCACTATGCGGAACAGAATCCGCAGATAACCGGCAAACGGGAAGTTATTTTGTCCATGTATCTGAGTGAAGAGGATCAGTAGTGAATATGAATCAATTGGCCAATGTGCAACAGCTTGTTGCCCAAATTTCCTGGGGTCACAATCTTGTTATTGCGTAGGAGAAATTGAAAGAACACTTTCCCCTTTTCAAAAGAGGAATTCAGGGGGATTTTGAACGATGATGTAAAATCCTCCCTAGCCCTCCTTTAGAAAAGGAGGGAACGACAGAATCTGGGACTATAATTTGAAGTCACAATTTGTGACTTCAAAATTGGAAAAAGGAAATTTCATGGCGGAATATCCCATCGTGAAGAAAGACGACATTCAAAAACGCATTTATACAATCCGCGGTGTCCAGGTCATGCTGGATAGCGACCTTGCCGAATTTTATGGTGTTGACGTAAAAAGACTAAATGAGCAGGTCAAAAGAAATATTGAGAGATTTCCGCAGGAATTCAGCTTTCAACTGACAGTAAAAGAAAATAATCTTCTAAGGTCGCAAATTGCGACCTTAGAAGATGAAAGCAGTTTGAGGTACCAAATTGGCACCTCAAATAAAGAGCAAAGTTTGAGGTCGCAATTTGCGACCTCAAACACAAGGGGTGGTCGAAGGTACCTCCCCTATGTCTTTACCGAACAGGGCGTGGCGATGCTTTCCGGCGTGCTAAAAAGTGCCAAGGCTGTCCAGATAAGCATTCAGGTTATCAATGCTTTTGTCGCGATGCGCAGGTTTATTGCTTCCAATGCGGAAGTGTTTCAACGCTTGGGAGCAGTGGAAAGAAAGCAAATCGAATACAAAGCGGAAGCAGACGAAAAATTTGAACAGATCTTCAACGCCATCGAAGCACGAAGTATAAAACCAAAGCAAGGTATTTTCTTTGACGGCCAGATATATGATGCCTATAAATTTGTTTCCGATCTGCTTCGCTCCGCCCGCAAATCAATTATTCTCGTTGACAGCTACATTGATGATACCGTGTTAACAATGTTTGCCAAGACAGGCAGAAAAGTAAAGATTACCATGCTTACCAAAGCCATTTCCAAACAGCTTGCGCTGGATGTGAAAAAACACAACGAACAATATCCGGCAATCACAATCAAAGAATTTAATAATTCACACGATAGATTTTTGATTATTGACGGCAAAACCGTTTATCATTTCGGCGCATCTTTGAAAGACCTGGGCAAAAAATGGTTTGCCTTTTCCAAATTCAATAAAGAAGCATTTACACTCATGGAGAAAATCGCCGGCATTGTCAAAGAATAATCATTGGCAAATGCGGGCAAGGACAAGAATTTTACATGGATAAACAACAGGCAAAAGAGATTGTCAAAGGCACGCTGGAAAGCCCTTTTGACAAAGGCAAGTATGCACATTTTATAAGAAATCTACTCAACGAAATTGATGAATCCGACAAAGCCCGTTTTGTCAATCAGGGCAATTACATTCCCGACGCCTATAAGCAATACATCAGTTCGCTGGAACGCATCGGCAAATACGCATCAGGCGATCACGCCATTGACGTCCTGATTGTCAAACTGAGAAAAGAAACATCCATCGAGCGCGCCCGCACGATGCAAAGGAACTTTATCGCCCGCTATCTCAACGGCAGCCGCGGCGGCGAATTGAAGGATGCGGCGCTTGTTGCCTTCGTTTCGCCCGATAGTGAAGACTGGCGTTTCTCGCTGGTCAAGATGGATTACCGTTTTGAAGAAGGAAAAAACGGCAGAATAAAAGTTAAAGAAGAATTTACACCAGCGCGCCGCTGGTCTTTTCTTGTCGGCCAGAATGAAAACAGCCATACGGCACAAAGCCGTTTGCTGCCGATCATGGCTGACGACGGTCATCCGCCTACACTTGCCGAACTGGAAGAAACTTTTAACATTGAAAAGGTCACGAAAGAGTTCTTTGAAAAATACCGCGACCTGTTTATCAGAACAAAAGAAGAACTCGACAACATCGTAGCAAAAAATCCTAAAATTAAATCTGATTTTGATGCCAAAGCTGTCAATACCGTTGACTTTGCCAAAAAGCTGCTGGGTCAAATCGTCTTTCTCTACTTTCTGCAAAAGAAAGGCTGGTTCGGTGTCGGCCGTGATGCGGATTGGGGCGCCGGTTCCAAAAAATTTCTGCGTGAACTCTTTGAAAAAAAACACGGCGGTTACAAGAACTTTTTCAATGATATTCTGGAACCTCTGTTTTATGATGCGCTGCGCATCGACCGCAGCCATGACGACCATTATTACAGCCGCTTCAATTGCAAGATTCCGTTTCTCAACGGCGGTCTTTTCGATCCCATGAGTAATTACGATTGGGTACGCACCGATATTTTAATTTCCAATGAACTTTTTTCCAATGAAAACAAAACCAAGGAAGGTGATACCGGCAACGGCATTTTCGACATCTTTGACCGTTACAACTTTACGGTGAAGGAAGACGAACCGCTGGAAAAGGAAGTGGCCATTGACCCGGAAATGCTGGGCAAGGTATTTGAAAATTTGCTGGAGGTAAAAGACCGCAAATCAAAAGGCACCTATTACACGCCGCGCGAAATCGTCCATTACATGTGCCGGCAAACATTGATTCATTATCTTTTCACCGAGTTCAACGGCGGAGTTGTTATATATGAAAAGGCCGGTGATACGCAAACGGACTTGCTGGGCAATGCCGGCAAAAAAGGCCAGCTTGATCTGACCATCGAACATCCGGAGAAAACAGCCATATCTGAAAAAGATCTTGAAACCCTGATTCATTATGGCGAGCGAATAACGGAAAATGAAGCAACCGCAATGATGAAGGAAGAAAATATTGCTACGGGAAAACAAAAAACCGCAAAAACAAAAACTTTTTTACCGGAGAGTATCCGCAATAACGCCAAAGAGATCGATACAAAACTCTCCTCGATAAAAGTCTGCGACCCGGCCATCGGCAGCGGCGCATTTCCTGTTGGCATGATGAGTGAAATCGTTCGTGCGCGAAGTGTGCTGAACACATTCATAAAAGACGGTGCACGAACTGCTTATAATTTCAAACGGCAGTGTATCGAGCATTGTCTTTACGGCGTGGATATCGATTCCGGCGCGGTGGAAATCGCGAAACTTCGGCTCTGGCTTTCGCTGGTTGTGGATGAGGACGACATCAAAAATATCAAACCGCTGCCGAATCTGGATTATAAAATAGTCTGCGGCGATTCGTTGCTTGGTTTACCGGTGAATATTTTGCCCGATGATAAAATCACCAAAGAGCTGGAAGAGAAGAAAAAGCAGTATTTCAGCACGATCAGCCCCGCCGAGAAAAACAGAATTCGTCAAAGCATCAATGATTTATTCTCGCAGTTAATGGACAACATTAAAAAATATGACCCGGATATTGCCGATGTTAAATTTGATTTTCATACCCATTTTTCGGAAGTCTTTCATGAGAAAAACGGTTTTGACGTGGTCATTGCCAATCCGCCGTATGTGCGGCAGGAATCGATTAAAGAATTAAAAACCGCTTTGAGCAAAGCCTTTCCCGGCTTTTATTGCGGCACAGCCGATCTCTACACCTACTTTTACAAACGGGGCGTTGATCTGCTCAAAAACGGCGCGCATCTTTGTTACATAGCGCCCAACAAATTCATGCGCGCTTCCTACGGAAAGAACACCCGCCGGTTGCTGGCGAAAGAAGTTAATCCAAAGCAGATTATCGATTTCGGCGATCTTCCCGTATTCGACGCTACAACCTATCCATCTATCATTTTAATTCAAAAATCTCCTGCCACCTCGATGGGGTATGGACGGGATGAAGCTGTAGGGCGCGATCCCCGATCGCGCCGCTCAACAAACAACGGATTGTTCGGGGATAACCTGAAGGTCACGCGACAATCCCTACAGGTCGCAACTTTCACCGATATGGCCCAAATTGAAAAACCGGAACAAACCTTAAAGGAAATCGGCTTTACGCTTTCACCAAACGATTTGAAAGCGGAAGGCTGGACATTGGAGCGTCCTGAGATATTGGCGCTTATGGATAAACTGCGCAGGGCCGGAAAACCGCTGGGCGAATATGTGCGGGGGAAATTTTATCGAGGTATATTAACCGGCCTTAACGAAGCGTTTGTTATTGATGAAGATACAAAAAAGAATCTGATTGCCGAAGACCCGAAAAGCGCCGAACTCATCAAGCCCTGGCTGCGCGGCCGCGATATTAAGAAATGGAAAGCAGAATGGGCGGGATTATATTTAATTACCATTCCCAGTAGCGCCAATAAAGAATGGCCCTGGTCAAAAGAAAAATCAGAAACGAAAGCCCGTCAGATATTTGCAAAAACTTACCCGGCAATTTCCAAGCATCTGTTACAGCACGAAGATAAACTTCAAAAAAGAGACGACCAAGGCCAGTTCTGGTGGGAATTGAGATCATGCGCTTATTATGAAGATTTTGAAAAACCCAAAATAATCTATCCCGATATCGCACAGGCAACAGAATTTACTTATGATAAAGACAACTTCTATCTGGGGAATACAGCATATATCGTTCCGACAAATGAAACTTGGTTGCTTGGCATTCTCAACAGCAGGCTAATGTGGTGGTTCTATTTAAGTCTCAGTTCAATGATACGTGGCGGCTTTGTGCGTTTCATAGCGCAATACATGGAACAGTTGCCAATTGTTCAAACCGGTGCAGAAAACAGACAGTTCATCATCGAACGCGTTCAGAAAATTCTTGACGCACCGAACGGTCTGAATGTATCCAAACTCGAAGAAGAAATTAACGAAATGGTCTATAAACTCTACGACCTCACAGAAGATGAAATTAAAATCATCGAAGGGAGATGAGGAATAATTGTGACCAAGAAGTCCCACGGCGCTACGCGCCTGGGACAATTCGACTTACAAACTTCAGTTCATTTCATTCCTGAAGTTTGAGTCTCATTGAAATCAAAATCGTGGAAGGCAAATATGTAATCGAATCTAATATAATATAACAGGTTTTTGACTATGCCCAAAAGAAATCTGCATGAAAAACCATTTGATGAGGGAACAAAAGATAAATTGGAGCTTTACCGCGGATACCTGCGTGAATGACTTCCTGTATTTATCAATTCTTCTTCTGTGGATACATTGCAAATATTTGATTTTTTTGCCGGTCCCGGACTTGATATTGATGGCAATTCCGGCAGTCCAGTTATCACCTGTGATGAAATTCGAAATGTCCTGGGTCAGTGTCATAAGCGACATTTGAAGGTTTGTCTGTATTTCAATGAGTATGTCGCAGATAAATATCAAAAATTATTAGATTGTCTTAAGGTTCAAAAACCCTATTTGGCAGGTGTGACGTTTGATACGAAGAATGATGATTTTCATGACGCCTTCAAAAAATGGCAACCTTTAATGCGGGGCAGTGTGGCCAATCTTCTGTTTCTGGACCAGAACGGGGTGGATCAAATAACAAAGTCAATTTTTCAAAGTATTGTGAAAATTCCCAGGACAGATTTTCTCTTCTTTATTTCATCAGCAATGGTTAACCGATTTAAAGAGAGCAAGGAGATATGCGGTCACTTGCCCATTAAAAAAGAAGATTTTTCTTCCATGAACGGGCAAAATGTTCATCGAATATTGGCGAATGCTTATCCCCGTTGGATACCAGATGATGTGGATTATTTTTTAGGATCATTCTCCATCAAAAAAGGAGCGAATGTTTACGGTCTTGTTTTCGGTTCCGGTCATCCCCGCGGCATAGATAAATTTTTACAAGTTGCCTGGAAACATGGTGGTGATGCAAATTTTGACATTGATAAGGATGGCATTGATCAACGACAACCTTCACTATTTGCGGAATATGACAAGCCAACCAAAATATCAGAATTCGAAAAAACGCTGGAACGGGAAGTGCTTAATGGGACTTTAAGAACAAATAAAGATTTATACCTTTTTGCTTTGCGAAATGGTATGATTGCATCACACGCGCGTGATGCCTTGAAGTTGGTTGTGAAAAACGGAAAGTTACCAAAGCAAACGCCTCATGTTTCATACGACGCGTGGAAAAAGCCGAAAATAGAAAGTATTCAGCATTTTACAGGAAAGAAAAAATGAATGTCATCTATGAGCCAAAAGGCCGCGCGAGAGAATATTCGGAGTTGGCGTGCAATTTGTATCTTGGCTGTACCCATGGCTGCCGTTACTGCTATGCGCCTGCATGTATGCGGACAACAGATGAAAAGTGGCATGCCGCTGCCAGGCCAAGATCAAAGGTTATAGAGCTTCTGGAAAAAGATGCGCGAAATTTACGCGGTGATCAAAGACGCATTCTGTTTTGCTTTCTTAGCGATCCCTATCAGCCGCTTGAGCGTGAAAAACGTTTAACCAGAGAAGCATTAGGCGTTGTCTATGCTAATGGTTTGAAAAGCCAAATACTCACAAAGGGATGCGCCGAACTTATCCAAAGTGATATGGATCTCATGAAAAAAGCTGATACCCATCTTGGCATAACGCTGAGTTTTATTGACGACGCAAAACGGAAAGAATGGGAACCCCATGCATCTTCTGTAAGTGATAGACTGGAAATTCTCAAGCGGGCACATAAGACTGGAGTTTATACATGGGTAAGCCTGGAGCCGGTGATTGATCCGGAACAGGCAATCGATGTAATTCGTAAAGCCCATAATTATGTGCGATTCTGGAAAGTGGGCAAGCTAAATCACATGAAAGAATATGAGCAATCTGTCAACTGGCGTAAATTCCTTTACGCTGTCGAAGAGCTCTTAAAAAGTTATGGAGCAAATTACTATATCAAGAATGATTTACGCTCTTTTGCTTTGAAACAGTAAATATAGAAAAACCCTTACCGGACCGCGCCGAACTGGATAAAATTGTCTTCGATGCGCTGGGCCTGACCAAAGATGAACGAAAAGAAGTCTATCGCCCTGTTTCTCGGCGTGTTCGGCAAACACGCCTTACAGCAGACACATTTATACTCCAAAAAGTTTTGGTTCAATCCGCAAAATTGAGCCAGCTCAAAGATGACAAAGGGAAGTGGGGGCAGGCGCCTTCAAGTCGTAGTGAAAAAAGAAGTAAAAAGAAATGGGTTGACACTTGGTCATAATTCATATAATTATACGCATAATTATATAGAGAGGTGGCCATGTTATGTTAGTCGAAACCGACAGGATGATTCCTGTCACCAAATTGCAGAAAGAGTTGACCAAACGTGTTCGGGATATCTCAGAGGGCGGCAGTCCTTTGTTTATTCTTAAGAACAATGAGATGGAGGCTGTTATACTCTCGCCCGCCGAATATGAATATCTGATGAATTTATCCGAGTTGATCGAACAGTATGAAATTAATGATGTCATCATAAAAAGGATGAAAAATTATAAACGTTCCAAGAATGTTCAATGGAATGATCTGAAGGATTGAACAGCGATGAACTATGCAATCGAATTCATACCCGAAGCTGCCGCTGATTATAAATCCCTCGATGGAAGCGTTAAAAAGAAAGTTAATAAAAAGCTCGAAGAATTATCGAAAAACCCATTTCTGGGAGAATATTTAGGCAATAAATTCAATATTGATCTGACTGGATTTTATAAATTGTATGTTGATAATAAAAAAATACGAGTTGTCTATCGCCTATTGGGTGAAGAAATAGAGATTATCGAAGTGTGGGGCATTGGCAAAAGAGATAAAGAAGAGATTTATCGATTAATCGGCCATCGCTTGAAAAAGCAAGGCTCAAAGCAGTAAGCAGTCCCGGGTTATATTTAATCGGCAATCCGCCCGACAAATAAAATAGAGCGTGCCTTACAGGCTTTTTATGTCGAAGCTTTTTTATCAACCGATGGATGGAAACACCCCGAACAACCTGTAACGGACTCACCGCTCACAGGTAAACTGCCATATTGCAAAGCGCTTATCAGGAGGAATTACCATATCGAAGTGTTTAAGTTGCGAAATCTGGAATGAAATATTTAAATGAAATTATCAATTTAGATATGAAAGCGAACAGGTGCATTTGTTTCATGCGACGTTACCTGGGACCGCATCAGCAAAGCCCGCAGTGTGTAGGGCGCAACATGCTCCCTTCTTTTTTAAAGGAGGGTTGGGGTGGAATTTACAAATCAATTAAAATCCCCGCCTTACTCCTTTTAGAAAAGAGGGAAGTAGACAAGGAGTTTCACCCGCATCAATTAAAAAAGGATTGTGTATGAAAAAAAACTTTACCGGTGAAATGCTTGACGATGGCCAATGCATCTGCGGCATCTGCGGCTGTAAAAATAAAATGGGGGGATTGTTAAACCCGATGTCGCCCCGGCCGACCGTGGCCTGTTATCATTGCATGATTAAAATGTCGGCGGAAGCACAGGGTATAACCGTTGCAGAAGCCGAGCGGCGTAAAAACGAGACGATGCGGGTCACGCATTTATTCATCAAGATGAAGATGGATGAGTATATTGCGGCGACCGGCAAAGAGGAATATCCGTCAATCGACTTAGCCAATCAAGTGCTGACCTACATCATGAATGTCTGGAATAGTTTTTCGAAAGACGAAAAAGCGGCGTTTGAGAAGGAATCTGATTTGGCGCCTCTGTTTCAATCTATAAAAATGAATTGGCAGTATTTATCGGCGGAATCCAGACAACGACGCAACGATCCTTGTGCCTGCGGCAGCGGCAAAAAATACAAGGCCTGCTGTTTGACGAAAGAGGAGAACGAAAAGGCGGAGGTGGAAAAATACAAAAAAGTCGATACCTGGGTCATTCGAAAAGGAATGAAACGCATTGCTGAACTGACGGACAACAGGACATTGAATTTCGGAAAATTATTGCAATTCTACTTCGGAGCCAAGCGTCTTGCCGCTGCCAAAAAGTATGGCATGACACAACAAGATGTGGAGGAATTCAACGAGTGGCTGATGAATGATTACTACCTCAACGACGAACAAACACCTTTTATTCTGGCTGCATTGCTAGCCTCCGGGACGTTGTCCGGTCATGAAGAAAAGCTGGTCAACGCCCGCATCAGCTCTCCCAAATCGGTTTACATGGTTACCTTTATTAAAAAGGGAACAGGCGCTCTTCTGCGCAATGTGTTCGACAAAAAGGAAGTCTTTGTTCACGACATTGGATTTTCCCAATCCACGAGAGACGGGATGGCTGTGTTTGTCCGGCTTTTTCCGGCAGGCGGTTATTATTTGCTTTCCGGTGGCCATATGGCCTATCCTGCGAATATCCTCGACGGGAAATTGAAAACAATTATCAATGCCTATAAAAAAAGCAGGCGGCAAGACGGCGTCAATAAATTTCTCCGAAAAAACGGCCATATTTTCGGCAAGCTGTTTTGATCTGTTCTAAAAATCGCATCGTCTGCTGCCTCGTCTGGAACCGCATCAGCAAGGCCCGTAGTGTGTTGGGCGCAATCGGCGATTACGATGGAAAAATATCGTAAATGTGGGTTAAAAGTTCTACTCGTGATATTTGTTGATAGCTTGCTCTTTGTAAGTTTTTAGTCAGAACTTATGAGGAAATTTTTCTTGATAACATATTGAATAATGAACGAAAATGTATTTGCCAGAATGCCTGCTGATCAGTTAAAAAAACTTGCTGATTATGGCGTAAATGGCGCTGAAAAGGAATTGGATAGAAGAAGGAAGAATCCATCCATATCAGTAACTGAAACGATGGTTACAGCAGAACCTGATTTACAGGAAGATTCGATTGGAGAAGAGATATCGGAGGAAGCAACATCCGCGCAATGTTCCACATCGGTAGCCCAGGAAACGCATAAGGATGGCATCGAAATTTATCCTGCGTTCAAAAAATCAAGTTTTGTTCCAGATTCATCGGTACAGATAAAACCAACGGATGAGCAAAATAAAATTTTAAATGTTGAGGGCCGGATCATAAAGATAAACGCCCGTGCGGGTACCGGCAAAACCGCAACACTCTTCATGATTGCCCGGCAGAACCCGGATAAAAAGATTATTTACCTTGTCTTCAATAGTAGAAACCGGCAGGAAGCAAGAGATAAATTTCCCTCAAACGTGGCAATTCACACCATTCATTCTTTTACCCGTGCCATCGCCGGTAGGCATTTCAGCGAACATCTGATAATTCGGCCGTCTCTTTTCTTCGATCATTTCGTCTTAAAAAAGGAAATACTGGCAACCCTAACATCTGATTTTATAGTCTTTTTTTTGAATTCGATATATCAAAAGCCGGTTGACGCCATTGAACCGTTTAAAAAAAAATTACCCGATGAATTAAGTAATATTTTTCTGCAATCACAATCCAGCATATTGGAAATATCAAGGGATAAACTCAACTCATGGTATAAGGACTCCACTAATTGTCCGCATGATTTTTATTTGAAGTTATCGCACCGTGAAAATACATTTCAAAGTCGGTTATCCAAATACGATCTTGTGTTGATTGACGAGGGCCAGGATTTATCTCCTATTATGATTGATGCTTTGTCGATATACAAAGGCAGGGTCATCATCGTTGGAGACTCGCACCAACAGATTTACAGTTTTCGATATGCTGAAGATGCGATGCAAAATTTCAAGCATGATGAAATGTTTGATTTAACCATGAGTTTTCGATTTGGTGAAAAAATAGCCGCCTTCGTCAGCAAATTCATAAAATGCAGCAAGGAAGATCGTAAATTCAAACTAACCGGCAATCCGGCAGTTAAATCGCAGGTGCATTTCTATGACAATATTAGCCTTATAGAAAATCGCTCGAATACCGCAATACTCAGCAGAACAAATTTTTCACTGTTTAAAAACGCTCTGTTATTAAAATCAAAAAAACAACTTTTTTGCTTTGGGCGGGATATTTCTGCTGAGCTGCATAAAACATTGAATGTTTACTGGTTATCTGAAGATCAAACATCCAAAATCAATGATGATCTAATCAAATCATTCAAATCGGTTGATGCGCTGCAAGAATATGCAACAGCGATCAGTGATTATCAGCTTATAAAAATACTGGAGCTTGTAAAAGTTTATAAAGATGAATTTCCGCAAAGCTTATTTGATTTTCTTAAGCTATGTAAAGAGGATAAAGGCATACGTGATCACAAGGCCATCATATTATCGACAATTCATGCCGCCAAAGGCCAGGAATATGATCATGTCGTCATAGATGAAGATGTAATTCCGAGATTGGATGTATCAAACAATAAAGTCGAGTATAATTATTTTGAAGAAGTTAATATCGTTTATGTCGGAATGACCCGTGCAAGACAAAGTCTTTATCTGCCTGCGGGAATGAAGAAGCTTTTTGACGATGAGTGGCAAAACTATGCCAACAGAATTCCCGTTATCAGTCCAAAACCCGTGGATAATAGGCGTATTATAAAGAATTCTTCCACAATATCGCGTCGTAAAAAAGGCTATGGTACTTTTGTAAAAGATATGCCGCCGAACATGAAGAATGAATCGTTAAAAACAGTGCCGGATTTGCATGTGAGCGATACAGTAAGGACGCTTAGCGGTTACGGACAAATAATTAAAATTGAAGGTGATCAATGTTTAATTAATATGGAAAACATTGAAGGAAAAGTATGGGAACGCAGATCAACCCTTGTGAAAGTGCGAAAGATACCAACATAAACATGCCGATATGTGGGACATAGAAATAAACGGGACAGCTACAATTAACTGAAAAGAGGATATAATGACACTGATTGAAAATACAAGTGCAAATGCTTTTCTTGCTCAATACAAACGTCTTCTGTGCGCCGTTGCAGCCAAGCCGCTGAAGATCGTCAATGACTACAGCGAGGCTCGCAAAGCGCTTTATAAGGATGGTTTCAACAAATCCTTTGCTTTTGACTCGTCATACGAGGAATCGTTTGTCAATGCCGTAAAAAACGCGACATACGGCATATTCGTCTATGCCAAGAAATACAAGAGTGGCTATGCACTCAAGGCCTCGGATGACACCTGGTATTGCGTTAAGGCTCTGACAACTCCACTGGAGGAGATGATTCCGGAGTGGTGCGTCATTGACACAGCGGTGCTTCCCTATTGCGGACTTATCGTTTGCGATGGGCTCATTGTGGACCGGCAAGTATCCATTGGCCCGAACATGATCGCATCCATGACGCAGCAACTAAAAACAGAAAGGAAAAAATGGCAACAAAGAAGAAAAGGGGACGGGAGCATTTATTAAAGGGATAATGAATATGAAAGATACAACAAGACTGAAATCGGGCAATGTAGTTGATATTGCGCAATACAAGAAAAATGCGGTGAAAAACAAAAAGCCGCCAAAAAAATTAAACAGAGAAGCGGAGCGCGCGGCGCAGGAATTGATTTATGATGCCTGGGAATCGGATAATAAAAAGACCAGAATAAGTTTTGCAAAAGAAGCTCTTTTGCTGTTTCCGGATTGCGCCGATGCCTACAATCTTCTGGCGGAAGATGCCGCAAAATCTCTGGAAGAATCGAAGGAATTTTATCGTCTGGGGATGGAAGCAGGCCGTCGCGCCCTGGGTGAAAAAATATTCAAGGAAGACAGCGGCTATTTCTGGGGATTGCTGGAAACGCGGCCCTACATGAGGTCCCGCGCCGGATTGATGAACTGCTTATGGGACGAAGGTAGTCATGATGAGGCCATCGGACATGCCCGTGCATTACTGCAATTAAACAAGAATGACAACCAGGGCATCCGCTATATTTTAATTTCGTACCTTGCCTGCCTGGGACGTTACGATGAGTTGGAAACTTTTATGAACAGCCCGGAATATCAAGACGACGGGATGGCGGAATGGCTTTATACGAAAGCATTGTTGTTTTTTGTCAAGACCGGCGACTCAATAAAAGCAAGAAAAGAGTTGTCTGCTGCACTGCACATGAATAAACATGTGCCAAAGTATTTGACGGGTAAGAAGAAAATACCCCGTCTCTTGCCTGATAGAATAACCGTAGGCGGCGAGGATGAAGCTTGCTGTTACGCCGCCGGAAACATTGATGCCTGGAGAAAAGTGCAGGGCGCGCTGGACTGGCTGAAGGCTCAGACGTTTGTCCTTCCAGAATGGAGCGCGCCAGCCAGTCAACGCTGGAATCGGATACCGGCAGGCACAAGAAAAAGAATCTTGGGCAACGTCTGGTGTCCGAGATGCGCAACCGGCGTGTCCATGGAGCTTCAAAATGGCGCGCTGGATGGCGGCTGCCTTGTTCTGCGCGGCACATGTAAACGATGCGGCGGCAATGTTGTCCGTCTGATTGAACCGGAAGAATAATTATCCACCAAACCGTCCATTAGAATAAAAGGGGACGGATGCGTTATTTTCATGTGGCGCATTCCGGCGAATCCCGGCAGATACCCGGGAACGCGCCGCACATGAAACCTCATCGATAAATTCAGAGTTAGAATGGCTGTTTATTTTATCTGTCGGTCGATTTCGTCAATCAGCGTCTGCGTCTGGTCGGGCAGCAACGCGAAGCCCATGTCATTCCTGTAAATGATATTCATTTTTTTATCAATAATCACGTAAACACGTTTGGAAAGCGGCAGCAGCCAGTGATCGGCTTTGTACATTTTGGCGATCCTGCCTTTTTCATCCACCAGCAGGGTCATGTTTTTCAGGCCGTGCTTGGCGATAAACTTGCGGTGCGCTTCGGCCGAATCCCGCGACAGGCCGAGGATTTTGATATTTTTGGCGTTGTATTTTTTAATGTTTTGTTGAAACTCAACAAACTGGCGTATTCAAAGCCCGGTGTCGTCTTTGGGATAAAAAGCGAGCACCACGGCGCGGTGATTTTTCGCGACATCGCTGAGTTTCCAGGGTTTACCGTCCTGATCGGTAAGTGTAAAATCAGGGGCAATTTGACCGGAGGCGGAAGGCGTTGTTTGGACATCCGTTCCCGCGCAGGCAAATAGTACAAAAAGAAAAATAAATAAAAATGAAATGCGTCGCATAAAACCTCCTTGAAAAAAAGGATACGGCGGGCAGCCGTATTGAAAAAGCTGCCCGCCGTGGATATTGGAAAGGGTTAATCGTCAAACGCCATTTTGGTTTTCCAGACTTCCCAGACCTTGCCCACCAGATCGGGGCCGGGTTTGAGTGTCGGCTTGCCGGGCTTCCAGCCGGAAGGTGTAGCCTCGGCGCCTTTGGTCTTTCGTACGTACTGGAAGGCCTGAATCTGACGGATGCTTTCCATGACATTGCGTCCGACCGGCGGCGTCAGCACTTCAAAGCCCTGAATGATGCCATCGGGATCGATGATGAACCGGCCGCGGGCTTCCACACCGGCATCCTGAAGGTAAACGCCAAAGACATCTCCGACCTTGCCGCCGCCGTCGGAAAGCATGGGAAAGGG
>Ga0116157_10001524_pt1 | contig 23156 bp, 15 predicted proteins | sample AD_UKC048_MetaG_FD_89882 | JGI IMG/M metagenome (GOLD analysis project Ga0116157, IMG submission 89882) | Active sludge microbial communities of municipal wastewater-treating anaerobic digesters from USA - AD_UKC048_MetaG | ecosystem: Engineered > Bioreactor > Anaerobic > Digestate | place: USA... | reverse complement strand
CTCGAAGACGGGCCTGGTTTGTTCTGAATTTTTTGGCAGCCGTATCGATACGACAGAGGATGCTAAGCGCTTAATAGTCATTCAGCCGGTTTTTGATGAAAAAACGCTGGCCGGTTTTGTCTGTGTCGCTTTTTCAGTGCAGGATATTATCAACAGCATAATCCCCGGCAGTTATGTTGGCAATGAGGGCGTCTTTCTGACTGTTAACGACTGTAATGCAGATTCGTCCAGAGTTCTTGCGGCTTTTCCGGAAACATCGAGTTTTGACACAGACAGCGCTTTTATTCAAGACAAAAAGATGCATCTTCGCTATCCGATGTTTATTTTTGGTCGTTGTCTGATGCTGAATGTTCACCCGGGCCCAGGTTATCTTGCCAGTGGCAGGATTGAGCGATCAGTCGGAGCTACGGCGGCTGTCGGAGTCGTGATTACCCTTTTATTGACGGTTTTTGTCGGGTTTCTCAGGAGTCGGCAGTTCGATCTTGAGCTTCTGGTGGCTGAGAGATCACGTGAATTGCGCGAAAGGGAAAATGATCTTTTCATCACACTTAATTCTATTGGTGATGCTGTTATCGCAACTGATCTCGAAGGCATAATTACCAGAATCAACCCGATTGCACTCAAACTGACCGGCTGGACACTGCATGAAGCCCTGGGAACACATCTCAACGATGTTTTTAAGGCTGTCAGTTATAAGTCAGGCAGTCCAGTAAGCTGCCCGGTGCATGAAGTTCTCGAAAAAGGCGAAATTATCGAGCTTGCCAGTGACACCACACTGATTTCAAGAGATGCGACAGCGAGGCAGATTGCCGACAGCGCAGCTCCAATTCGCGATGCCGATGGGGCAATCAAAGGGGTGGTTCTGGTTTTTCATGATGTGACTGACCAGTATAAAATCAGAGAAGAACTGCGCCGCAGTGAAGAACGGCTCAAAACCCTTGTGGCAAACCTTCCTGGCATTTCATACCGCTGTCTGAATGACCAGCTCTGGACCATGGAATTTGTCAGTGACGAAGTGCAGAGATTGACCGGTTACCCTGCCGAAGATTTCATCGGCAACGCTGTTCGCTCTTTTGTCAGCGTTATTCATGAGGATGACCTGCGCTCCAACGATCAGATTTTACGGAACTGCATTCATAATAGAAAACCCTATGAGATGCAATACCGTGTTCGGCGCAGTGATGGCAGGTTTATATGGGTTTTTGAACGCGGTCAGGGCGTCTACGATGAAAATGGGCATCTTCTCTGGCTCGATGGTGTCATAATCGATATAGACCGGCGTAAGCTTGCCGAAGAAAAAGTGACCGAAACTCTCTCTGAACTTGAAAAAGCGAACGCCGAACTTCAGGAAATCACAAGCAGAGCGCGCGAACTGGCCGCTCAGGCTGATCAGGCCAACCAGGCCAAAAGCGAATTTCTTGCCAATATGAGCCATGAGATAAGAACTCCGATGAATGGCATAATTGGCATGAGCAGTCTGCTTATTGATACAGAGCTTTCGCCAGATCAGAGACAGTATGCCGAGGTCGTGCGCTCCAGTGCTGAAAACCTGCTGGCGCTGATCAATGATATTCTCGATTTTTCCAAGATCGAGGCCGGAAAAATGAATCTCGAAGAAATCAACTTTGATTTGCGCACGACTGTCGAAGACGCAATTGAAATGCTCGCAATCAAGGCGCATGAAAAGAATCTTGAGCTTGCCTGCCTCATTACCCCCGAGGTGCCATCATTTCTGGTCGGTGATCCTGGCAGGCTGCGACAGATTATTATCAATCTTGTCGGTAACGCGGTCAAGTTTACCGAAAAGGGCGAAGTGGTCATAACTGTTGAGAATGAGCATGAGAGCGAGCATGAAGTTGTGCTCAGGTTTATCATCAAAGATACCGGAATCGGGATTCCAGAAGATAGTCTTGGGCGTCTTTTCAACCTGTTTACCCAGGTGGATGGTTCAACAACCCGCAAGTTCGGTGGAACCGGCCTTGGACTGGCCATTTCAAAACAGCTTGCCACTTTGCTGGGCGGCAAGATTGGTGTAGAGAGCCGGCTGCATGAAGGATCAAAATTCTGGTTTACTGCCTGTTTCCGTAAACAGGCTGAAAAAAATCACACAGAAGAACTGCCGGTTGCTGATATCAAGGGAATCCGCATTCTCGTTGTCGACGACCATGCGGTTAACCGCCTGCTGGTTACCAGTCTGCTGGCTAACTGGGGATGTCGCTACTCAGAGACAGAAGACGGCAGGTCTGCTCTGAGCATGCTCAAACAAGCCGTAGACAAAGGCGATCCATATCGGATTGCACTTCTTGACATGCTGATGCCGGAAATGGATGGCCGCGAACTGTCAATGCTGATCAAACAGGACTCAAAGGTCAGTTCGACCCGGCTGATTCTTCTCACTTCGCTCGGTCATCGTGGCGATGCCGCCTGGATCCAGAAGGCCGGTTTCTCTGGCTATCTGACCAAGCCAATCAGGCAATCGCAACTGCATGATTGTCTTGCAATGGTAGCCGGGCTCGACACCGGGGCCGTTTCTCAGACTCTTATTACCCGTCATCAGGTGGCTGAGGCCAATCGCCGCAACGTCAGAATTCTTCTTGTTGAAGATAATTACACTAATCAGGAAGTGGCTCTGGCAATTCTCAAAAAACTGGGTTATAAAGTTGATCTTGTAAATAATGGTGCGGAAGCGATTGCTGCTCTTGAACAGAAACCGTATCAGCTGGTATTGATGGACTGTCAGATGCCGATGATGGACGGCTTTGACGCGGCGAGAACGATTCGCAGCGGCGCCACTTCCGTGCTCAACCCTGCTGTTCCGATAATCGCAATGACGGCAAATGCAATGCAGGGCGACAAGGAAAGATGTATTCAGTCCGGAATGGATGATTATATTGCCAAGCCGGTACAGCCGAAAGATCTGGTAGAGAAACTGTCGCTGTGGCTTTCAAAAGAAAAAACGCAACCGGTTCAGGTCGCAGAAATAGTGGAGGAGAAAGGTATGGGATATTCAGAACTGGAAGTATTTGGAGAAAAGGAACTGCAGAGCCGGCTTATGAATGATATGGCTCTGGTAAGGCGCATAGTTAAAGCTTTTTTCAGTGATACCCCATTACACGTAAGCGAGTTGAAGTTGGCTATATCTCAGAAAGACTATGATGATGCAAGGCGACTTGCCCATAATATAAAGGGTTCTGCGGCAAATATTTCGGCAAAGGCACTCAACCAGGCTGCTCTTGAACTTGAAAATCTGATCAAGACCGGCAAGAATGAAGAACTGGATTCTGCGTTTCAGCGTCTCGAGACGCAGTTTGCGGTTTTAACTTCGGCACTGCGCGAAGCCGGCTATTTCTGATTCAACGGCTGCTGGCGAACCTGAAAAACTGGTCATCTAAAGCTCTTGCAAATGGCATTACATAGTGCGGCTTTTTTGTGCCCTGCATTTGTCTGATAATGTTGAATCCGGCGCCTGAAAATACCGAATTGGCCTTTTCAATGAGCCAGCCCGCCGGCCAAAGATTGAAGTGAATGGCTGTCGGTGGGCAGACGGCTGGTCTGTTGCCAGAAGATACCACGACAAAATGGGGTGCAGAACCCCTGATCTCACTGGTTTCTATCGCATAACGGCAGAGCTCTTCGACTTCGTTATCAGGGCCCGAATGTAGAATCAGTGAAAATTCTGCAGGCAATTGCCGGGCAATGTGCTCAACCATACGGGCAGGCGGGTCAATAAGCTCGACTTTACTGATTTTGCCGCATAATTGCCGATTGAAGTCCCGGTGTTCAGGCTTGAGCTTTTCGAGCTCAAAAATACTGCTTATCGTGGGCAACTTCAGCTGATCGGTCCGTTGCAGATATTTTTCGAGCTGTAGAATCCGGGCAAGGTAGACGCATTCGATCGCACCAAGTTCAGGCATCTCACAAAGCTCGCCGAATATCCCTCCGGGAAAAGCATCGATGATCAGTCGGTCAGGTCTTTGCTCAAGCAGTTGTTCTTTTAACCATGCGCGCAGACCATCTTTGTTAACAGCCGACTGTTCAGGCATCAGGCATGTAACACCAGCCGGAAGCAACCGGCTGTCGGTGGCGGCCGGGCAGTTGGTCAGCAGCACAGGCTTTTCGCCGGTAGTATGACACCAGGCGACAAAACGGGTGAAGTGCCCGAGGCCACCGCCAAAGCAGTAATACAGGGTTTTCATCTGCCCCGGCGAAGAATCTCTGAAATGATGATGGCGCGGTGAGCGAGGGGAATGTGCTTGAAAAGAATGACTCCGGGGGCGAGGGAAAACTGGCTGTCTTTGGTAACCAGTATTTCGGCGCCGGCAGCATCTTTTACTTTAAGCTTGCCATTGTCGCTGTAAAACCTGACATTGCCGATTTCGTTACCGGATTGGTCGCGAATCTCGCCCTTATCAGCCGATTTGATCTTGATTTCGCATGAATTGTTGCCGTCTTCGTTGTCACTGATCTTGATCTTGTCGTCGTTGAATTTGATTTTCCAGATCAGTGCTTCTTTTTCATCGACAAGTTTGACGCTGTCGGGTTTGATTTTTACCTCTGCCACCAGCTGCTTTTCGCCTGCTTCGCCGGCAACTTCCTTGTATTTTACCCGGTCGGCCACTTCGGTTCTGCCTTTAAAAACCGAGGTGGTTCCTTCAAAACTCAGTTCGATCTTGTCATGGTCTTTGTAACGCTTGATACTTAGGGCTTCTGAACCGTCGCCGGCCTTGAATTTAAAACGTGCCAGATAACTTTCGCCAGACTCGCCGGCCGGTCGGGCTGATTCCGGCTGACTGCCCGCAGCAGGTTGTACTGCCGGTGCCGGTGTGGCTGGTGCTTTTTGCTCGCCGCAACCGGCAACAAACAAAGAAATGCAGATGCTTAGCATCAGAGTGATGAGACCGGCGATTTTTCTGGTTGTCATAAATTCCTCTTTTATATTGAATTTATCAGCTGAAGATAAGCTGAAGTTTCTCTGGCAACGGTAAAGTCATTGTTTATTCTTGTCTGCAGCGCTTTGCCGGCCAGTTGTCGGTTGTCGGCAGACATGGAAACGGCGTTCTGCAGTGCCTGGCGGCAGCCTTCTGCGTCGCCCGGGTGGAAAGTCAAAGTCTGCGTTTCGGCAGGCAGTACTTCGCTGATACCGCCGGTTCTGGCGGCGATCACCGGCAGACCAAGGGCTCCGGCTTCAAGCAGAACATTTGGCATGCCGTCGTAATGAGATGGCAGAGCGATGAAATCACAGGCGAGATAGCGGCAGATCAGCTCGAATCTATCGGTGAACGGCATTACACTGGCTTTGAGAGCCTGCTGTTTTTCATTCAGCCAGCTTTGCATTGCCGGTTCCATGTCTCCGACAATGAGAAACTGCATGGCGTTTTCGAGCCCGGCGGCAATAACATTTTCGAGAAAGAAGAGGCCGCCTTTTTTGTTTTTGAACTGGCCGATCAGACCGACAACCAGTCTGGTGGCACTGCTGTTTTCTGCACGCCATTTTCTGGCGTTGTCGATGTCAAAAGCCTGCGGTTGCCACATATCGAGGTCGATACCATTCGTGATCATTCTGATATTGGCCTGTGGCCTGAGACTGGCAACGCGCTGCCGCATTTCACTGCTGAGAACACAGACGGCATCGGATGCCGCAATAGCGTCATAAAGTGCGAGTCGGCGCTGTGGCACAAAAACCCCGAGGTCGAAATCATTGCCGCGAAAGAGAGTTATGGCACGACAGCCAAGCCAGGCTTTGAAAATCGGCAGGGCAATAACCGGCAGATTGCCGCCAAAAGCGACGATGTGCGTGTAATCCTGCCGGTTGGCCGGGCTTGTAAGCAGGTTGTACAGGCAGTTAAGGTCATGGGCATGACTTTCACCCATCGCGGCCACGATCTCGCGGCCGTTTTGCCTCTCGATGACTCTTGTTTCGGTCGCCGCACACGAGAAAAATACCAGATCGACCAGCATTCCCGCTTTTCGCAGATTGTGTACAATGCGGTCGCAGGCCTGCGCCATGCCGCCCCGACGGGGCGGGTAATTCTCAGTGAGCCAGAGAATGCGCATCAACTGTCAAATCCGTCTGCTTCGGCATTCGGATCATCGTCAAAATCATCAGCTGATTCACTGTCGAAAACCCTGACTTCATGCCCGTCAAAACTGGTGTCTGCATTTGCCTGGCCGATATACCAGGGGCGATAATGCGAACCGGAGTAAAAACTGCGGCGGTAGCCATAAGACCAGCCCGGGTCGAAAAGATCGTCTTCATAATCACTGCCACGGTTAGGCTTCTGCAGTTCTTTACCCAGGCAGTCGAGGCAGGCCGGTTCGTTTTTGCCGGGTCTGATGCGCAGATGTTCGTCACAGAAAGGTTTGCCGCAGAGCGTGCACTGGCGGCGCGCCGGGTGGTCACAGGGGCGCAGAAAGAAGAACCCTCTTTTCATGCTGCAGTTTTCCATCTCAGGCTCCTTTCGCTTTCGCCGGTGCGGCGTTCATAAGAATTTTACCAACCAGATTCAGGCATACCGCCGGTTCCATTAATGAGTCTTCGCTGGTTGAAATTTGATAAACCGTCATGCCAACCGCTTTGCGCCGGTTTTTATCTTTGACTTTCAGCCTGTCGCAGAGATTGGTGAGCGACCCGGTCTTTTCGAGGTCATAGGTTTTGTTTTTCATGGCCAGCGAGGCGCTTATCTTGCTTTTGATCTTGATTTTCGTCTTGAACTTGGTCTTGCCGGAGCGGCTCGAATAGGTTTTTTTGCGCTGCCGGATCTTGTCGTCGACAGTTATTTTAAGGGTCGAGCCATCGACAAGTGGGGCAATACAGCTGAACCAGTAGTCCTTGAAATTATAGGTGCTGAGTTTCGGGTATCTGAACCAGCCGGGATTGTCGTGTTTCTGGCTGATCATCTTGCTTTTGCAGGTCTTGCCGCGCAGATCAAGCTTGAAAATCATGTTTTTACCAGGCGCCATATCCTGCTGCAGGGTGTTGAGAAGGGGTACGACAAACATTCGCAGGTTGTTGTGCATGTCCATGCTGCCGAGCAGCCAGCGGGCGATAAATGAGCCGAGTCCGAGCGTCAAAACCATAAACATGGCAATGCCAGCCGAAGATTCGGGTATCACTTCATTGCCAACCATTATGGCAACGACGAAAGACAGAATGAGGCCGCCACAACCAATTTTCATCAGCTGATCACGGCCTTTGTCGAGGTCAGAATCAAATGCTGCCAGAGGTTTAAGAAAATTGATGATTGCTGCCGGCGGCTGGTTGCAGGCCCAGATACCTTTCGAAATGAACTGCCGCTGAGCTGAAGTCAGGGCAAAATATTTGCGCAGGGCTGAAAACAATTTCATCGCGGTCTCCTCTCTACTGACCCTCGCAGTATAGCATACACCTATTTTCTGTTCACAATTTTTCGGAAACAATGCCGGCGCCAGTCAGCTGATTATAAAGGGCGCGCAGCTCTGTCGCCGCCTTCTGCCACGAAAAATCACGCAATGTCTTTTCGTGCGCGGCATTTTTGATTCTGTCGGCTTCTGCCTGGTTTGCCAGCAGGATGCGTACTGCCCTGGCCAGCTCAGAAGGGCGGTCGGGGCGAACCAGCCAGCCAGTCTGATTGTGATCGATCAGTTCTCTGACTACCGGCATGTCTGAAGCGATGACCGGCACTTTCGTGGCCATAGATTCGAGGATTTTCAACGGACAACAGCCCTGCTGCAGGTTGCGGCTGCACTCGGTCAGCGGCGCCAGCGAAATGCGCGCATGCGCCAGCCAGGGCAGCAGTTCGTTCTGGTTCAGGCGATACTGCCAGATCAGCCGGTCGTTTATCTGCATGCGCTCTGCCAGCCTGCTGAGAAATTTGAGGCGCTGCTTGCTGCCTGAAACGCAGAGGGCGAGTTTTAAATCAGGCATGTCGGCAAGAAAGGTCATGGCCTTGAAGAGAACTTCGATGCCCTGCCATGATTGTACGGCGCCGACATAGACAAGATAATTTTCAGGGGCGGCTTCGGGACGCTGCATACCGGCCGGGTCAATAATAACCGCACCGTTTCTGATGACAGTGATTTTTCCGGCATCAACGCCACGCTCAATCAGGAAGTTGCGAATGACGTCAGAAGGGCAGATTATCGCGTCTGATCGTTGCAGACATTCGTTTTCGATGTTTCTGATTTTATCGAGCGCCACCGAAGTGATGTTTCTGAACCTGACCGGCAGCTCGATCGACGGCAGGGCATTGACTTCAAATACGGTGCGGCACTGCGATGCAACCCCGCGCAAAATCGGCAGCCCGCCCCATGGATCGCGAAAATGAGCGATTCTGAGGTCATTTTTCAGAAGCTCTGCATGAAACTGCACAAACTGTGAAAATTCACCGGCTTTTCTGAGAAAGTTGTGTTCATCAGAGATCATTCGCCGTATTTCACAGTTGCCTTCGAACTGCCAGGCCGGCAGTTCTGGCGAACCGAGTGCCAGCAGCAGCCCGTTGCCAAAATGCTCGAACAGGGCGGCAGAAAATTCGCGAATGTGAATTGCCGCCCCTTTGGGTGCAGGGTAAGTATCAAAAGCGGCATAAAGACACTCAGGCGGCCGATGCATCAGTTACTCTCCGGTTATTTATCTCTGCGCATTTTACCATCACGCAGCCACCCGGGCCATTATTATTGATCGCTGCATAATTAAAATCTGGCTTACCGGTTCGGCGGCCTTGTCTGGCAGTCAGCTTGTATCAGGTGCGTAAATATAGATTTTTCTCGCCTGCCGGGGCGGTTTAGAGTATGCTGTCTGTCTGAAATTTTACGCTTTTCTGGAGATAATGAGCGAAATGGCACTTGTTTCACTGCAGAATGTCAGCCTTTCTTTCGGCGGTACGGTCATTCTCGAGAACCTCAACCTGCAGATCGAGAAAAACCAGCGCATCTGCCTGCTTGGCCGCAATGGGGCCGGAAAAACGACACTGATGCGCACTCTGGCCGGCGAAGTCAAGCCTGACTCCGGCACCGTTCAGACCGGCACCGATGTGCGGGTTTCCTATTTCGCTCAGAATATTCCGCTGGATCTTCAGGGCAGCGCATTTGCCATTATCGCCGATGCCCTCGGCGAAAGCGGCCGACTGATTGTCAGTTATCACGAAGCTGAGAATGCTCTTAAAGCGGGCAGTCCCGATGCCGCCGAGGAGCTCGAAGTTCTGCGCCAGCAGATGGACAAACTCGAAGCCTGGAAACTGCTCGACGATATCGGCCGCATCATTTCGCGCATGGATATCGACGCTGACTGGCACTATGAAAGTCTTTCGGGCGGGCAGAAACGCCGGGTGCTGCTGGCGGCGGCCCTGGTTTCGCAGCCAGACGTGCTGCTGCTCGACGAACCAACCAACCACCTCGATATCGATACAATCGCCTGGCTCGAAGATTTTCTTCTGCGCACCGGTATCACGATTCTCTTTGTTACCCATGACCGCATGCTGTTGCGCCGGCTGGCGAACCGCATCATCGAGGTCGACCGCGGCCGTATTTACGACTGGGAATGCAACTACGACACCTTTCTGGCACGCAAGGAAGAAGTTCTTGCCGCCGAAATGAAAGACTGGGAACGCTTCGACAAAAAACTCGCCCAGGAAGAAGTCTGGATCAGAAAAGGCGTCAAGGCCCGCGGCAGCCGCAACGAAGGCCGTGTCAAAGCGCTGAAAAAAATGCGCGAAGAGAGAAAACAGCGGCGGCAGCATGTCGGCAAGGTCAACATGCAGATCAGCCAGGCGGCTAACTCAGGCCGCGACGTTATCGAAGCGAAAAACATCAGTTTTGCCTATGGCGATAAACAGATCATCAGAGACTTTTCGCTGAAAATCTGCCGTGGCGACAAGATCGGCGTCGTCGGTGCCAACGGTTGCGGCAAAACAACGCTGGTTAAGCTTCTGTTGGGTCAGTTGCAGCCGGCTACCGGCGAAGTCAGCTATGGCACGAGCCTCGAAACGGTTTATTTCGACCAGATGAGAGCCCAGCTCGATGAGCAGAAAACCGTCTGGGAAAACGTGCAGCCCAGTGGCGATACAGTCGAAGTCAACGGGCGCAGTATTCATATCATTACCTACCTGCAGAATTTTTTGTTCAATTCAGAGCGGGCAAAAACCAAAGTCAGCATTCTTTCCGGCGGCGAGCGTAACCGCGTGCTGCTGGCGCGACTGTTTACCATGCCGGCCAATCTGCTGGTTCTCGATGAGCCGACCAACGATCTCGACATAGAAACCCTCGAACTGCTCGAAGAACTGCTTGTCGAGTTCGGCGGCACGGTTCTGCTGATCTGCCATGACCGAACCTTCTTGAACAATGTGGTTTCGAGCACCGTCGTTTTTGCCGGTAATGGCGAAGTCAGAGAGATTATCGGCGGCTATGACGAATGGATGGCCGAACGCCGCGTGCTTGAAGACGCGCAGCAGAAAGCCCAGGAAGCAGAAAGGGCACGGCAGGCGCAGCAGGCCAGGGCCGCCGCTTCCGAAAACCGGCCGCAGAAGCTGAGCTTTAAAGAAAAGCAGGAACTGCAGTCTTTGCCGGGCATGATTCAGGCAGCCGAAACCGAGATTTCAGAAATTCAGAAGCGCCTGGCTGACCCGTCTTTTTATAAATCGGGTGAGAATTCCGGGCAACTGCACAGCCGCCTGCTCGAGCTCGAAGAAAATCTGATGGTCTGGCTCGAACGCTGGGAAGAACTCGAAAAGAAGCAGGGCTGATTCGCTATACGAAAACTCATCGAAGATAGGCCGCGCCGGACGAATCGGTATAAAAATTCAATGCACTCCTGTATATCGTAAAGAATTCGTTCGATTCTGCCGATGCGGCGCCTGACGCCCTGAACTATCTCATCTGACCGGCGGTGGAAATATATGCCTTTCGAAATCAAGGATAAGCTTGTTATAGCGGTTGCCTCGAGCGCTCTGTTCGATCTCAGCGAATCTGACAAGGTCTTTAAAGAACGCGGTTACGACAATTACCGCAAATACCAGCGTCAGAAGCAGAATGTGCCGTTGAAGCCGGGGGTCGCTTTTCCTTTCGTCAGGCGCCTGCTGTCGATAAACAAGCGTTTTCCTGGTCGACAGCCGATCGAGGTGGTGCTGCTGTCTAAGAATGACCCAGATACCGGCCTGCGCGTTTTCAATTCGATGCACCACTACAATCTCGAAATCATCAGAGCCGGCTTTCTGAACGGCAAATCGCCGATCAAGTATATTCCGGCTTTCAACGCCTCGCTGTTTCTGTCGGCCAGCGCCGAAGATGTCAAAGAGGCTATCAGGGCAGGTTACCCGGCCGGAACCGTTCTCGGCAGCGCTTTCGAAGATGATATGTCCGATGACGAACTGCGTATCGCCTTTGACTTTGACGGCGTTCTCGTCGATGACGAGGCCGAAAAAGTGTTCCAGGAAAGCCATGATATCGACCAGTTTCATGAATCTGAGTCGCGGCAGGCCGACAAACCGCTTGACCCGGGCCCGCTTTTCAAACTTTTCAAACAGTTGTCGGTGTTTCAGAAGTTCGATCGTCTGCAGGAAAGGCGCATAAAAGGCTATAAAAGGTTTCTGCGCATTGCCATCGTCACTGCCCGCAGTGCCCCGGCCCATGAACGCGCCATTAACACGCTGCGAAAATGGAAAATGCACATCGACGAGGCCTTTTTTCTTGGTGGCATCGAGAAACGCAGAATTCTCGAGGTAATGCACCCGCATATTTTCTTTGACGACCAGATGGTGCATCTCAAATCGGCATCGGGCAAGAGTATTCCGTCGGTTCATATTCCGTTCGGCATTACCAATCTCGATAAGGTCTGAAGATGAGGTTCTGCCTCGAACTCAAAACTTCAATAACCGAGCATTCGGCCGGCGAAACCCTTATTGAATCGGTTACCAGGCGTTTTACCTACTGCGACCGCGCTGCGTGGCTCGACCGCATCGCCAGCGGCCAGTTGAAGGTTAACGGTCTGGAAGCCGCCCCCGAGGTCATTCTCAAGCCCGGTGATGAACTGCAGTTCTGCATTCCTGATTTTTACGAACGCGACCTGGATACCCGTTATCACAAGATCTGGGAAAATGAAAATCTGATTCTGGTCAGCAAGCCGGCTGATCTGCCGGTTCACGGCAATCACCGTTTCATTTTTCAGACAATGACCGCAATTCTGCGCCGCGATGAAGGCCTGCCCGACCTTAACCCGCTGCACCGGCTTGATCGCGAAACCAGCGGTCTGATGCTGTTTATGAAAAAGAATTTCACCAACCGTCGGTTGAGGCGCGATCCTGGTCAGATTCTCAAAGAAAAGTTTTATCTGGCGGTTGTTGCCGGCAGTTTCCCGCAGTCGCACGTTATGATCGATCAGCCTCTTAAAGAGGCCGGCGAACCACCGGTGCGTTATAAAATGCTGCCGGCAGATGAAGGGGAGGGTAAGGCGGCACGCAGTGAAGTCTTTCGACTCGGTATCGGCGACAACGAGAGTCTTCTGCTGGTAAGGCTCGAAACCGGGCGCAAGCATCAGATCCGGGCGCATCTTGCGCATCTAGGTTTTCCGCTGGTGGGCGATAAGCTCTACGCCAATGACGGGCTGTATTTTATCAAGCGCTGCAACGATCAGCTGGGCCCTGAAGACATAGAAGAAATGGGAGCGCCACATCATCTGCTGCACGCCTATGCCTTGTGGCTGCAGCTGCCGATTGAGGGGCGGCAACTGTTCGTTTCTGAGTTTTTCCCTGACGAGCTGGCGCTGCGGTTGCCACGTTTTGGTGACTGGCAGACCGCTGCTCAGGCAATTATTTCGTCATATTGAGGGCGAGAATGTAGTCATCCATGACGAAGCCGCCGCCGATGTCGGTTACGGTGGGGCCTTCGTTGATAAAGCCAAGCTTTTCGTAGGCCTGCAAAGCCAGCTTGTTATTTTTATTCACCGTCAGGCTGATGCGTTTGAGGCAGTTGTCTGCGGCGACCGCTTTGACGAACTGCAGGGCTCTGGCTGCCAGACCGCGGCCGCGCATGCGCGCTCTCAAATAAAGCTTGCTGAGAAAAACCTCGTTCGGGCGCAGCTGAATTGCAAAGTAACCTTCGGCATTGCCGGCGAAATGAATGAGAAAATAGACGAGTTCGCCGCTGTCGATCTGCTGCATTATCGCTTCGGGGCTCTGAAAACGGCCGATCATGTATTGTACCTGACCGGCGCCGATAATCGGAGTGTAGTGTTCCTGCCAGATTTCGGCCGCCAGCGCGGCGATTGTCTGTATCTGTTCGCGGGTGGCTACCCTGATGATTTCGATCATAACTGCTCTCCAAGCTCTGTCGGCACTGCCCGATCTGAAATATTTGCAGGGTATGATAGCAATTTTTCCTGAAAAATACATTACAAAAGTTGTGCAGGACAAAAAATGGCGAAAATCGAATAAAAGGGGCGTAATGCTTTGCACAGGTTCGAAAAAAATGGTGCAGGTTGTTTGCAGATTTAGAAGCGCCGCAATCTGCCAGAAAATGACTTTTGCGGTTTGGGCAAAGAGGCGTATCATCCGTCCGTTTCTTCAGTTGTTCAGTGCCGCAAGGAGTTTTTTATGCCGCTTTACACAGTTTTACCTTTCATAGCATGGCTGCTTACCATCGCGCTGGCGCCCCTGCTTTTTGAGCATTTCTGGGAACGCAACCGCAACAAGGCTTTGCTGAGCGGTCTTTTTGCATTGCCGGTTTTTTATTATCTGATCACGCATCAGATGCAGAAAGAACTGATTCTGAGTGCTGAAGAGTATTTTTCTTTCATTGTACTGCTGGGTTCACTGTTTGTGGTTTCGGGCGGCATTCTGGTCGAGGGCGATATCAGGGCGACGCCGCGCAACAACTCAATTTTGTTCATTATCGGCGCCATTCTTTCGAATTTTATCGGCACGACCGGGGCCAGCATGGTTCTGATCAGACCGTTGCTCAAGATTAACTCACAGCGCACCCGTATCGTGCATATTCCGGTATTTTTTATCTTTATCGTCAGCAATCTTGGCGGCTGTCTGACGCCTCTCGGCGACCCGCCGGTTTTTCTCGGCTTTTTGAAAGGTGTGCCGTTTTTCTGGACTCTCAGCCTGCTGCCGATGTGGCTGCTGAATCTGGCAATGGTGCTTGGTGCTTTTTATCTGATCGATTCGTATAACTATCGCCTCGAACCCGAATCGGCCATAAACCGCGACAAAGAAGAAATCGACCCGGTCAAGGTTTCGGGAAAACGCAATACCTGGTTTCTGCTCGGCATTATTTCTGCCGTGTTCATGCCGACGCCCGCCAGGGAAATCGTCATGATCGCCATGACCGTAATGTCATTGCGCCTGACCCCGCAGCATTGCCGCGTTAAAAACAGCTTCTCGTTCGGGCCGATCAATGAGGTGGCCATTCTTTTCGCCGGCATTTTTGTAACCATGATTCCGGCCCTGATCATTCTTAAAGAACGCGGGGTTGAACTTGGAATTACCCAGCCGTGGCAGTTTTTCTGGGTAACCGGCACTCTGTCATCGTTTCTTGATAATGCGCCGACTTACCTCACCGACCTTTCGCTGGCCCAGGGTATGGCAGCCAAAGACCCTTCGATGATGAGGGAAGTCGTCGGCATACCGAATGTCTATTTACGGGCCATCAGTGCAGGTGCCGTGTTTATGGGTGCAAATACTTACATCGGCAATGGCCCGAACTTTATGGTCAAAACCATATCAGAAGCCTCTGGCGTCAAAATGCCTTCATTCTTTGGCTACATCGCATATTCACTGCTGATTCTGATTCCGGTTTTCATACTCGACACCCTGCTGTTCTTCTAAAACCGGGTTTACTTTTTACTTTTCCGGGGCGGCCATGGAAACCATGTCCGATCCGGAAATTTATTTTTCAGCATGTATTGTTTCATATCTTCTTCAGATTCAAAGACTTTTATAATATCAAAAACCCTGAAGTGCTTTTCGCCGGCAATTTCAAGTTCAATAACCGGCCGTTGAACGCGGTCCTGGTCGGGTGGGTCGATGTCGAGAAGACACCAGCGCATGATATTCCTGTCGCGGCATATCTGGCAGCGCTCAGGTCCACGTTTGCAATGCGGTATCTGCATAAAATTTACGCAATACCTGGGCATGGGAATAGTTGAGGTGGCATCTAAATCTGTAACGACTGCGCCCATTGTCGGGATTGCATCGATCTGGGCGGTTTCTTCCGGTTCGCTTCTGACATACGCGAGAATACCCTGCAATATAGCTCCGGCCATCAGTTCCTGATTCTGCGGTTCTTTGATGAAGGCGGCATTAGAGGCATTGTTGAGATAAACCATTTCGATAACGACGGTGGGCACCTGCGAGAAAATTGAGCCGGTCAATGCGCCCTGTTTTGAGCCGACGTAGGTGACAGAATCGGTTTTGATCGGGTTAAGATGCAGGTGCTGCTTGAGGGTTTCTGCAAGGCCTTTCTGCATTGCTTCGGCTGCGGTGCGGCTTTTATCAATAACTTTCTGGGCCGGGCCGGTTACGCCATCGACCGTGCCCTGTCTATCGGGGTAATAAACCGTACAGCCGGCGCCTTTGCCGGAATCGCAGTGCAGCCTGACCATCAGGGCAGCACTGGCGGCATTGGCGATTTCAGCGCGCTGACGGTTGGTTACCATCTGGTCGACGCGGTCTTTGGTTTTGATGGCCTCCAGGCCGGCCTGATCATTTATCAGCTTTTCAAGTTTCAGGGCTACATCCCAGCATATCTGCAGTTCGGTCAGCCCATGGTGCGCGCAACCGTTGCTGGTTTCAGAGGGGTGACCCGGGTCGACTGCAATAATGGCCGGTGTGGTCGATTTTTCGTTCATGGTAGCGTTTTCCTGCCCCGACAAAGATTGAATCTGCAGACAAATAATGCATAAAGCTGCAATTAAAGCGACCGACAATCGCGAATTTTTGTGAGATCCGTTTTTCATAAAGCACCTCATTTTCGCTAAATCTACCACGGTTCTGTTAACTTCAGCCACGAAAAAACCGGGCGAGGATTCATGGGAAACAAGTTTCATACACCGGAATGTACAGAGAAAAATTTTGTTCTGATGCCGGATGAGGGTGGCATCGGGTTGCACGCCGCCGTTCGTGAGTTTCTTTGGGTTTAATAAAGTATGATTCTGAGTTAGAATGATGTAACTCATTATCTGAAGGAGAAGGATATGGCAGCAGCTAACGGGGCGCATCGCTGGAAATTTTTTCGCTATGGCGGTCTTGATCAGGTAAGTCTTGAGACAGCAGAAGATTTAAGGTCACTTGAACAGCTAGACCCGAAGCTATGGGCGGCAATGACCTGCCCGACAAACAATATTGAGTTCGATAGAACGACCCTTGATTACATCGATTCTGACAAGGATCGTCGCATTAAAATACCTGAGCTGCTGGCCGCACTGAAATGGGTATGTTCTATGGTTAAGAACCCTGAGGTTTTGATTAAGCCGGCCGAAGCCATGCCTCTCGACATCATCAACCAGGAAACAGCTGAGGGCAAAGCGTTGTATGCTTCGGCCCGGCAGATTCTCAACAATCTCGGCAAGACACAGGAAAATTCTATCGGCCTGGGCGATCTTGCCGATACCAAAAAGATTTTTGCCGCGACCGCCTTTAATGGTGATGGCATTGTGCCGGTCGATATCTCTTCAGACGAGAAGCTCCGTCAGGCGATTGCCGATATCATTGCCTGCCTCGGCAGCGAAACTGATCGCAGCGGCCTGCCCGGTATCTCTCAGGCGCTTCTTGATAAGTTTATGGCCGAAGCATCTGCCTATGTCGGCTGGCAGAAACAGGCCGAAGACAAAGCTGCTGACATCATGTTCGCCGGCATCGATACTCCGGCACTTGCATCGCTTTATCTCGCTCTCAAACCGCGTATCGATGATTACTTTGTCAGATGCCGCCTGGCAGCCTATGATGGTAAATTTGCCGCCGCCAGTGCCGGTATCGAAAGCGAATTTGTTGCGGTTCTTAAAAAAAGTCTTTCGAATTCTACACCTGAGCTCAAAGAATTGCCGCTGGCAGTCGTAAGCTCAGAGGGTACACTGCCGCTGACCGAGAAGGTCAACCCTGCCTGGGCTCTTGAGATCAACGAATTTGCCGCCAAAATCGCGAAACCCTATGCTGGTGACGCTGATAAATTGACCGAGTCAGGCTGGCTCGCCATAAAGAACCGGTTTGCCGCTTACGAAGCCTGGCAGACACAGAAAGCCGGTGCCGTTGTAGAAAAGCTTGGTCTGGTAAGAGTTAAAGAACTGCTTGCTGTAGAGATCGGCAAAAATCTCGCCGATCTGATTGCAAAAGACAAAGCGGTTGAGGCTGAATTCAACGCAATCAGCAATGTTGACCGTCTGGTGCGTTATTATCGCTTCATTTATCAGCTGCTGAGTAATTTTGTGGTTTTTAAAGACTTTTATGGCGGCAAAAACAAGGCCGTTTTTCAGGCCGGCACCCTGTTCATGGACAGCCGGAGCTGCGATCTGGTTGTCAAGGTTGAAGATCTTGCCAAACACAGTGCCATGGCGGCCGCATGCAATACCTTTCTGGTTTATTGTGAGTGCGTCAGACAGGGATCATCAGAAAAAATGACGATTGCCGCAGCTTTTACCGATGGTGACTCAGATCAGCTCACCCCAGGCCGCAATGGGCTTTTTGTCGACCGTGCCGGCAACTACTGGGATGCCACGATTGTCAAGATCATCGATCACCCGATCAGTATAAGACAGGCTTTCTGGGCACCATACAAGCGCCTTGGCCGCATGATTCACGAGCAGATAGAAAAATTTGCCGCTTCAAAAGACAAGTCGATGACTGATTCTCTTTCGACTTCTGTTACCGAAGCAGGGGTAAAAATTGAAGCGCCGAAACCAGATGCGCCACCGCCGCCACCTTTCGATGCCGGCAAATTCGCCGGGATTTTCGCAGCTATCGGCCTGGCTCTGGCCGCCATCGGCTCAGCCGTCGCTTCGGTTGTTTCTGGCTTTATGAGCCTTACCTGGTGGCAGATGCCGCTGGCAATCATTGGTATTCTGCTTCTCATTTCTGGCCCTTCAATGCTTATGGCCGCTCTTCGTCTGCGCCAGAGAAACCTCGGGGCGATTCTCGACGCCAATGGCTGGGCTGTGAATACCCGTGCTCAGATAAACATGGCGTTTGGCAAGACATTGACCAGAATGGCCGAATTACCTTCCGGTGCCATAAGGTCTTTTGACGACCCATTTGCCGAAAAGAAAACTCCCTGGGGTCTGTATATCGCCCTGATTCTGGTTCTGGCGCTGCTGACAGGTGCGATTGCCAACCCCAGAATACGTAACCGTGCTAAAACGGGTTTCAAACGGATTGTTGGCATGGAAGTGAAGAAGCCGGCAGCTTGTAATACTCTGCCAGCAGTTAAAACGGCCGACAAGGCCGCCCCGGAAGCTTCTTCAACCCAGACGCTTACGCCCCCTGCCGCTCCCGCCGGTAACTGATTTTCAATTTCAATAACCGGGCGTGTACCGAAGACTTTTCGGTACACGCCTTTTTCTTGCACCGGTCGATTAAATGGCTTGCTTTTGTCGGGGGTTGCTGCTAAAAAAGGTCGATGTTTCGAAACTGTCGCATAATGCTGGTTTCTTTTTTACTGATGCTGGTCAGCACTGGTGCTGGGGCCGGCGAGGAACTGCTATTCTGGAATTTCTGGGATCAGAAATTCATTCTGCCGGTAATCGAACGCTTTGAGCGCGAAAACCCAGGTATCAGGATTCGCAGTGAGCAGATGAACTGGGGCAATGGCTTCGACAAAGTGGTGATAGCCATGGCCAATGGTCGGGCACCTGATATCTGCGAACTGGGCTCAACCTGGATGGGTCGTTTCATGGCAGAAGGGGCTTTGATCGATATTTCCAGTCAGACAGCGGATTTAAAACAGCAATACCTGATGTGGGAAGCGGTTACCAGTAATGGCAAGGTGTTTGGCCTGCCGTGGCTGGTCAGCACCAGGGTCCTTTTTTATAATCGCCAGTTGCTGCGCCAGGCTGGCATAGACCCTGATAAACCGCCGCAGACCTGGGCTGAACTGCTTGCCGCTGCCAGACTTATTCACGACCCGAAGTCTGGTGTTTATGGTTTTGGCATGAATGCGGGCGAAGGGCACATTCTTTACAAAAAGTTCATGCCCTTTGTCTGGGGCAATGGCGGGCATATTCTTGCCCCCGACGGTCGTTTTGTTTTTGCCAGCCCGGAGACGCTTGCGGCCCTTGAATTTTATCTGCAGCTGAAAGAATACAGTTACTGCGAAAAGCAGGATATGCTCGACGAGGCTTTTAAACTTGGCAAGCTTGGATTGGCAATTTCAGGCTCATGGAACTTTGCCAGATATCCTGTCGATGCGCCTCAGCTGGATTTCGGTGTCGCCATGATGCCGTGTCCGGCCGAAAACAGGGGTGTTTCGACTTCCTTTCTCGGCGGCCAGGTTCTCGCACTTTTTAAAGGTTGCCGCAACCCTGAAGCCGCCGCCCGCTTTATACGTTTTCTGGCGACCGCTTCAAATACCCTGCCGATTACCCGTGAGGCGATGGTGAGCTTTCCGGCCGACCAGAAGGCTTACTCTGACCAGTTTTTTCACTCTGACCCGAGAATGCAGGTTTTTGTCGAGCAGATCAAAACTGCCCGGCACCCGCCGGTGGTTTCGGCCTGGGTTGAAATCGAGAAAATAATCAACGAGGCGGTCGAGAAGGGCATGTATGGCACGCCGGCTGATAAAGTTCTTGCGGAAGCCAGCGACAGATATGCCGAGCTTGAGCAAAGACTTGCCAGCAGGCCAGTTGAATATAGCCGTTCAGCATTGCCGGCTGGCGGGCATGCGGTTGCGACCTCAAGGCATTCTGAGCCGGAGGGTTTGCGGCTTCTGGCTCTGTTTTCGCTGTTTGCCGTGGCGATTCTGATTGTCTCTATTTATCTGCTGTATATGAATAGGGCTGCCGGGGCAGGTATAAGCGGATTTTTATCTGCGGGTAAGGCCAGCCCGATCGAACAGGGGCAGAGAACCCTGTTGTTTCTTTCGCCATGGCTCCTGACCTTTCTGATTTTCTGGCTTTACCCGCTGGTTTTCTCGTTAATTTTGAGTTTCTGCAGTTACGATGCTTTTCACCCGGCATTATTCAAATTCGCCGGTCTGCAGAACTATGTGAGATTGCTGGGTGACCAGGATTTTGCCAGGGCCTTTCTGAATACACTGATTTTTGTGGTTGCGACAACACCGGTCACTACGGCTCTGGCGCTTGCACTGGCTTTGCTGGTCAATTCGCTGAAGCGTGGCAGTCAATTTTTCCGCTCGGTCTTTTTTCTTCCATCGATCATTTCGATCGTTGTTACTGCCACTATTTTTAAATCGGTGTATGCACCGGTCGGAATTCTGAATCGTTTACTGGCTGTTGTCGGAGTCCCGGCACAGGCGTGGCTGGTTGACAGTCAGCTGGCAATGCCGGCAATCATTGTGATGAATATCTGGGTGTATACCGGCTATTATATGGTTCTTTATCTTGCTGCCCTGAAGGCTGTGCCAGGCGAACTCTATGAAGCTGCAGACGTTGACGGCGCTTCTGACTGGCAGCAATTCTTTCACATTACATTGCCGCAGATCCGTTACATGACTGTTTTTATTCTGACCGTTAATACGATTCGCAACTGGCGGGTATTTGCCGAGATTTTTACGCTGACGCGTGGTGGCCCGGTTGGCAGCACCGACACACTCGTTCATCACCTGTATGAAACCGCTTTCCGTTATCACGAAATGGGTTATGCATCAGCGATGGCTTTTGTTCTTCTGGTTGTCATACTCGTCTTTTCAGTATTGCAGATGCGGGCTATGCAGGCGGTTCGACAATGAAAACGCATTTCTGGAAACAGTCTGGAACCTTGACGCTGCTGACCGCGCTGGGGTTGAGTTATCTGTACCCTTGGCTGTATATGGTGGCCCGCTCGTTCATGCGGCATGAACCAGGTATGGCTGACGGCGGTGACAGTTTTACCCTTGAATTTTACCGTCTGATAATCGGCGATGCCGGGTTTCCGGGTTTTCTGCTGAACAGCGTGGTGGTTTTGACCGCTGTTCTGATCGCCAATGTGTTTTTTTCTCTGCTGGTAGGGTATGCTTTCGCCCGCTACCGTTTTCCTGGCAAAAAAGTTCTTTTCTGGCTCATCCTGGCAACTCTGATGATACCCAGACAGACTCTGATGGTGCCTCTGCTGGATCTGATGGTCAGGTTCGGGCTGTATGATTCTCTTTGGGCACTGATTCTGCCGTTTGGCGTCGATGGTTTCAATCTTTTTCTCATGAAGCAGTTCATCGAAAATCTGCCAGCGGATCTTGAAGACGCTGCCAGGGCTGATGGTGCCAGCGAATTTGCGATTGTCTGGCATGTGGTTGCCCCTTTGAGCAGACCTGCCATTGCCGTTCTTATTATCAACACCGCTATCGTCAACTGGAATTCGTTCATATTTCCGTTGATTTTCACTGACACAGCATCTGTAAGAACCCTGCCGGTGGCACTGGCCTATTTTGCGCAGGGGCCGCACGCAACCGACTGGGGTGCTCTCATGGCTGGAGCTTCGGTAAGTTCTTTGCCGCTTATTATTCTATTCTGGCTTTTTCAGAAGCAGATAATCGAGGGAATAACCAGCGGTGCCCTCAAAGACTGATTTCAGCTTCTAATCGCTTCAGCAATTGCCTGACTGAGTTCGGCCGCGGTGAAAGGCTTTCTGATAAACCACCTGGCCCCGGCCTCTTTCATGGTTTCAACATCCTCGTTTCCGGAAAAGCCGGAAGAAACAAGAACCTTAACTGCCGGGTCTATTTTTTTCAGCTCGAAGAAGCATTCTTTGCCATTCATGCCTGGCATTACCATATCAAGAACTACCAGGCTGACCGATTCATGATGTTTTCTGAAGAGTTCTGCTGCCTGCAGACCATTTTCTGCTTCGATGGTCTTATAGCCAAGCTCAGAAAGAATATTGCCGGCAACGAATCTTATCATTGGTTCATCGTCGACAAGCATTACCGTGCCGCTGCCGCTCACCAGATGGCCTGAATTGTTTTTTTCGGCAGTCTGCTTCTGCGTAATGATCGGGAAAAAAAGCCTGAAGCTGGCCCCGGCACCTGGCTGGCTGCAGACATCGATTGCTCCGGAATGCTGCTGCATGGTGCCAAAGACTGCAGCCAGGCCAAGCCCTGTGCCTTTGCCCGGTGCTTTTGTGGTGAAAAAAGGCTCAAAAATATGTGGCAGATGCCTGGCCGGAATGCCACAACCAGTATCGTTAACTTCGAGCCTGGCATAGTGACCCGCTGCAATTTCAATCTGTGATGATGCCAGGAATGGCTTTTCCAGATATATTTTTTGTGCTGATATCGAAATGATGCCACCTTCTGGCATTGCCTGCGAAGAATTAAGCAGCAGGTTGAGAAAGGCACTCTGCAGCTGCGGAAAATCGCCGGTAATTGGCAGGTTTTCCTCTGTGGTTTCAAATGTGATCTTGATTCGCTTGTCGACCGTGCGCTGAAAGAGCTCGACAGCTTCACGCAGTGGCAGCAACACGTTCAGAGGGCTCAGATGGACCGGCTGTTTTCTGGCAAAGGCCAGCAGCTTTGCGGTGAGGTATGAGGCCCGGTTCGAGGCTTCGATAATTGTTCTGATGTAACCGGCAGCTTTTGTTTCCTGCTGAGGGAGCGTCTGCAATAGCTCGGCCGCGCCGATTATGCCGGCAAGCATGTTGTTGAAATCGTGAGCGATGCCTCCGGCGAGTTGCCCGATTGCGTCCATTTTCTGTGATTGTCGCAGCTGTTCCTGAAGTGCCTGCTCTTCGGTAATGTCTCTAAAAACGAGAACCAGGCCGATGAGCTCGTGTGCGTCATTTTTTATTGGCGCACATGAAGAATTTATCAGATACTCCTTGTGATCAGCGGCAAGCAGCAGGGCATTGCCTGTCGGCTCTGAATCGACTTGAGCTTCGATGAACCGGCTTACGGGGTTTTCAATCGGCAGGTGACTGAGCGGGTCGACCAGGCGATAGATTTCTGATATTGGTTTACCGATTGCGGCATCGGCTTTCCAGCCGGTAAGTTTCTCTGCTGCGTCTATAATGTGGGAGACAATGTCAGGCATGTGAGTCGCGATGACCGCG
>Ga0116157_10001517_pt1 | contig 23182 bp, 17 predicted proteins | sample AD_UKC048_MetaG_FD_89882 | JGI IMG/M metagenome (GOLD analysis project Ga0116157, IMG submission 89882) | Active sludge microbial communities of municipal wastewater-treating anaerobic digesters from USA - AD_UKC048_MetaG | ecosystem: Engineered > Bioreactor > Anaerobic > Digestate | place: USA... | reverse complement strand
TTTAATAATTCTTGATAGCCATTTTTTCCATTTGCTATTTCATCTAAAATTTCCGTAATTTGTGCTTGTGTAAAGTTCATATTTTTCAATTTTTATTGTTTCAACTACAAAAATCGATTTTTTCTTGAGCTTTACACACTTTTTTGTACAGTATCTGCAAAACGCGGATCGTCTGCTATGGCTGCGGTGTAGAATTTGTTGTAGGTATATAAAATTGGAGTTATCCCATAATGGTCATAAACAATTTTTGTTATATGCCGCAAGAAATAATCATACGATTGGTAATTAGTGAATAGGAATATGTTTTAAGCTGTCAGAGTATTCAAAATATGCACCCATTATACCATAACCATTGACTATATTACAATGGATGGGGTATGGTTCTGAAAATGCATTCTCATTATTATAATTTTGTATCATAACATCAATATAAAAGTGATAAAAATCTTTATTTATAATTCTGAATTGAGGAATAATTATTGCAGAATCGCAGTAAACATGTTCATGATTCTCTCCATCATAATAATTAAAATAGTAGTTTTCTATATTTATAATACAATTATAATTTTGCCCATCAATCATACGGTCATGAAATAATGTTCCTTTTTCATTATATAAGTTATCGTGCATTGGGGAGCTTAATTCTATCAAAATTGTAGTGTCAATAACATTATTGCCAAAATATAGTAATAATTTGACATTAGTAAAATAAAAATTTTCGATCCCGGCTAGGTCTGAAAATACCTGATTTAGAATAACACTAGAACTGTCTTCAATAATAGTCAAGTTAAATACAGGGTTAATTTCGTTTGGCATTCTTGTTTCTGCACTAATTTCTCCATAGTCTGGGACATCAACAAGCAATTTATATTCTTTATTTGCACCCGGAATAAAACTGTTCATTTTATAATATCCATCAGAAATGAAAGCCATTTCACCTTTGTAATCATCGTCTTCGAATAGCATTACTGTTGCATTATTGATAGTCTGTTTGTTTCCTTCTTCTGAAAGTAAACGGCTCCAGTATAATTGAACTCCTATTTCATTATTATTAATAAAAGAATAAAGAACAGGACGTTTAATATCTGTTCCTATGGGATATTCTGCTGTTTTAACACAAGAAGTTAACAGAATTGTGAGTAATAATATATATATAGCAACTGATTTCATTTTTAAAAATTAAATGAATAACTAAATGATGGAATTATTGGGAAATAGCATACTTGTTTAAGTATTGCATTTCCACTATCGTTATAGTCAAGATACATAAAATAAGGATTTTGACGATTGTATAGGTTGTAAATCCCTATACTCCATATTCTTGTCCCACGTTTTTTTATCTTTGAAAAATTAGCACTTATATCTAACCTATGATAATCAGGCATACGATACCCATTTCTTTCTGATAATGCCTGAGCCCAATATCCATAGTTGCTGCCATCGGGATATATTGTGGGATAAAGTCCCTCGGTAAGAGTATAAGCTGTACCAGTGTAATAAACCCATGTTGCTGAAAGATTTACATTTTCGTTAATGTTCCAGATTGCAACAATCGAAATATTATGCAAACGATCATATTTGAAGGGAAATTCTTTACCTCCATTTAGTTCTTCAAATTTTCGTGTTGATTTTGACAAGGTATAAGAAACCCAACCGGACACTATACCGGATTTTTTTTCTAATAAAAATTCAACTCCGTATGCTTTTCCACTTCCTGCCGTAACTAAAGATTCCCAATCTGGTTGATTCTCAATATAATTTGCTCCCTCACGATATTCAATAAGGTTGTCCATGTTTTTATAATATGCTTCAAAACTTGCTGTGATACTTTTATTAAACTCGTATTTACACCCGACAACACCTTGTTTTGCATACATAGGCTTAATTGTTGAAGTTGAAGGCAACCATAAATCTGTAGAAAGGTCCATAGTGTTTCGAGTAAGCATGTGAATATTTTGTGTCATTTCGGTATAAGAACCAAATATTGAGAAATTTTCGCTGACAAGCCATGCGGCTCTTATCCGTGGTTGTATAGTAGGATAAATTGTGCTATCAACAAAACAGGCAGAAAAGTTGATACCAATATTAGTCTCAATGTTTTTATATATTATATCATCTTCAACATAGATATATCCATCATTTGATCTTTTATTTGGAATTATTGATGATTCTACTAAAAACTGACCGTCATTTAATGTTTTTGTTACAGTTTTACCGGGACTATAATACATATTCTGGTAATTTATTCCAAAACGGACATTGTTAGCAGGATTTATTCTCCAATCCCAGTCAATTTGGGCACTAAGACTTTGAACCTGTGAATTAAACTCGTATAAATAACTTTTGAAAACGTCTCCGGTCTGATAATCAGAAAACTGTTCCAAGTTCATGGTCCCGTTTTTATAACGACTGTATGATACTCCTGTATTGGAAAAAAGTTTATTACCATAAATATGATTCCACCTTGCAACTGCAGTTATATTTCCCCAGTTAAAATCATTGTCTATCTCATTCAAACCCATTGAGAATTCATTTAATTGCCACGAAAACAATTTATCCTTTCCTGAATAAAAGCTTAAGAAAATCCTGTCTTTATCACTAAATGTATGGTTAATTTTAATATTAGCATCATAAAAATAATATCCGAATAGCGACCCTGCATCATCATTCATCATTGAAAAGAAATTCATAAAAGGTCTGGTAATAATATCAAGCAAAGTTCGTCTTATTGCAATCATAAACGAAGTTTTTCCTTTTATCACAGGACCTTCAAAACATATTGAGGACGAAACAGGTCCAAGCACTATATTTCCATGATATTCATAAAGATTACCTTCTTTCATTCTTACATCAATAACCGAAGAAAGACGTCCTCCATATCTTGCCGGAAAACCTCCCTTATAAATATTTAGATGCGAGATAGCACTACTGTTAAAGACAGATAAAAATCCATAAACATGATCTGTATTATACACTGGAACGCCATCAAGTAAAATTAAATTTTGACCATCACCGCCCCCTCTCACAAAAATACTGCTGCTTCCCTCACTACCTGCATTTATTCCTGGTAAAAGATGCATAGTTTTCATGAAATCTTTTTCTCCGGCAAATCCTGGTAAAGTAGTTACCTCTTTAGTTGAAAGTGTTTTTAATTCTGAATTTTTATTTATTCCATTGTTTTCTCCCGATATTATAACCTCATCAAGCATTAATACGGGGTCAAGATCAATATTGAGATATGTGCTTGTATCCGTTTTTATATTTTTTATCCATTCCTTATAACCAATATAATATACAACTATTCTTGCAGAATCGTTTTTTAAACTAAGACTGTAAAAACCATATTCATTCGTATAAGTTCCTGCACCTGAATATTTATCATAAATGCCGGCATCAATTAGCCTTTCTCCTGTTTTAGCATCAGTTACATAACCTGAAATGGTGTTGTTTTGGGCAACCAATTCATAGTAATTCAAAAACAACAACAAAAAAATGAAAACAAGTATTTTTTGTTTCATAAAAACAACTTTAGTCTTTATTGCTTCCCACACATTCATTTGATATTCTATATTCAAATAAATAATAACATATAAAACAGTCTTTCAGCTTTTAATCAATAGTAAATTTGTAACCAAAACTGAATAAAAAATTATAATTTGAAAAAATGACTTTATATTCAGTATCAGGCGATTTTATAAATGGACTTACTTCCGGCTCTGCTTTTAAGGTTAAGCTAAACCTATTCTTAATATTATATCCGAAACCAATTATAGGACACCAATTAAACTTTTTTAAAACAAGACGAGAGAGGTGTGGGTTATGTTTTACTAATTCTGAACAATAATACTTAAAACCAAGTCCCGCCAATATTGAAAATCCATTTTTATAGTTTCTCTTAAAGTAAATCGGAAAATCAATGAAAACATAGTTTTGTTTTTTATAAAATGAATCAAATCCAAAAGTCATCTGACTTAGATTTATATCTTCAGAATACATTGACAAATCCTGATCCCTTAAAATGAACACAGCAGGTCGAAGCAATAATCCCACTCCAAAACCAATGTTATAAGAAGTATCATTGAAAGAATAATCGCATAAAACAGCTACTGAACCTGAATGTATCGGAAGCGTTTTAACTATATCCGGGTTAGACATCTTCTTTCTATAACTTGTAATATAGTTAACCCCAAATGATAATTCCGGTTTAATCGAAATTTGCCCTAAAACGTTGTTAGTAAAGCAAATAATAGCAATAAAGACTAAAGTTGTTTTCATTTTTTAATTTTGAAGATATAACCAATACTTAACATAGTGTTAAAATTAGCGAAAATGGTTGTTTCCCCAACAAATTCTTCTGTAATAAATCCCGGATTTTCAAATTCTGATTTCAATCCAATATAGATATTATTATCAGATTGATATCCCAATAACATAAGGGCCCCCCAATTAAAGTTACGATATTCAAATCTGTAAAAAATGTTATCAGGAGTTGTAAACTTCGGAAGATAATATTTAAAGTTAACTCCTATGCCAAATTTAAATCCCGAATCATATTGTCGTGTAACAGTTAATGGCGTTTGAATAAAAAAATAATTCAACTTCCTTCGGAAAGTTTCATATTTTATTTCCGGTTCTTCATATCGATAAAAAACGTAAGATGATGATAAAACATATATTGCAGGTTGGTTTAGAATTCCCAGTCCTAAGTTAATTGAAAATCCTGAAGCTTTTATTTCATAATTTACTTCTGCTCCTATAGAATATGAATGAGCAGGTAATATTTTTTCTATACCTACCATAGTTGACATTATACCTAGATTATAACATTTGTTAATGCCGATTGAAGTTTCCGGTCTAATGGTAATCTGTGAATAAAGAGCATTACAACTTAGAAATAAAGTTAAGGTTACCGAAATAATAATAATTTTTATCATAATAATATAAATTAAATAAGCTGGAGAACAAAAGAGTTCTCCAGCAAATCAATAATTCATCAAGGTTTATTAATAATTGCCCAAATGTTATTCATACCCCTATGAGAACCTTTTCCAAATCCAGATAAGAAGATAGTATATATATTATCACCCTCATTCATGGTAACAGGATAATATACCTGATAATAGCCATAATGATTTTCTTCTTCTACTGTTCCTTGATAATCGTTAATTGTTCCATATTCGTCATGGTCAGCTCCATATTCTGAATATCGATATCTTACTTCAAAAGAAATATCTTTGTGGCTTAATATCGTGTTGTAAGCAACGTAATTACCAAAAATGTTTTTCTTCTTTCCATAAACATGTGATTTTACCATAGCCCTACCTTGACCATTCGATATATATTCGTAGTATGCAATTAGTTTTAATCTACAATATCTATCATTTTTCCACCCATCAGGGTCATATATTGCCTCACCATCAATCATTGAACCGTATTTTACAAGTATTGTCTCATCATTACAATAGGTCAATTTTTTTATAGTATTATTACTAGCAACTCTTTTAATGTCATCAGAAGAGAGATTTTCAATTTCTGCTCTATTATTAATATGAGTAAAAACAAAAGAAGAACTACCCACTTTAAAAATACTATCACCAACAATAAAAAGACCATCCTTGTTACAGTACTGTAAATATAAAGTTGATGGAAATCTTCTTTCTACTGAAACATCTCCATTTGTAAGAGTTTTGAGGTAAAAATATTCTTTGTAATTATTCAAAACTTCATAAAAGCTATCTTTGTCATTTGATTCGCCGATTTGATGCTCAGCTTCATTTAGAAAAGTCTCATATGATTGAAAGCCAATCTTATGTTCCCATTCTTTTATTTCAGAAGTAGTCATTTTCATCAGTTCATCCATTACAATTTTTCTTTCCTCAAAATCCTTAAAAACAATAATACCATCCTCATCTACTTTCAGATTAAACAAAACAGTATTTGGGTCTTTAACGATAGTCGAATTTGTAATCGTTTCATCTTTTTCACACGCTACTGTCATAAACATAGCCATAATTACCACTATTACTGCAAATAAACTACTAATTGTTGTGTTTTTTACATTTTTTAAACTTATTTTTCTCATAATTTTACTAATTTTGCGAAGTATAAACTTCGGTTTTACCTTTCGGGCAACACAGTTCTTTTTGCTGAGGCTGTGTTGCTCTTTTTTAATTCTCTCTAAAATATATTTGCTTATACACTTAAAAGCAAATAGGATTTTTTAATCATTTTACTAAAAATCAGGATTGTCTAACAATGCTAATTCAATCTTAGATAATTGATTTCTGTCAATCTCACCTCCTTTCTTAAATTTGAAATATGTATAAAATAAAATATTCGTTAAAACACTTTTCTTATCAATGCAAATTTTCAAATAATTAAAGCATATAGGGCAGCAAACCTTCTACTCTTTAATACGTTCGGGAATATTATAATTCCTCAACAACAAATGTAATATATTTTTCTATTAAATTTACTAACCGTCATTTAAATTATACAAAATACAAAAAATGTTTAAGTGTGTGATGGGGGGGGGTATGTGATTGAATATCAGCATGTTATGTGTAGTATATTGCATATTGTGAAATTATACATAACCTACATAAAATTATATATAAGAGTGATTCACTCCCTTTATTCCTTTTTCCTCAATCCATCCAAATCCTGGATTTTGCCATTAAAAACATTTACATCAACATTGCCTTTTATACCGCTTAGACTACCTTTGTCTGTATATTGCCAGAAAACCCAGTCCTCTGTAATTTTCGACGGATCTCCCCGTGTTGTGTACCAAGCAATCCAAACGGGATATTTTGCAAAACGCGGATCGTCTGCTATGGCTGCGGTGTAGAATTTGTTGTAGGTATATAAAATTGGAGTTATTCCATAATGCTCTTCAACAATTTTCAACCAGTTCAATAATCCTGACTTAAGACTGTTTAAGCTTTGCACACGACTGAATTTTTCAATATCAAGTACTGGCGGAAGGTCTCCGGCTTCAAGCTGTACATTTTTTATGAAAAATTCAGCCTGTTCAGTGCTTTTTTCATCAGGACGATAATAATGATAAGCACCTCTGATTATTCCAATTTCCTTTGCCGATTTCCAGTTCGTTAAGAATTTTTTGTCCAGTTTGTTTTTCCCCGCACAAGCTCTTATAATAACAAAATCAGGACGATCATTTTCGCAAAGCTTTTTCCAATCAATGTCAGTCTGATATTCAGACACATCAATTCCAAATACAGTATAATCTTTAAGATCTCTTTTAATATTGGAGTATTTTTCAACTTTTTGTAAAACGGGTCTGAAGAGATCCATAATGTCGGAATAAAAAACACAAACAGCCACAATTGCTGTAACTATCAGCACAATTTTTATTGTTGTACTGTATTTTTTCTTCCGTCTTCGTCTGACCATTTAATCAATAAAGTTATCAGAAATATATTCTGCAATCTGAACAGCATTGGTTGCGGCTCCTTTTCGTAAATTATCGGCACTTAACCATAGATTTATCGCTTTTTCGTTTGATTCGTCCGCCCTTATCCTTCCTACAAAGGTTTCATTTTTGCTTTGTGCTAATATCGGTGTCGGATATTCATTTTTTGACGGATTGTCAAGCACAACGACACCCATAGTGTCGGAAATTATTTTCTTAACTTCTTTTATATCCGGTTTTTTAACAAATTCAACATTAACACTTTCACTATGACCACCCAACACAGGAACCCTGACAACAGTACATGTAATTTTTAAATCGGGGATATTTAAAATCTTACGTGTTTCGTTTATCAACTTCATTTCCTCATCGGTATAATCATTTTCGAGAAAATTTCCGCCATGAGGAATGCAGTTTAAGTCAATTGTATGAGGATACACAGGATTTTCAGCTTTTTTGCCCGATCTTTCTGTCATAAGTTGATTATAACCTTTAAAACCCGAACCTGTAACAGATTGATATGTTGAAACAACTACTCTTTTAAGTTTGTATTTTAAATGCAGAGGCCATAAAACAACAGTAAGTGGAATTGTAGAACAATTTGGGTTTGAGATTATATAATCGTTGTCTTCAAGTATAGAAATATTTACTTCAGGAACAATAAGTTTTATTTCTTTGTGCATTCTCCAAGCAGACGAATTATCAATAACGATAGTTTTGTTTTTGGCAAATTTTGGTGCATATTCCAAAGAGACTTCTTTACCTGCCGAAAAAATTGCAATGTCGGGTTTTAAAGCTAATGCTTCTTCTATTGTTATTACTGAATATTTATTTGAATTAAAAACTATTTCTCTGCCTGCCGATTTTTCAGAAGCAACAGGGATTATCTCAGCAGGAATAAAATTTCTCTCTTCCAAAACTTTTAAGATAGCTGTTCCTACCATTCCTGTTACACCTACAATTGCTAATTTCATATAATTCTATTTATTTTGTCGTAAAATTATAATTTTTAACTAATCTTTCCGCAAAATTGAAATAATAAAATAATTTAAGGTATTTTTACAATGTGAAAACAAAATTATAGCAATGTTTATGATAGTCAAAATATTTTTATATGTATTGATTTGATTATCAGGATATTTTGAGTTTTCAAATTATGTGGAATAAATTTAAATAAGATATGAGAAAATTAATTTTCATTATATTGTTACTTCCGCTGATAAGTTATGCCCAGTTCAGCGATGATTTTAGTGATGAAAACTTTTCCGAAAACCCTGCATGGAATGGTAATACAAACAAATTCGTGGTTGATGCTTCTACCCAGTTGCAGTTGTATGAAAACCCTCAGGCGGCAGGCAATTCTTATCTGGCGACAACTTGTGGTGCAATTAACGATGCAAGTTGGGAATTTCTTGTAAAATTGAGTTTTAATCCTTCCTCTACGAACTACTGTGAAGTTTACCTTGTCTCAAATAGCTCTGATTTGAATTCTGTTACAAATGGTTATTTTGTTAAAATAGGCAATACTGAGAGAGAGGTAAGTTTATACAGAAAAGACGTATCAACCAGCACCATGATAATTAATGGTACTGATGGGAGATTGAACACAACAACAGTAAATGTACGGGTGAAAGTAACCCGTGATGCGATAGGAAACTGGACATTGATGTCTGACACTTTAGGCGGGACAGATTATTACTCAGAGGGTAGCTTTTTGGATAATACATATTTCAGTTCAACATATTTTGGTGTCAGATGTGTTTATACCGAAACTCGTTCTCAACATTTCTTTTTTGATGATTTTGTTGTGAGCGGAGATCCTTTTATTGACGATATTCCACCACAATTATTGTCTTCTCAGGTTATTGATGAACAGCATTTTCTTATGATATTTAATGAGGCACTTGATCCGGGTACTGCTTCAGACATAAATAATTATTCGGTTAATAATGGTATTGGAAATCCTGTTGATGCCTCATTTTATGAACCGGATGTATCAAAAGTACTGTTGGAGTTTTCAGCATCATTCATTTCCGGGACTAATTATATTCTGCAATATCAAAATATTGGGGATTTGAGTTTGAATCCTGTTGCACCGGGATTTATCAATTTTAGTTATGTTAGTTTTGAACCGGGGATGATAGTAATTAATGAAATTATGGCAGACCCCGATCCTCCGGTTGGGTTACCTGAAGCAGAATATATTGAATTGTACAATACCTCTGATTATACTGTTGATCTTACAGATTGGACTTATACAATAGGCACAAGTTCAAAAATACTCAGTTCATATCAACTTGAACCAGGTGAATATTTGATTTTATGTCATACTAATTTTGTGTCAGAATTCGAATTGTTTGGCAATACTTTGGGAATAGAATCTTTTCCATCAATTACCAATGGAGGTCAGACAATTGTGTTAAAAGACGATGGAGGTCAGGAAATAGACAGAGTAACATATTCGGACGCATGGTATCAGGATTCCGATAAAGAAGAAGGAGGATGGTCGCTCGAAAAAATTGATCCATTAAATATTTGTTCTGCACAAACAAATTGGATTGCATCTGAAAGTGAATTTGGAGGAACGCCGGGAACAATTAATTCTGTTTATGCGGTTAATAATGACACAATAGCTCCCGAAGTTATAAGCGTTAGTGTTAGCTCAGGCAACGAAATCACAGTGGTCTTTTCAGAACCAGTTGATACATTAACAAGCCTTGTTTTAACTAACTATGAAGTAAATCCGGATTTTGGAAATCCATTTTATGCGATTGTTGACCCCTCAAACGAGGCATCTGTAATTTTACAATTCCCAAATTCATTTGAAGAAAATATGAATTACACTGTTATAATAAATAACATCAGTGATTGGTGCGGAAATATAATGACTGAAGAAAACATAAGTTTTATTCTTTACAATCCTGCCGATTATGATATTATTATCACTGAGATTATGGCCGACCCCGAACCTGTGGTTTTACTTCCGGAGGTTGAGTATATTGAATTGTACAACAGAACAGAATATGATCTGGATTTAACAAACTGGACAATAAATGTTGGAACAAGCTCTCGTGCACTTCCTTATTGTTTAATCCCTTCTGGAGGATATCTGGTTTTATGTCATTCGGATAAAGCAGATTTGTTTAATAATATAGATAACATTGTAGGAGTTGAAAGTTTCCCGTCTCTTACAAATGGAGGGGCAAGTCTTACATTGAAGGATAAAAACAATAAGGTAATACATACAGTAAGCTATAGCGATACATGGTATAAGGATAATTTTAAGATGAATGGTGGCTATTCTCTCGAAATGATTGACCTGAACAATGTTTGTGAAGGTGAAGAAAACTGGCAAGCAAGCAAGAATATTTCAGGTGGGACACCGGGAACGCTAAATTCGGTAAATGCAAACAATCCTGATATTACTTTACCATATCCTATAGCGGCAGAAGCAATAATGCCAGATACCTTAATCATTTATTTCAGCGAAATATTAAAATCTGATTATGCTAATGATTCCTTAAACTTTGAAGTTGAAGAATTCGGAAACCCAATCTGGATAAGTGCAGCAGAACCCGATTTTTCAACAATTACAATGAAATTTGACGGAGAATTTGAAGTGGGGAGATTATACTATCTGAATATAAAAGACAGCATAAGAGATTGTGCAGGTAACAAAGTTGCAATAAATTCTTCCTTCAGATTTGCAATTGCAGATTCTGTTGTTTCTGGTGATATTGTTATCAATGAAATTCTGTTCAATCCTATGTCTGGAGGTAGTGATTTTGTTGAGTTATACAACAAATCGGATAAAATACTGGATTTAAAACATCTGTGGTTCTGCAATAAAGATGAAAATGGTAACATAAAAGATTCTTATGTGATTAGCGATATAAGTCGTTTACTTGAGCCTCAAGAGTATTGTGCAATCTCGGAAGACACAGATTTTTTAATAGATAATTATACGATTTTATCAGAAAATAACTTGTTTGATTGTAGTAATTTACCATCTATGCCTGACGATGAAGGAAATATCCTGTTGTCAGATAGATATTTGAATGAGATTGACATAGTGTATTATACTGATGATCAGCATTATCAACTACTTGCCTCTAACGATGGTGTTTCTCTTGAAAGGATAAATTTTGAAAGATTATCTTCTGACAAATCAAACTGGCATTCTGCATCACAGACTGTAGGATTTGCTACACCAGGATATCAGAACTCACAATATGCAATAGGAGATACTGCTGAAACAACAATCGGTTTAAGTACCGAAGTTTTCTCTCCTGACAATGATGGTTATAACGATCGTCTGACCATTTCTTATAAACTTGAAGGACCGGGATATACTGCAACCATGGCAATTTATAGTTCAGACGGCAGATTCATTACTTATATTGTCAATAACGAAATGTTGGCTATGGAGGGGAATTTATTCTGGGATGGTTTTGATAACGGCAATAACATTTGTCCTTCTGGAATATATGTACTTTATGTCGAAATGTTCAATATGGAAGGCAAGAAAATAGTTGAAAAGCATGCTGTTGTATTAAGCAAAATGGTGTATTAGTATTTGATTTGGGTTATTCTATTATTTGTCCGACAATTTCTTTTCAATTTGTTCCAATCTTTTAACAATATCATCCAGATTTTTAAAATGTATATAAGATTTGTGGAATGCACGTATATCATAAGCAGGAGCTCCCATTAAAATGCTGTCTTCTTTCAAAACATTATTTGAAATGCCCGATTGTGAAGAGATTTTTGTCCCATTGGCAATTGTTAGATGAGGACTTATACCAACCTGACCACCAATCATACAGTTTTCTCCTACTTTAGTTGTTCCGGCAATTCCAGTCTGAGCAGCAATTACGGTATTATGCCCGATTTCAACATTATGGGCAACATGATTGTGATTGTCTAATTTTACTCCTGACCTTATTATGGTTGAACCCATAGTTGCCCTGTCAATAGTTACCAAAGCTCCAAGTTCAACATTATCTTCAATAATCACATTTCCGATCTGAGCAATTTTCATAAATGCATCACCATTATTCGGAGCAAATCCAAATCCGTCTGCGCCTATTACACATCCTGCATGTATTGTGCAATTTTTCCCTATGACTGTGTTATAATATAGTTTTACACCGGGATATAAAATAGAATTATCACCAATAATTACATCATTCCCAACATAGCATCCGGGATAAATCTGTACATTGTCGCCAATTGTAGTATCTTTTCCTATATAACTAAATGCTCCAACATATACATTTTTCCCTAGGATAGCTTTTTTGTGTACAAAAGATTGTTTTTCAATTCCTGTTGGTTTTTCTGTCATTTTATTATATAAATCCAGTAATATGGCAATTGATTTATAAGCATCTTCAACTCTTATCAGTGTGGCTTTTGTTTTTTTATTTGGACTGAAATCCCTATTGACCAGAACTACCGAAGCTTCTGTTTCATAAATATAATGAGTGTATTTGGGATTAGCCAGAAAAGATAAAGATTCGGGCTTCCCTTCTTCAATTTTTGCAAAGCAATTTACCACAGCATTTCTATCCCCCTCAATTTCCCCTTTTAATATTTCAGCAATTTGTCCGGCAGTAAACTTCATTTTAAAACAATTAAATTCATTACTTCTTTCGGAGCACAAACATAATACTTTTTTACAATTTTTCCCAATACCGAAATATTTAACATGTCTGAGGCTTCCGAAATATCTATTAATTTGTTAGGATAAAGAATATTTATACGCTCATCTGCATAACTGTAAGCATTGTTGGACACCTCTCCGGTATAAACAAAATATAAAATTTCTTCATCTGTAAGATTTAGGCTCTTTTGGGTTAATTGACGAATATTGTCAACCATACTGATTTCAGGTTTTTCCTTACTTATTAGTATTTTTGGAAAATTACGGTTTATAATCCCATTTGATAAATATGAAAGGATCTTGTCTTCAGAATTTAAGTATTGCTTTAAAAGACTAATAATGTCATTATCATCAAGCATTGAAAAATTTCTGATAATATCCTCATCATTTCTGATTTTGATGTTGTTGATTAGATTGTTAAAATATGGGATGTTTGTGTTAAAATCATCGCAAAGGCAAAGATATTTAAGACGTTTTATAAATGCAGACAAAAGCAATTCTGCAATAAGCGAAGTTTTATGCAAATAAACCTGCCAGTACATAAGTCTTCGTGCAATCAGGAATTTTTCGATGCTATAAATACCTTTTGCTTCAACAACAAGATTGTCGTCAACGACCTGTAGCATTTTAATGATTCTTTCGGAACCCACAATACCTTCGGAAACCCCTGTAAAAAAACTGTCTCTTTTAAGATAATCAAGTCTGTCCATGTCGAGCTGTCCTGAAATTAATTGGTGTAGGAATTTTTTATGATATTTATTTCGAAATATTTTTATTGCAAGATCCAGTTTGCCGCCAAAATCGGAATTGAGCCTTTTCATAAAAAGAAAGCTGATTTCCTCATGACTAAGTGTGGGAGTGAAACAGTTTTCAAGGGCATGTGAAAAAGGTCCGTGGCCAATATCATGTAATAATATGGCAATTTTTGCAGCCTCAGCTTCTTCATCCGTTATTTCATGATTTTTGCTTCGAATTACATCTATTGCCATGCCGATAAGGTGCATTGAGCCTATTGCATGCTGAAAACGTGTGTGAACAGCTCCCGGATAAACAAGACAAGATAATCCCAATTGCTGTATTCTGCGCAAACGCTGAAAATAAGGATGTTCAATTAGTTCGTAAATTATTCCTCCCGGTATATTTATAAATCCATGAACAGGATCATTGATGATTTTTTTCTTGTTTGTCAATATCGAAAACTTAAATTATTTTGCAAAATTAAATAAAGAAAATGAATTGCAATAATTTAACTCAGACTTACATGGAGAAAAGTAAACCACAAAGGACACAAAGAAATAGGTTTCACAAAGTTACGGAAAGGGAACACGAAGTTACACAAGGAATTATTAGACACTAATTAAAGAGAAAAACATTGTGAGACTTTGTGTTGAACTTAGTGATACTTTGTGTTACTTAATTGTTGCACAAAGTTACGCAAAGAAGAATTTTTTGTAATCGCTAATCTGTGATTGATTGCAGAATGCACAATCAGCAGAATTTAAGTACTCTAGGCACTTTCAAACTTCTTTCACCCTATGTTTATCATCATCTTCAAAAAACACATTAAGATAGGATTTGTATCGCGATAATGAAATTTTGTTTTTTTCGAGGGCTTTTTTTACCGCACAATCTGGCTCACTTATATGAGTGCAGTTATAATATTTACAGTTTGCAGAAAACTTGAATATCTCAGGAAAATAATGATACAATTCTTCTTTTTTTAGATTTACAAGTCCAAAACCCATAATTCCCGGGGTGTCAATTACATAACCTCCAAAAGGTAGTTTCAGCATACTTGCAAAAGTTGTTGTGTGTTTCCCTGAAAGATGATAATCTGAAATCAGGTCAGTTTTAAGATTATATTCCGGAGCTAAAGAATTAATTAATGAAGTTTTTCCGGTACCACTATGTCCGGCGATAAGGCTGATTTTGTTTTTAAGAGCGTCGGCAACGGTATCGAGGTTTATCTTATTTTCAACAGATATTTCAATAGTTCTGTAGCCAATATTGTTATATTCGGAAGATAGTTTTGTTGTTTTTTTTAGTTCATCACTATTATAAATATCAGTTTTGTTAATAAGAATAATACACGGAATACTGTAGGATTCGGCAGCAATTAAAAATCTGTCAAGGAAAACGGTTGTTGTTACAGGTTTTTGTAAAGTAAACATAATTATTGCCTGATCAATATTTGAGGCAATTATGTGGGTTTCTTTTGATAGATTTGTTGACTTTCGTATTATGCAGTTTTCTCTTTCATGTATAGCGTTTATTACTCCTGATATTTTGTCCGAATCTTCAAAATCCACAATATCACCCACAGATAACGGATTAGTGCTTCTGTATGATTTTAATCTAAGCTTACCTTTGGCAGTACAAGAATAAATTAGTCCATCACATTCAACCGAATGGACAGATCCTGTACTTTGTATAACCCTACCTGTCTTCATATCGCAGACACAAAGATATATCAATCATTTAGAATAATTAAAATAAATATTAAGTAAGAGAATATTTATACTTTAATAAAGCAATCATTTTTAAGAATAAATACTGCTTTGGAATTGTCGAATACTAAATATGGTATTATCTTTGACAAAATTTGGTCTGTTAAAAAAAGACTTGTTAGATGTGTAATAAATAATTTTATAAAGATGAATAAAACGAATTTGATTTTTATTGTTATTCTATTATTAATAGGTATAACATCTTTTTCGCAAACACAGAAAGAATACAAAGCAGGTTGTATTGCCTTTTATAATATTGAAAATCTTTTTGACACAATACCCGGAGAGAATGATGTCGAATTTACACCATCGAGTGAGAAACAATGGAATAGTCAAAAGTATTATCAGAAAATGGAAACAATGGCTTCGGTAATTGCAGAGATAGGAGCAGATTTTACAGGTACTGCACCGGCTATTGTTGGTCTTAGCGAAATAGAAAATATAACTGTGTTGGAGGATTTGGTAAAAGCTGACCCAATAAAGGATTACAACTATCAGATCGTTCATTTTGACGGCTCTGATTACAGAGGAGTTGATTGTGCCTTATTGTACAGACCAGAGTTTTTTACGGTTACTCACACTGCTATGCATGTAGTTCGTACTCCTGACGATCCTGATTTCAGAACTAGAGATCAACTAGTTGTAAGCGGAATTTATGATGGAGAAGAAATGCATTTTATTATTTTACATTGGCCTTCACGCAGAGGAGGAGAAAAGAGGTCTGCCCCAAAACGTGCCGCTGCTGCAGAAGTTACCCGTAGTATCGTTGATTCTATTTTAATTATTAATCCCAAAGCCAAGATTATCTGTATGGGAGACTTAAACGATGATCCTATTGACCAGAGCGTTAAAACGCATCTGAATGCTACCGGAACTAAAGAGGAAGCCATACTTCCAAAACTATATAATCCAATGGAAGAGTTGTACAAAAAAGGTATTGGTTCTCTTGCATATCAGGATAAATGGAATCTTTTCGATCAAATTATTATGACCCCCGAGTTTCTGGATCAGGATAAATCATCATATAGATTTTACAAGGCTTTGATTTTTAACAAACCATATTTAATGCAAAAAGAAGGTAAATTTAAAGGATATCCATTTAGAACTTATGTCGGGAATACATATATGGGTGGATATAGTGACCATTTTCCATCATATATTTTTATAATAAAAGAGAAATAGAAACTTGATTTGACTAGTTACTTTTTAGTTCAGCATCAAGTCTTTCAAATACAGAATTTTGACTTATAAATTCAGGAACAATTTCTTTCATTTTTCTTACAATAGCAAATTTGTCATCGTTTCCGATAAGCTTAATTAATTCGGATATCTCGGTCATAACTACGTCTGCTTCATATTGTCGAACATGTGCTATCATAATTTGGGGATGATATGTCGGCAGAGTGTTTTCTTTGTTTGCTAAAAGTTCTTCGTACAGTTTTTCTCCCGGTCTTAGCCCTGTCACTTTTATCTGAATATCTATACCTGGTTTTAGTCCTGATAATACTATCATTTTTCTGGCTAGATTGATAATTTTTACAGATGCACCCATGTCAAAAATGAATATTTCGCCACCATTTCCCATATTTCCTGCTTCGAGAACAAGTTGACATGCTTCAGGTATAGTCATGAAATATCTCGTAACATCAGGATGAGTAACAGTAACCGGACCTCCTGCTTCGATTTGCTTTCTAAAACGAGGGATAACAGAGCCATTTGAGCCTAAGACGTTTCCAAATCGTGTAGTAATGAACTTTGTTTCGGTTGCTTTAAATAATGATTGTATATAAATTTCGGCAATTCTTTTACTGGCGCCCATGACATTAGTCGGATTAACTGCTTTATCCGTACTCACCATTACAAATTTTTTAATCTTATATCTATTTGAAGCATCTGCAATAACCTTGGTTCCATGAACATTTACACTTATTGCTTCAGCAGGATTGTTTTCCATCATTGGAACATGTTTGTAAGCAGCAGCGTGATAGACATATTCGGGTTTATATTCTGCAAAAACACTGTCAACAAGTTTTTCGTTGCGGATATCTCCAATCACGATCTTAAAATTGTGAAAATTGTATTTTTCCTGTAATTCAAGTTCAATGTCGTACAAAGGCGATTCTGCAATATCAAACAGTATTATTCTTTCTGGCATAAAAGAAGTTAGTTGTCTTACTATTTCGCTTCCTATCGATCCTGCTGCCCCCGTTACAAGAATAGTTTTATTTAACACATCTTTTCTTATACCATCTTTATTCATCTTTATTTCAGCACGTTCCAACAGATCCTCAATTTTTACATTTTTAAGTTGATTAATGTTAAACTCTCCATTAATCCAGGCTGACATGTCAGTGATTGTCTTTACTTCTACTTCTTTGTTAAGACAGGTTTCGATTACATACTTTTTTCTTGTTACAGAAACCCCCTTTTCAGAAATAATAACAACTGATATTCTCTTACTCTCTAGTATGGTTTTAAGATTTTTAAGGTGATATACTTTTACTCCGTCAATATTACTTCCGGTAACTTTACTATGGTGATCAATAAATCCGACTACTCTGTATTTTGTTCTGCTATTTTGATCGAATGCTTTTTTAATAATTAATGCAGGCTCGCCCGAACCATATATTAATACATTATCACTTTCACGTTTGGGATTGTTAAACTCCATGAAGACGTTTTTTAAAAGCAGGCGAGAAAAAGATAAAACGAAAGTTGTAATAAAAAAATCAATGATTATAACTGATATCGGAATAATATACCTATCCATTAAAGTCAAACTCAAGAAGTTCAATAGTAATAGAAAAATGCTCCCGATAAATAAAACAGTCATTATTCGAACAATATCTTTTGTGCCAGTATGTCTTACCATTCCGGCATAAGTCTTACCTATGAAAAAAGATAAAGCCCTTATTGAAATTACAATCACTAATGCTGTCGGGACAAAATCAACTTCTGTAGCAGGGATAGAAAAATTGAATCTTAAATAAAAGGATAAAACCAAGGATAAAAAACTTATACAAACATCAATTAAAAACACCACCCATCTTGGAGTTATTCTTCGCAATATGTTAATATTCAGATTCACGATGCAAAAATAAGAAATAGTTATTATATATCACATAATAAATAATGGAGATTAAAAAGTCATGGATAGTCGTCATGATTAGAATTTGCATTTAGTTATAATATCAGATTACATTATTACAGCATATAATAATTTGCGAAAAACATTTATAATTGAATAAATTATTACGAGATTTAAAGAAATTTCATAAAATCATATAAATTTTTTATAAATAAATAGATTAGATTAAAATATTTTATACTTTTGTTCCGTAAAACTTTGATCAAAAAACTAATTGTTTAATTTAAATTTATAAAATTATGAAAAAAGTAAAAATTTTATCGTTGTTATTTGTAGCTTTTGCTGCAGTAGCTTTTTTTAACAGTTGTAATAAAGAGTATGCTCTTCCAACAATTGCATGGGATGGTGTAGTATCTGTAATTGTTGATTTTGAATCAGAAGACAATTATGATCCAAATCTTGCAATCACTTTTGGTGCTGAAGCAGGTTTAAGCGAGATACATATTTACAAACACGTACACTCAGGAATTGATGATTTGACAACTGTTGAATTAACAGCTCCTACAGGCTATGCTGATTTGTTAACATTTGATTACACATTCACTGATGATAATGATGCAGCTGATTTTACAGATGGTGTAACAAAAATCGTTTATGAATTCGTAGCTATAGATGCTGAACTTCAGGAAACAGTAAAAGAATATACAATTTTCGTTGTTGAAGCTTATTCTGTAACTTTTGTTGTAAAAGATGAAGCTGATAATGCTATTACTGACGCTATTGTAACTTTCGACGGAACAGCAAATATTGCAGGTGATTATGTAGTTGAGTTTATTGAAGAAGGAACTTTTGAATATTCTGTTGCAAAAGCAGGTTATCAGACTGTTACTGTTACTGATTTTGTTATGCCTGCAAAGGATACTACAGTTGATGTTGTTTTAGTACAAAACATTGATGAAGAATGGTCGGCAGAAATTCCTCTTGCATTATATGGACAAACAGCATGGGCAACATATAACGGAACCGCTGTTACTAACTATATGTCAGATGTGATTGGTGTCGCTTTCAATTTTACCGATGCTTCAACTGTTAAAATAGAAGATACAAATTACTCAGGTGGCACATTAGGTTGTGATGGTTGGGTAGTTGTTACTGATATTGAGAATTTGACAACACAGGCTTCTTTAGCTACAGCTTATGCAGCAGGAACAGTTATTCATGACAAGGAACTTCCTTATGATCAACTAAAAGCTTATGCTCCTGTTTATTTCATCAGCAAAATGGGAACAAGCTATAAACTCGTTTATTACGTAGCAGGACATCGTGATGCAACTCATGGTAACGTTGTTGTATTCAAATACAAAGACTAATATTATCTAAATACTATTAAAAGCCGTTTCTTTTGGAACGGCTTTTTTATTTGATCTAGTTTACAGAAAATAGTTTCTAACACTAGTAATACTTAGTCTATAAATATTGCGGTAGAGGATTAATGAAATCGCTAACGCAATTTTATTGAGCCCAGATGGGGGAGTTCCAAAAGCAAAATGCTCACTTTGTTCGCATTTTTTTTAATTTCTCACTACGTTTACAGAAACAAGTTTCTGACACGAGTGAGAATAATGATAAATCTTTTACAATAGAGGGTTAATAAAATCGCTAACGCAATTTTATTGAGCCCTGAGGGGGAGTTCCAAAAGCAAAATGCTCACTTCGTTCGCATTTATTTTTAATTTCTCACTACGTTTACAGAAACAAGTTTCTGACACTTGTGAGAAATTAAAAAAGCTTCACTGACGTGAAGCTTTGCTTTTGGGTGAAAGATGGGGTTCGAACCCACGACCCCCGGAACCACAATCCGGTGCTCTAACCAACTGAGCTACATTCACCATATTTTGAGCCTGCAAATATACAACCTGATATTTTATTCTGCAAAAGTTTTTTTAAATTTCAAAAACATTGAAATCATACGATTCAATAATAGGATTTATTAGTATTTTTTTACAAAGTTCATCAATTTTAGAAACAGCAGTTTCTTTATTGTCAGCTTGTATCTCAACATCAATATGCTTACCTATACGCACATTTGTAATGCTTTCAAAACCTGTTTTCTGTGCCGAATTCATAACGGCTTTGCCTTGCGGATCTAATAATGCCTTTAATGGCATTACATTAATTTGAGCTAGAAATTTCATCGTTATTTCGTTTTTTGTAATTAAATATTTGTTTTAAAATTGATAAGGCAAGATATAAAATTATACTGAATGCCAAACCGGAAATCCCAAATATTATTAAATTAATAACTGTAAATATCAATAAAATGATTTGCCAGATATTACTTTTGAAATCAAGGGTTTTTATTTTTAATGAAAACAATTTTATCCTTGAGACCATTAAGGTAGGTAATAATATCATTATAGAAATGATGAAAATTTCATTTTGAAATAAATCTGTTAAGTTGATAAATTCAAAACTATGCGGATAACAAATTGATATGATGAAAACTGCAGAAGCAGGTGTTGGCAAACCCCTGAATTCTGTTTTTTGTTGAGTGTCAATATTGAATTTTGCAAGTCGCAAAGCTGAAAACAGAACTAAAATGAGACTTGCCAGAGCAAAATGTATTGAAAATAAATGATTTGAAATAATGAAATTATATAAAATCGCAGTAGGCGCGAAACCAAAACTTATCAAGTCAGCAAGTGAATCAATCTGTTTACCGAATTCTGAGATCGCGTTTAGCATTCTGGCAGTAAAACCATCAAAAAAATCACAAACCGAAGCGAATAAAACCAAATATACGGCAGTCTCAATATCTCCCTGAAAGGCAAAAACTGTAGCTGCTGCACCAGAAATAAGGTTCATTGAGCTTATTACCGAAGGAAGACTTTTTATAATTTTCATTCTTATCAAACTTTTTTTCTAATTTTGGCAATAATTATCAATATTAACTGTTATTTTGTTAATTGAAAATTGACAATATGAAATTGACAACAAAAATACTAATTATTATATTATTTGTTTCAAATTATTTATCAGCTCAGATTGCCCCAAAATACAGCAATGAGTTTTTGGCAATTGGTGTAGGAAGCAGGGCATTGGGAATGGGCAATTCTGTTGTAGCTTCTGTTGATGATATTAACTCTGTGTACTGGAATCAGGCCGGATTGTGTAAACTGGACAAACAGATTGAAATAGGGGCGATGCATTCTGAATATTTTGCCGGGATTGCCAAATATGACTTTTTAGGTGTGTCTTATAAAATTGATGATAAATCTGCTGCTGCCATTTCAATGATTCGTTTTGGAGTTGACGATATCCCAAATACTCTTGATCTTATTGACAACGATGGAAATATCAGATACGATAGAATTTCATCGTTTTCGGTGGCTGATTATGCATTCCTCTTTACATATTCAAGAGTATTACCAATAGATGGTTTAAGTATTGGCGGTAACGTCAAACTTATCAGACGCAATGCGGGCGATTTTGCTGATGCTTGGGGATTCGGAATTGACTTCTCGGCGATGTATGCATTAAATAACTGGAAATTCGGCGCAAACTTACGTGATGTAACCTCAACTTTTAATGCTTGGAAATTTAATCAGGATTTGCTGAGAGAGGTTTTTGAAGCTACCGGCAATGAACTACCCGAGAATGGACTGGAGATTACCTTACCACGATTGTTGTTAGGGGCAGGTTATATGTTCAAAATTGGAGACAAATTTTCTTTATATCCGGAATTAGGAATGCAAATAACAACAGACGGAAAAAGAAATACACTTATAAAAACTAATATTTTCAGCATAGATCCTTCACTTGGATTAGAATTTGGATTTAAAAATATTGTTTTTGCTCGTGCAGGTGTTAATAATTTTCAGCAAATTCCCGAATTTGATAATTCTACTTCTTTTTCGTGGCAACCAAATATTGGTGTTGGTGTAAATATTTACGGAATTAGACTTGACTATGCTCTAACCGACATAGGCAATCAAAGTATTGCTCTTTATTCCCACATTTTTTCTTTAAGCTATAGATTTAATGGTGGCAATTTGTTAAAAAAAGATAGCCAATCACGTATGCCTGAAATGTAATTTAAAGATTTCTGATTATTTTGTCTAAAAAGCTTGTATATCATTTATTTGATATAAATTGTAAATAAGGACATATTTATAGAAATGATTTTAATGAGGGATTGATTTTTTTTGTAATTTTATCACCATGAAAATTGGCATAACAAATACATTGTTGTGGGTTTTGTTGCTTTTTGTAATTAGCAATAATTGTACAGCTCAATCATATGCCAATGAGTGGATTAATTATGATCAGCAATATTTTAGAATTCATATTAGTCAGGATGGTTTATACAGGATACCTTATTCGACACTTTTATCTGCTGGTGTACCTGTCGGTTCAATAGACCCTCGCAATGTTCAGATATTTCATAATGGAGAGGAACAGTATATTTATATTTATGGAGAAAACTCCAG
>Ga0116157_10001514_pt1 | contig 23208 bp, 15 predicted proteins | sample AD_UKC048_MetaG_FD_89882 | JGI IMG/M metagenome (GOLD analysis project Ga0116157, IMG submission 89882) | Active sludge microbial communities of municipal wastewater-treating anaerobic digesters from USA - AD_UKC048_MetaG | ecosystem: Engineered > Bioreactor > Anaerobic > Digestate | place: USA... | reverse complement strand
TTAAATGAAGGCCAAGCGGTTGAGTTTGATGTTGGCCAAGGTCAAAAAGGCCCATGTGCAAACAAAGTACGCCCCATCTAACAACCTGTTAGATAGTCGAACACAATCATTACGTCTAAACACTGGTAGTAACTTAGGTTTTTAGTGCTTAGGTATTCAGTGCTTAAGTATTCGGTGCTTTAGGCGTAGCGTTTTCTGCTAATCATTACCCTAACAAAAGTTATTCACTAAGAGCTTCTCTGCCCATGGAATCTTAGTTTTTCGCTAAGCATTTAATCGCAATTGCTGCAGCCGACGTCCTATTCTCAACCCCAAGTTTGCGAAAAACCTGTTCCAAGTGTTTGTTAACAGTGCGCGGGCTCATGTCTAAAATTTGGCCTATTTCGCGATTAGTTTTTCCATTGGCAATCCATAAAAGTACATCAGCCTCTCTCCCCGTTACTCCAAATTGCTCTTTGAGTGCGAGGGTGTCGTCTGCGGGTTTATGAGGGTTGGATAAGCGCAATAGGTATTCGCGGTTATCAATAAGGTTAAGCATTTCAATCGTCAATGGCTGCAATAAATTGGGCAGTTTTAAATGGTGCCCTGTTTCAGGTTTGTGCTTTAACCAATCCGCTAATACGGAAGCTAAGCGTAAGCTCAAAGGTTCTATGGCATGTCCACTTTCTGCAGCCGCTAATAATTGATTTACTTGCGGCGTCGCCCACAATAATTGTCCATGTAAATCTACGGTAAATAAATATTGCCCAGCAGTGTCTAATGCCATACGCGCGCTTTGGGTCATGCGTGCATTGGTCAGGTGAACACGCATACGGGCGATAATTTCATCGGCGTTAATGGGTTTGGTTACATAATCTACGCCGCCAGCGGTAAGGCCCATAACTACGTGTTCGGTATCACTTAATCCCGTCATAAAGATAATGGGTACATCGATGAGTTGCGGGTTATGTTTTAATTGTTTGCAGGTTTCGAAGCCATCCATATTGGGCATTATGGCATCGAGCAAAATAATATCCGGCTTGATATTTTTAGTAATGGTTAAAGCCTGAGAACCTTCGAGTGCCACTAATACGGTAAAGCCTGCCTCTTCAAGCACATCGTTTAGCATATGAATGCTTTCTATGCTGTCATCAATAACCAGTACGACGTTTCGCTCTTGCTTGCTGCTCATGGTGAATTACTCTAGGGTGCCAACAACTTCTAAGGGGTCATTAAGTTCTGAATCAACCCACTGAACAATTTTCTCAAATTGAAAATTATTGGTGAGCATTTTTAATTGCTGAATAAAGTCAGCAGATGCTAAGCCCTGTTGTTCAAGTTGAATAATTTTTTCCTGCAATCCTTTCTTATGGCCAATACGAGCTAGGTGCGATATATCATCCAGGTGTTCATCGCTGGGTAATTCCATTGTGTTGATAAGACTGTTGCTGATTGGCTGGCTTTCAGTGGCCGGCTCATAGCGCCACTGCAAATTTAGCAGTGCTTGAATTTGGTCGAGTAGAGCTTGTAGTTGCACGGGCTTGGTGATGTAAGCATCGTGCAATAGCGGTGTTTCTGGCGATTGATTACGGCCTTCGCTCGCATCGGCGGAGACCATAATAATCGGAGAGTGAAAATGTGCTTGGCGCAACTGCTTTGCTAATGACCAGCCATCTAATACAGGCATGGAAACATCCAGCATAATTAAATCAGGTCGATTATTTTCGTGTGTTTGTTGTGCAAAAACCCTTAAAGCATTTAGTGGATTATCCACTTCAATGACTCTAAACCCTAAAGGCGTTAACAGTGTGCGCATTAATTGGCGATGAGTTTCTTCATCATCTACCAGCATGATAGTACGCGCTTTACCTTCGTAACCGTAAATAGTTTGCACAGGTGCGCGAATGGGCTCGCTGAGCGGTGCAGTAATACTTGCCAGCATCAAACTGGCTTTAAAGGTGCTGCCTTCTCCGGGCACGCTTTTTACTGAAATATCACCGCCCATAATTTCAGTGAGCAAACGCGTAATTGTTAAACCAAGCCCTGTTCCTGTTGCGGTAGAGCCGGGGCGACGCAGGCGTTCAAACGGTCTAAATATTCGGTCTAAATTTTCAGGTGCTATACCCTCGCCGGTATCTTTTACAGTGAACTCGGCCACTTGGTTGCGATAGCGCAATTTAAAAAATACGCTGCCAGAATCGGTATATTTAATGGCGTTAGATAATAGATTAATCAGAATTTGACGTAGACGTTTTTCATCGGTGCGTACCAATTCAGGCAGGCGATCTGTACATTCATAAATAAATTGCAGGCCTTTATTTTCAGCCTGTATGCGAAACATATTAACAAGCTGATCCATAAGTATGGGCAGGCGAACTTGGTCTTTGTGTAAATCAAAACGGCCTGCTTCTATTTTGGAAATATCCAAAAGTCCTTCAATTAAATCAGCAAGGTGTTCGCTGCTGCGGCGTATAACACCCAAGGCATCTCTACGATGTGCAGGCATGTCTGGGTCTTTCTCTAATAATTGTGCATAACCTAACACCGCATTGAGCGGTGAGCGCAGCTCGTGGCTAATGCCGGTTAAATAGCGGCTTTTTGCTTGGTTTGCGGCTTCTGCTTGTTCTTTGGCAAGTTGTAAGGCTTTGTCAGTACGTTCATGCGCTTCTATTTCTTCCATTAATAAACGGGTTTGGCGCTGGGATTCTTCTTGTGCGACATGGCGGCTTTCGTGCGCTAATACAAATAGCCAACTCACCACACCGGTAATAATGACCAATAAGAAAAATACTTTCCACAAGGTGTTTTCTAATAGGAGTGCGGTATTGCTGTCGTGAATAGGCGTTTGAAAATAAATTAACGAAAGCAGTATTGCGGAAAGGCCATTGATTAAAATCACCAATCCCAAAAATTGCCCAACTTGTGAATTAATTTTTGAGGTAATGGCTTGTGGTAAAAATAACGTGAAAAATTGCTGCAACTGCTCGCGGTAATTTGCGCCGGGTTTACAGTAATCGTGACAGCGTGCATCCAGAGAGCAACACAACGAACAGATATCGCCAGCGTAGGCGGGGCAATAGGTCATATCCTCATGTTCAAATTTGTGCTCGCAAATGCAGCAGGTCACAGTGCTGTAGGCATTGTGTTTATGCTCATGTAAATCACTAAAATAAACGGTCTCTGCTGCAAGGCTGGGGCGCGCTAGATAATAGCGGCCCTTGGTTATCCACGCGATAATGGGCGCACTAATTAATGCGCATGCAAGAGCAATAAAGTGTGAAAGTGCTTGGGCTATTTCGCCCAATAATCCTGTATGACAAATAATGCCGATAATAGAGGCAAGCAACATTGCACCGAAGCCAACAGGATTAATATCGTAAAGATGCGCGCGTTTAAATTCGATATGTTTCGGGCTTAAGCCCAGGGGTTTATTAATCACTAAATCGGCGACTAATGCGCCTAGCCAAGCAACGGCGACAATGCCGTAAAATCCTAAGGTTTGTTCAAGTGCGCGATAAACGCCTAGCTCCATTAACAACAATGCAATGGCCACATTAAATACTAACCAGACCACGCGGCCGGGGTGGCTGTGGGTTAAGCGTGAAAAGAAATTTGACCACGCGATTGAACCCGCATAGGCATTGGTGACGTTGATTTTTAATTGGCTGAGAATTACGAAAATACCTGCAAACGCGAGCGCCACTTGTGGTGAGTGTGTTAAGTAGCCAAAGGCAACCATGTACATGCGAGTTGGGTCTGCAGCTTCATTGCTGGGTACATTGTGGTTAAGTGCGAGTACCGCGAGAAAAGAACCCGCCATAATTTTTATTGCGCCAATTACAATCCAACCTGGGCCGCCCGCAATAAGTGCGGCCCACCAGCGCCACTCCTTACCTTTTTTAGCGGGTGGTAAAAAGCGCAGAAAATCGACTTGCTCACCAATTTGGGCAATCAATGAAAACACTACAGCTGACGCTGCACCAAAAAACAAAATACTGACGCCGTGTTGGGTATCTGCCGTTTGTAAATTGCCAGCAAAGCTTGTCCAATTTTCCACTGCTTTGGCATCGGTGTAGATAATAAAAACAAAGGGAGTTAATTGCAGAATAATCCACAGCGGTTGACTCCACAGTTGAAAGCGACTTATCACAGTAATGCCATGAGTCACCAACGGAATAATCGCAATCGAACTTAATAGATAACCCCATGCAAGCGGGATATTAAAGAGTAACTCCAGCGCCATAGCCATAATGGCCGCTTCGAGTGCAAAAAAAATAAACGTAAAAGAGGCATAGATAAGCGATGTAATGGTGGACCCAATGTAACCAAAGCCAGCACCGCGCGTAAGCAGATCAATATCTACACCATACTTAGCAGCGTAATAGCTGATAGGAATTGCGGTTAAAAAAATAATTAAACTTACAGCGCAAATTGCGGCAATCGAATTACTGAAACCATAGTGCAAGGTTATCGCACCGCCAATCGCTTCTAATGCGAGAAATGAAATAGCCCCCAATGCAGTAGTCGCAACTCGCGCATTACTCCAGCGGCGTGCGCTCTTGGCGGTGAAACGCAGCGCATAGTCTTCCAGTGTTTGGTTGGCAACCCACTGGTTGTAGTTGCGCCTAACGCGAAAGATATGTTGTTTAGCTGTCATGCCGTGCCTGTTGTTGGTTCTATCTGTTGAGTAACTTTTGTTTGTTGATGGAGCATCCATAAGTATTTGCGCGCTTATCTGGTGCAGCTATTGAGCTAAAGAATCTGCAGTTGTTTGAAAGCCACGCAAAATGAAACATATCTCATAATTTTTTGCGGGATGAGTGACGTTTATTAATGCTCTTCAATTCCCGTACCACATCAAATATGAGCCTAAATGTTGCTCTTCCCTCTCTATTACTTCATTGAAAAATACGGAATCACGTTACTGGGTGCTATGCGTTAAATGACGTAGTGGTCTGCGCTATTTATCGAATGGGTTTGGTAGGGCTATGTGCGTAGATTGCGGGCTGTGGGCAAAGATCATTTCATTCGAAATTATTTGCTCCGCAAGAATTTATTCGAGCACTTAATCAAGCCTGAAAAATTTAATTTGAGGATAGACCATGAAGACATTATTTTTTGACGGCGAGCAAAAACAAACGCTCGCCAAAACAGCGAAGGCGCTTAGCTGGAAAACCTGTTTATTCACCTTGGCTGCCTCATTTGCATTTAGCACTGTGCATGCGGCTGATGTGAATACCACTGGCCTTGCAGTAACAGACAAAACCGTGAAGGTAGGTATTCTTCACTCAGTAACCGGCACCATGGCCATTAGTGAGACGGGTTCAGTGCAAGCTGAGAAACTCGCTATTGAGCAGATTAATGCAATGGGTGGTGTGCTTGGCCGCAAGATTGAATTTATTCAAGAAGACGGCGCGAGTGATTGGCCAACCTTTGCGGAGAAATCCAAAAAATTATTGGTAAACGATAAAGCAGCAGCAGTGTTTGGTTGCTGGACATCCGCCTCGCGTAAAGCGGTGTTGCCAATTTTTGAACAATACAACGGCATGCTCTACTACCCAACCTTTTATGAAGGATTGGAACAATCGAAAAACGTGATTTACACCGGCCAAGAAGCTACCCAACAAATTATTGCGGGTATCGATTGGGTAACAAAAACCAAAGGTGCCAAATCGTTTTACTTGCTCGGTTCAGATTATATTTGGCCGCGCACATCCAACAAAATTGCCCGCAAGCACATTGAAAAGCTGGGCTTGAAGGTGGTGGGTGAAGAATATTATCCACTTGGCCACACGCAATTTAACTCTGTGATCAACAAAATCAAACTCACTAAACCCGATGTCATTTACGCCATTGTGGTAGGCGGCTCTAACGTAGCCTTCTACAAACAATTGAAAGCGGCGGGTATTGATATGACCAAAGAGAAACCACTGGTATTGACCATCTCTGTAACTGAAGACGAAGTTCTCGGTATCGGCGGTGAAAATATGCAGGGTGCCTATGCGTCTATGAAATATTTCCAAAGCTTAACCAACGACAACAACAAGAAATTTGTTGCAGCGTTTAAAGCGCGTTGGGGTAAAGACGTAGTAATCGGCGATGTAACTCAAGCAGCTTACCTTGGCCCATGGTTGTGGAAAGCAGCGGTCGAAAAAGCGGGCTCATTTGATATCGATAAAGTGCGCGCAGCGTCACCCGGTATTGAGTTGACTACTGCACCCGAAGGCTATGTGAAAATTCATCCTAATCATCACCTCTGGTCTAAAACACGTATAGGTCATGCACGTCCTGATGGTCAATACGATGTGGTGTTTGAAACAAAAGATTTGATTGAGCCGGATCCATTCCCTAAAGGTTATCAATAAGTCAGTGAGAAGAGCCACTTTCCCTGAGTGGCTCTTCTTGTTTCAACGCGGTAAATAGTTAATCAAAAATTTCTAGCGATTTTTTTAGCACGGCTTCCACAATTAAAGAGGATTACGCAATGTTCGCTGAATATAGCACCTCCGATTTACTCTCCATCTTCGCCATGCAAGGCGTTGCGGGTTTAATTTTGTTTTCGGTATTTGTATTAATGGCGCTTGGGCTGGCCATTATTTTTGGGCAAATGGGCGTGATCAATATGGCACACGGTGAATTTATGATTCTCGGTGCTTACGTTACTTATTTAACCTCACATGTTTTTGAAACCTACCTACCGAGTTTATTCAGTTTGTATTTTATTCTCGCGATGGTGCTCGCCTTCATTGCCGCAGGCGCGCTCGGCGCTTTAGTCGAGTGGGGAATAATTCGGCATCTCTACAATCGCCCGCTAGACACTTTGTTGGCGACTTGGGGTTTAAGTTTAATTTTGCAGCAAACCTATCGCAGCGTGTTTGGCGCGCGCGAAGTGGGTGTGACCTTGCCGGATTGGCTAATGGGTTCAGTAAAAGTGAGCGAAACCATCGAGCTGCCCATCAACGGATTATTTGTGATGTGTTTGGCGCTGGGTATTTCAACAGCAGTCGGTATTTTAATGTATCGCTCGCGTTGGGGAACGCAAGTGCGTGCGGTTGTGCAGAATCGCCCCATGGCCGGTGCAGTGGGAATTAATACGGCAAAAGTAGACCGTATTACCTTCGCGCTGGGTTGCGGTATTGCCGGTGTTGCAGGTAGTGCATTCACTATGATCGGTTCCACTGGGCCAACCTCTGGCCAACTTTATATTGTGGATACTTTCTTAGTGGTTGTATTTGGCGGAGCGACGAGTTTGTTAGGCACAATTGCTTCTGCATTCACTATTTCGCAAGCGCAATCCACTATGGAATTTTTTATGAGTGGTTCCATGGCCAAAGTATTAACGCTCCTGTTTGTGGTGTTCATCTTAATGTTGCGCCCACAAGGTTTGTTCACGCTGAAAGTTCGTCGTTGAGGAGTACATCATGTCTTATCAAGGCTTAGCATCGCTGTTCCCCAAAAAAGAAATTTCCGGTTTCGTGGTACTGGCAGTTTTATTAGTCGTGGTGCTGCCTTTATCGCTGGATATTTTCCGCTTAAATTTAATGGGTAAATATTTGACTTACGCATTTGTCGCCATAGGCTTAGTCTTGTGCTGGGGCTACGGTGGCATTTTAAGTTTAGGGCAGGGCGTGTTTTTTGGGTTAGGTGGTTATTTAATGGCAATGTTTCTGAAATTGGAAGCATCTGATCCCATTACCACGAAAATTCAATCCACTCCGGGTATTCCTGATTTTATGGATTGGAATCAGATAACGGCGCTGCCATTTTTTTGGAAACCTTTTTACAGTTTTCCATTTACGATTGCAGCCATTTTAATCATCCCGGCCATCATCGCCTATCTAGTAGGCGCGGCAATGTTTAAGCGGCGCGTAGGCGGTGTTTACTTTGCGATTATTACACAGGCCATTGCAGCCATTCTCACTATTTTAATTATCGGTCAACAAGGCTATACCGGTGGTGTAAATGGTATGACAGATTTGCGCACGCTCTTGGGCTGGGATATTCGTTCCGATTCCGCAAAATATATTCTCTATTTTGTATGCGTGGGTATGTTGTTCTTGTGTTTGTTTGTCGCCCAGTTTGTGCGTAAAAGTAAATTTGGTCGTTTGCTGGTCGCCATGCGCGATAAGGAAGATCGAGTACGGTTTTCTGGTTACGATGTTTCCAACTTTAAAATATTTGTGTTTTGTTTGGGTGCCGTGTTTGCTGCGATTGGCGGAGCAATGTTCACCTTACAGGTTGGATTTATGTCGCCAACCTTGGTGGGAATTGTGCCCTCCATTGAAATGGTAATTTTCTGTGCGGTGGGTGGGCGCATGTCTATCATAGGCGCGGTTTACGGTGCGCTTTTGGTGAATTGGGCAAAATCCAGCTTGTCAGAAAGTTTTCCTGAACTCTGGTTATTTGCGCTGGGTGGTTTATTTATCGCTGTGGTTATGGCCTTTCCTAATGGTTTGGCAGGTTTATACACAACTTATGTTTCGCCAAAAATTAATCAGTGGGTTGCCGATCTTAAAGATCGAAAAGAGCGGCCGGTTACTGAGAAAAGTGAAGCTGTAACAGCGCTGACCAGCAAGCCTGCAACAAAAGTTGAGACTAGCGGCAACCACAGTGCATCGCCTTTAACCCAAGGAGTTCTCCATGAGTAACAACACAGATTTTTTGTTAGCGGTTGAAGGGCTCACAGTTTCTTTTGATGGCTTTAAAGCGGTAAATGATTTGACTTTCTATGTGGATGAACACGAAATTCGCGTGATTATAGGCCCCAACGGCGCCGGTAAAACCACAGTGTTGGATTTAATTTGTGGCCGTACGAAAGCAACGCAAGGCTCAATTAAGTTTCGCAATAAAGAGCTAACCACTATGAAGGAGCACGACATAGTGAAAGCGGGTGTCGGCAGAAAGTTTCAAACACCTTCAATCTATGGCGACCTGAGTGTGTTTGAAAACTTGGAAATTTCTTTTCCGCGTGGTCGCTCAGTATTTGGCGCGCTTGCCTTTAAGCGCGATGCAGAAGTGATTAATAAAGTTCATGAAATTGCCGACATGATTTTCCTCACGGAATTTTTGGATAAACAAGCGGAGCTTTTAAGTCACGGGCAAAAGCAATGGTTGGAAATTGGCATGTTGCTTATTCAAGACCCGGAATTGCTGATGCTCGATGAACCTGTTGCAGGTATGTCGGTTGCCGAACGGCAACAAACGGCAGACCTTTTGCGGCGCATTACTAAAGATCGCTCGGTCATTGTGATTGAACATGATATGCAGTTTGTTGCCAAAATTGCAGACCGAGTAACGGTGTTGCATCAAGGGAAAATTCTTGCTGAAGGTTCTATCGACAAAGTGAAAGCCGACCCTAACGTGATTGAGGTGTATTTAGGGCATTAAGCCAATCACCTAATCATGATTTATTGAGGAACTATTTATGTTAGCAGTCTCTGATTACCGCGTCTGTTATGGCCAAAGTGAAGTTTTACATGGCTTAAACTTTACCGTTCAACCTAATGAAATTGTTGCCATCATGGGTCGAAATGGCATGGGGAAAACCACCTTGATGAAATCGTTAATGGGGGTAATACCTAGCGCGTCTGGCAGCGTAAAACTCGGTGAAACCGAAGTGAGTGGTTTAAAAAGTTATCAGCGTGTTGCAACGGGTTTTGGTTTTGTACCCCAAGGTCGCATGATATTTTCAAGCATGACTGTGAAAGAAAATATTGAAACGGGTTTGACGTCTACCAACAAAAAAAATGTACCGCAAGAGCTTTACGATATGTTTCCGGTATTGCATGAAATGCGCGGCAGGCGGGGCGGTAATTTATCCGGCGGGCAACAACAACAATTGGCCATTGCACGTGCTCTTGCGAGTGATCCTAAAATGCTGTTATTGGATGAGCCCACTGAAGGTATTCAGCCTTCCATTATTCGCGAGATGGGGCGCACCTTAAAAGCGATACGTGATAAACGTGGCTTGTCGATTATTGTCTCCGAACAAGTGCTCAGTTTTGCGTTAGATATTGCCGATAGAATTTTGGTGATCGAGAAGGGCGAAATCGTGCATGAGGAATTGCGGTCGTCGGTTGATGAAGCCAAGGTTGCTTCTTATCTTTCGGTTTGATTTTAGGGTTATATAAATTTATTGCTCTTCCATCCTTTGGTTTCTCCGGCTAAAGGGTGGGTTTTTGTATTTGTGCAAATTCATAAAAAAGCCCTCTTGGAATTTCTTCAAGAGGGCTTTTTAGCTATTAATATATTTTTTTTACTTGTTCGGAGGCGTTAAATCCAGCATGCCATTTTTTAATGGGATTTTATTGCCCGGGTCATAAGACATACGCACTACCGATTCCTTACCGTCTAAACGATAGGTTACGTCATAGCCAGTAATATCTTCACGAGTGTCGTACTCGGTTTTGCATACTTGTTCCACTGTGGTGTAAGTATCTTTTTTCTGCATATTATTTTGTACGCGATCGCCCGCATAACCACCCGCAACCGCGCCTGCCACTGTAGCCACTTTTTTACCATCGCCACCGCCTACTTGATGGCCTAAAACGCCACCTAATACAGCGCCAATAGCTTTACCGGCAATGCGTTTATCATCTTTCACTTCGCGTTGATGAGTCACTGTTTCTTCATGGCATTCTTTGCGGGGGACTTTTGTTTTTTTAACAATCGCTTGCGCATTCAGCACATCTGCATGGGTTGGCTCTGCAAAATACTTATAACCGGCAATTGCACCGCCCGCAGTTGCAACACCTGCGCCCAACACTATGCCAATAATCATGGATTTGTTCATATCATGTACTCCTGAGTTTCAAAAAAAATCGTTTGTAGTTGTACCTGCCTAATGTAAACAATGCTTGTCTTAACAAGACCTTAACAGACAAGGCCTGCTGTGGATTTGCGAACTGCGTATACATTTCCGGCAGATTTAATAATGTTTTGTAGACTGCTTATACTAAAAAAAATATGCCGTTATGTCGGTGCGCTTGCGCACAGATAAGCTTTACTCGGTAGGTATGTTTATTCGTCGCCACTTTTATGCCCTATAAAACCAAGTCCATACGTCAAATAACGCAGTTGGCTTGGCTATTTATCGTATGGCTCCTCAACTCCCCCAATTAGATACTGAACCTGACCGCTAGCCTTGGTTTTTTCGCAAAAGCCAAGGTATTTGTTAGCACTTAGCCACTCTCAGCAGGAGTCAGCACTATGACTGAAACGATAATCAAAGTAGATTTAAAAAAATCGCCTTACGAAAATGACATGATTCATAACCGCTGGCACCCTGATATTCCCATGGTGAAAACTGTGAAGCCGGGCGATGACTTTATTATTGAGTGCTACGACTGGACGGGCGGCCAAATTGCGAATAACGACTGTGCGGATGACGTGCGCGATGTGGATTTATCGCAAGTGCATTTTCTCTCTGGCCCAGTCGGTATTGAAGGTGCGGAGCCGGGTGATTTGTTGGTGGTAGATATTTTAGATATTGGCGCCTTTCAAGAAAGCTTGTGGGGCTTCAACGGCTTTTTCTCTAAACAAAACGGCGGTGGTTTTTTAACAGAACATTTCCCCGAAGCGCAAAAATCTATTTGGGATATTAACGGCATGTTCACCAGCTCGCGCCATATTCCCAACGTCGAGTTTGCCGGCTTGGTTCACCCTGGGTTGATAGGTTGTTTACCTTCCAAAGAAATGTTGGAAGAGTGGAATAAGCGCGAAAAAGAATTGTATGACACCGAGCCAGAGCGCGTGCCTGCGCTTGCAACGCTGCCCTATGCAGACACCGCGCATATGGGCCGCATGAAGCCCGATGATGCGAAAGTGGCTGCGGCAGAAGGCGCGCGTACGGTACCGCCGCGTGAGCATGGTGGTAACTGCGATATTAAAGATTTATCGCGCGGCTCTAAAATTTATTTCCCTGTGTATGTGAAAGGCGGTGGCCTATCTGTAGGCGATTTACACTTTAGCCAAGGCGATGGTGAGATTACTTTCTGCGGCGCTATCGAAATGGCGGGTTGGATTCACTTGCGCGTGAATTTAATTAAAGATGGTATGGCGAAATACGCGATTAAAAATCCTATCTTCAAACCAAGCCCCATTACACCGAAATACGATGACTATTTAATTTTTGAAGGCATCTCGGTAGATGAATATGGCCAACAACATTATTTGGATGTTCATGTCGCTTACCGCCAAGCCTGTTTGAATGCGATTAATTATTTAACCAAGTTTGGTTACAGCAAAGCGCAAGCCTATTCGATTCTGGGTTGTGCACCGGTTCAAGGACATATCAGTGGCGTGGTGGATATTCCGAATGCTTGCGCAACACTCTGGTTGCCAACAGATATTTTCGATTTTGATGTAAACCCGACAGCGGAAGGGCCAACCAAGAAAGTAACGCCGGGAATGGATGTGCCGCTGTCTAAGGATAAATAGTTTTACATGCGAATAGTCATCCTCGCGGAGCGGAGATCCAGCTCTTGATTGTTGCTTTTTAACGGCTGGATCCCCGCTACGCGAGGATGACGACTCCCAAGTAACTGAGGGTGACAATAGATTATTTAAGAGGAATCATCATGCCCGTTTACGATTACAAATGCGCAACTCACGGTTTATTCCATGAGTTAAATACCATGGATGCATCCAGTCAGCCTTGTGCTTGCCCAAGTTGCGGTGCAATGTCTGCGCGGGTAATTATGGTTGCGCCAGAATTTTTGGATATGAAAAAAGAAAATCGCGCGGCGCATTCACGTAATGAAAAAGCGATGAATGAACCAGTATTTTCGACACCTGATTATCGCGCAGAGCAAAAAGCGCGGCGCGAACATAAACATGGCAAAGGTTGCGGTTGTGGCGATAAGCCGATTCGCAAATCAGCCTTAATGTATACCGCCGAGGGCAATAAAATGTTTCCATCTGCGCGCCCGTGGATGATTAGTCATTAAGACTTCATAAAGCCAAGATTGCTACTGGCAAATCTACTCACATTCGGCAGAATAGAATTGATTTCGCTGCTGCTAACACCAAACCAACGCGCTAAAGTTGCGGCGAGTTGATCGACAGAAGTTGAGGGCAGTAAACGCCCTTGGCCGACTTGATCATCGCTGGTCAGAGAAATCTGTGGCGCTGTGCCATAAAATTGCCCGCCATTAACTGCGCCGCCGACTACAAAATGATGGCCACCCCAGCCGTGATCTGAACCATCGCCATTGGATGCCAGGGTGCGGCCAAAATCAGATGCCGTAAAACTGGTCACTTTTTCGGAAACGCCCAACTCCACAGTTGCTTGATAAAAAGCGCTCATGGCTTCGTCCACTTGCGCTAATAATCTTGGATGATTTTCAGTGAGGCCGTCGTGCGTATCAAACCCGCCCAGCGATACAAAAAATACTTGGCGTTTAGCGCCCAAGACATCACGCGCACCAATTAATCGTGCTACTACTTTTAATTGATCTGCCAATGAGTTTCTGCTGCTGTCGCGATCAAACGATGTCGATAAATTTACGGGTTGTAACGCCGCATTGACTATTTCCTCTAAATCCATAGAACGTTTAGTCACTGCCGCCAATTCATTTTCTAACAGATGCGGGCTACGTTGGGTGATCAATTTCTTTAACGCGCTGGACACTGCAGATGAATTAAATGCAGAACCCTTAGCGGCCCAAATGGGAATTGCGCCCGAAGGGCTTATTTGGTACTGCAGTGCATTATTGCCCGCTAAAAATACGGCGTTGCCGGAAGCAGAAATACAGGTGAGGGTGCTAATGTTATTGCTGGATAAAGCCAGGTCGCCCATGTATCCACCCCAGCCTTTGGTTGCGCCTTCGCTATTTAATGCCTGCCAAATAGATTGCTGATCATTGTGCGAAAAAAGTTTTGGCGGTAACGGATACTTTACGCGGTCTGAGCCTTTGTATTGTGCCAGAGTAAGTGGTGTGAGTAGCGGGCCTATATTTAATTGCACGGCGGCTTTGCCAGAATTAAATAACGACGCCATGGATTTTAATTGGGGCGATAAGGCGTATTGAATATTATTGGTGAGTGTTTGCGGTGCGAGTGTTTTAAGTGCGGTTGCGGTGAGCGCATCGCGCCCTAGCGCTATACCACCCGCCGTGCGGCCTGCACTGCCGCCACGAATTGCGCTATAGAGATCATAATTCGTTGTGTCAAAAGGTACGACTGTATTGGCGTAATCATTGCCGCCAAATAAAAACACACAGACTAATGCTTTGTAATCGCTGGCTTCAAATGCAGCCGCTTCGCCAATGCCTGCAAGGTTGAGCGCGAGTGGTGCGCCCACGCCCATCATAGAAACCGCGCCAGCGCGTTTTAAAAAAGCGCGGCGAGTCATGTCATTGATTTTATTAATATGCATGGCGGATAGTTTCCCCGTGACTTTTGAACAGTTACGTTTAAGTAGTTACTTTTAAATAGTTATTTTTTAATTAAATATTCAGGGCTGGTAGCCACCAATAAAATGGCTGCGTAAAGACGATCGTATTTCGCGTTGGTAGAGCTTGCACTCGTCACAGGATTTGCCTCTAAAGCTTGTTGAATTAAATCGGTTGTGGCGGTAGAGAGTTGATTGGCGGATAAATGTAAATTCAACCATTCGACTAAAGCTTTTGCATCAGTTGCAAGTGACTCAATTGCGGTGAGATTTATCTTTACATCAAAATAACCATTGCGAATGAAATTAGTCACAAAATTGATGTATCCCGCTGTAGATGTTTCATTGTGTAATTGAAATTCAGGAGCCAATAAAGTTTGTGTAGCCAAGGCGGTGTTAGGCGGTATATAGCCTGGGCGGAAAAAGTTAAACACCGAGGGTGAACGTAAGGGCGCTTGGCCTAAACCGGTGTCCGCATTAGAGAGGTCGTAAACTTCCCATTTTCCATTATTGCTGCTCACATTAAATGTGCGTGCAATTTGCGTTAGGCGAATAATCGGCTCTCGCAATTTTCCGGCAATCGTATTGTTGAGCAGGGTGCGTGCTTCGGTATCCGTTAAGATCGCACGCCACACTGCTTTTAAATCGCCGCGCACATTGGAGCCGTTGTTATTAAATGCAGTTGCTACGCGTTGAATATAGGCGGGGCTAGGGTTGGAGGTCACTAACCGCTGAATCATTTGCTTGGCAAAAAACGGCCCCGTATTGGGGTGATTAAACAATGTATCTAGAGCAATGCGTAACGCATCTGCACCGGGCGTGTTGGCAGGAATAGTGGTACCCAAAAAACTAACCGCTAAGTTGGAATGTTTTTTTGCATCAAACGCCATGCGCCCGCTGGTAAATTCGGGGGAGGGTACGGGATAAGCTTCGAAGCCGCTTTGCTGAGTAACTTTTGAATAATCCCAGTCGTACCCCGTAAACACCCGTGCAAGATTGGTTATGTCAGATTGCACATAAGTTTCAATCGGATTGCCCTGCGCATTGGTTTTTACAGTGCCATCTAAATTTAATTCGTAAAGCCCAATCGAAAATAATTGCATGATTTCACGCGCATAGTTTTCATCGGGCTGTCTGCCACTTGCCACATCTTCTTTTAAATTGCCTTTGGTGTTTAGGAAAAAACCCATCGCAGGATTTAACGAAATATCTTCCAATAAAGTTCTAAAATTATCGAAAGCTTTAGCATTGAGTAAATCCCAATAGCCTGCAATTAACATCGGCGGCCAAAAGCCATCAATAGGGCTTAAAGACACCACAAAAAACTCTGAGAGTGCGAGTGCTAATCGTTTACGCACTTGGCCGGTGCCGGTGAGTAACTGATTCCACGCCATCCAATCGCCAAACACAGGGTTGAAATAATTACCATCGGTTTTGGGTGTGGCATGGCCGTTGGCCGTTAACCATTGCGCGCCAGTTTGATCAATTGCCGCATTAAATTGTGAGGTGAGCCAAGCGCTATAGCCTGAAGCCCTTACTGCCAGAATCTCTTCATCGGTTGCGGTGAATTGCGCTTGCAACAAAAAGCGTGCGGCTTCGGGTTTGGTGTAGAGCAGCTGAGGGGCGACTGAGCTTGCAACTGAGCTGGTTTGATTTCCACCGCCTCCACTAGTAGTACCGCCGCCGCCCCCTCCGCCACAACTGCTACTAGCAAGCGCGACTAACCCTGCTACGCCTAGGTTCGTTGCCAATGGCGCAGGGGATGCGAGTTGGGCCTCGTCGGTTGGGGTGAACGATTGAATTGGTGCATTTACCACGTTGTTATTATGCATAGGTGGCCTACAAAATTTGTGGGATAGATGGTCTACCTGAAATCCTAAGGCTTGAGTATAGGGCGCATCAGTCAGCAGCGCTGCATGATAAGTGTTCAATTTTTGTAAAGATGAGGGAGGTGGTTAGGGGGGAGCGGGAAGAGTGGAAAGCATAGCGCCTTCCGCTCTACATTCTCATGGATGCTTTTACTGCGTAGTTTCTGTTTGCTCCACAAAAACCAGTTTTGTGGTATCAAACCCTAAGGTGGCTGCTTTTTCTAGCAGCCTTGCCTTTGCATCGCCAGAAATTGTGGGGGTTCTGGCGAGTAGCCAGAAATAGGTTTTATCGTTGCCTGTCACTAATGAATATTGATAGTTTTCATCGAGATCAAACACGACATAAGAGCCGTAAAAAGGGCCAAAAAAAGACACTTTTAAGTAAGCGGTGTTTTTGTCTTCTACAAAATAGGCTTTGCCGAGGGATTCTTTCCACTCGTTGTTTTTGCGTGAGTAACCTCGGTTGAGCACGCTAATGCCGCCGTCCTCACGCAGGCCATAGGTTGCGCTTACTTGCGTTAAGCCTTTTTCAAAGCGGTTATCCAAGCGTGCGATTTCGTACCAAGTGCCTAGGTATTTGTCGGCTTGAAAGTTTTTGACGGGGGTAATGTCGTCGGGCTTTCCGGTACAGGCGGTTAGGCTGAGTGCGGTTGTGAGGGCGATTAAAGCCCAGAATATTTTGTTCATTGTATTTGCTTCCAGTGGATGTTTGCTTTGTACGATGAACTTTTAGGTTGGGATTTTCTGTCTCTTAGCACACTTTGATGAGTAACTAATGTCTGCTTTGGGAGTGCGTACTCCACGCTATATCTGGCTGCCAATTAGCAACCCAGTGGGGGATTTCGCTAGCAGGCATAGGGCGGGCTATACCGTAGCCCTGGCCAAGTTCGCAATCTTGGGCGAGTAGAAGCTGGCCGTGGGCGATGGTTTCTACGCCTTCGGCTATGACCTTGCGATGGAATGCGTGGGCTAGGCCGATCACACCTTTGACGATGGCAAGGTCATCTGGGTCGTCGAGCATATCGCGGATAAAACTTTGATCGATTTTCAGTAGCTCTGCAGGTAAACGTTTGAGGTAGGTGAGTGATGAATAGCCCGTACCAAAATCATCGACCGCAAAATGCACGCCGAGTTGATGGCATTGGTGCATGAGTTCCGCAATATCCGTAATGTCTTCCAGTGCGCTGGTTTCTAAAACTTCTAATTCCAAATTGCCCGGAGGTACATCGGCGTGCGCTGCGAGCTGCTGACTTAATCGCATTACAAAGCAGCCTTGCTGCAATTGCAGTGCGCCCACATTGACGCTCACGCAAACATCCAAACCGCTGCTGCGCCAATGACTCATCTGGCTGAGCGCTTGGTTGATAACCCAGTCGCCCATTTCGATGCTGATAGCATGCTCTTCTATGATGGGCAAAAATGCGGAAGGGGGTAGCAAGCCACGTTCTGGGTGCTGCCAGCGAATCAGTGCTTCTGCACCTATGACCTCGCCGGTGCGCATATTAACTTTGGGTTGGTAATAGAGCACAAACTCATTTTTATCTAAACCTTGGCGAATTTGCTCAATGCTTTCGCGGTGGGTTTTCACAGCCACATCCTTTGCAACATCAAACAGATGGAAGCAGTTTTTACCCGCTTGCTTGGCTAAATACATAGCTTGATCGGCGTGACGCATTAGCTGGTCGGCATCCGAGGGGTCTTGCGGGTAAAGGGTGACACCGATACTCGCTGATACTCGCAGCAAACTTTGGTGGACGTTTACGGGCTCGGCTGCCGCATTCAATAGGCGTTGTAGTATGGCTTGGTAATCTTCGCTCTGTTCTAAATCCACCAAAATCACAATAAATTCATCGCCGCCAATACGCGCTAGGGTATCGCCTTCACGTAGCGCTTCTGTCCAACGGTTGGCTACGCTAATAAGCAGCTGGTCGCCAAGGTCGTGGCCGTGGTTGTCGTTAACGCTTTTAAAGCCATCGAGGTCGATATAGAGCACCGCAAGCGCGCTGCCGGTGCGATGGCTGCGCGCCAAAGCTTGCTTGAGTCGGTCGGCCAAGAGTACGCGGTTGGGCAGGCGGGTGAGGGCATCGTAGTGGGCGATATACTCTAACTGCAGCTGCTGTTCTTTTATCTCAGTGATATCCGTAAACAAGCTCACATAGTTGATGGTGGTACCTGCATCATCTTGCACACGGCTAATGGTTTGCATTTGCGCATAAATTTCACCGTTTTTGCGCGTATTCCAGACTTCTCCAGACCAAAAACCTTTGGTGGTTAGATCGTTCCAGAGCTGATGATAGTAGTTGTTCCCGTGTCGGCCTGAGCTGAGCATGCGCGGGTTTTTACCCAAAACTTCGCTGCGTTTGTAGCCGGTTATTTGGGTAAAGGTGTCGTTAACGTCCACTATATTGGCGTTGGCATCGGTAATCATTATGCCTTCACGGGCATGGGTGAAAACACTGGCTGCCAGCTCCAGTCGAGTGCGATCCTTATCCTTTTCAATGGCTAGTGCGGTAAGACGAGCCTCGGTTTCAATCAGCCTAATATCATCGGGCGATGGGCCGCATGGGCTGGTGTGGTAGATAGCAAAGGTGCCGAGTACCTTCCCGTGAATCGACAAGATGGGTTGTGACCAACAGGCCGCCAAGCCTGCTTGGGCAGCTAAATCTTTGTAGTCTGCCCACCAGGGGTGCGTTTGAATATTTTCTACAACGGCGAGCTCACCGGTAAATGCGGCGGTACCGCACGAGCCTCTTCCTAAGCCAATCGCCGCGCCATCTATTGCGTTGATGTAAAACGTCGGCATGCTCGGCGCAGCACCATGGTGTAGATGTTGGCCGTATTCATCTAGCAACAAGATGGTACAAATAGTCTTGGGGTTAATCTGTTCAATGTCCCTCGCCATTCCATCTAAAACTTGCCTCAGAGGCGTTCTATCTGCAATTAGGCTGAGAATGCGACTCTGGTGTTGTTGATAAAGTTCGGCTCGTTTGCGTTCAGTAATATCTTGTACCGTACCGACCATGCGGTGTGGTTGGCCGAGTACATCCCGCTCTAAGCTGCCGCGCCCATTAATAAACCTAATGCTGCCATCTGGGCGAACTATACGAAACTCAAGTTCTGTGGGTGCGTAGCTGTGAGTGCTGTCCGTATACCATTGAGTAATCATGACTTGGTCATCGGGGTGCACGAGGTTGAAAAAAGCGCGTTGAGTGGGTTTAAACGTGGCTTGATCTAGCCCATAAATTCGATAGGTCTCATCCGACCAGATCACGCTGCGGGTAGTGAGATCCCAGCTCCAACTGCCGATATGCGCAATGCGTTGTGATTCCGAGAGCAAGTGTTCCTTTTCGCGGATTTGTAACTGATTGCGTTGTAGTTCTAAGGCTTTCTGCCAAATAAGAATTTCAAACTGCAATTCTTGTTGCGGGGGCGTGAGGTCGCTTTGGCCAGAGCCTTGGTTGAGTAGGAGTACTTTTGCACACTCATAGAGTTCAGCAAAATCGGCATGGGTTTCAGGCTTCATAGCATTTTCATAATCCATCATTAGGGTCTAAGCTTGCTTGGTCAAGCGCAGGACTCTGTGCATAGATTCGTTATTGCACAAATAGAAAATATAGCAGCCGAAAATCTCCCTGTCGAAAACCGAGTTGAAATATACCTCGTTGAAATAACGTGTTTTTCATCTAACTACCCCTTCGCTATTCGTTGGAGCAAGCGCTTAGGGGTGTGCCCTCACCAAATAAATGGGTGCCTCAGAAATCACTTTTTCTTTTACGTTATTGCCATCGCGATCATAAATTTGTAATGCATCGAAATCAGCAAGCTCGTTAGATTTGCTCTTGGTTGTCCAGGCCATAAGTATCTGCTGGGTTGCGTTCCGGAATTCCAGTATGTAAGTATTTTGAGCCGACGGCCATTTTTGAATAAAAGTAGCATCGCCCAAGCGCACTAAAAAATATTGCAAGGCGGTAAATGCAAGGCGTGGTTTAAATTCATTTTGGTCATCCACCAAACCATAACCCTTGGCGGACAAACGCCACCAAAATAATTGTTCGACATGACCAGAGCAAATAGCAATGGCGATGTAGCGCAACATAAAGTTGGCATAATCGTGTTCGGTTTCGCCGGAGGGGCGATTGCGCCAGCGGGGAGTGACATAGGGGCATACAATTGGCGACCAAATATCAGTATCTTCAATCGGCCAATTTACTTCAGAAATAATGACTTTCTCTTCGCATTGTGGCGATATTCTAGTGAGCGCCTTAAGCAGTGCGCATTTTTCCAGCGTTGAAAATGGGCCTTGGGGATTCTCTGGCGCGCCGCGTCGATCCACATACAGCAAATGTGAAAGCGCTGAAAACGATTTCCCTTTTGGTAGTGATTGGAGAGCGGCAATCACTGGCAAATATTCAAAATCAATACACGCTGGGCCAGTGAGTTTAATCTGTGGGTATTGAGTCTGCAGTTCAAATGCCGGTGCCATAAGTGCTTGTAATTCTTGCATGCTCCACACGCCCCATTTAATACGGTTGTAGGCGTGGGTGATTTCAATATGGCTTACGATGTTTGCTATTGCGGGAATCACTTTACTTAAAAATGCTTTCCATTGGGCTGGCTGCAACACCGCTTGACGATCCTGTAGCAATGCCACCATGACTTCAATGCCATTGCTGTGTAATTGCTGAATCAGTTGAATGGTTTGATCCCAAATAGCCTCACCTTCGTGATGGCAAAATCGAATTAGCACTGGCGGGTTGCCAAGTTCACCTAAAAGTTTGCGTTCAGACTCAATATAGTTTTCATGGGGGTGTAGTGCTACACCTATGCGCCCCTTGAGTACAACCTCATGCTGAAAACTCTCGTGCTTTACTTGTTTGTAAGCAGAATAGAGTTTTGGTAGTGCTAATAAACCTTGGCCAATCATGATCAGCAAATCACCTAAGAAACGCTCGCGATGTTTTTCTTTGCGTGAAAGAGCAATCATAGGTTGTGCTGATTTTTCGTCCCATAGCCAATAATTTTTTGAGTCTGGGTATACTCTTTGCGCTGATTGTTTATGGCGATTTTTAAAATAGCGAAAGGGGCGACGAAAATTGCGCGACTTACGATGGAAGGTAAAACGCTTGCGATAAACATCTTCCCATTTGTTTAATTCCTTTGAAGGCATTTCGTGCTGACAATAAATGAATTTAAAGAAATTCAGGTAGTTGCTGGGTAAAATAGGTCGCGACAAATCAAACGCACGCTCTTTATCGGTTAGCGGACGATTAGCAATTAAACAGCGGTTTAAATCAATAAATTGTGGTTGTGCCCATGAGCCGTCGAGATTTTTAGGCAGCAAAATATTTTGGTTGCCCATATCGCCGTGCATAAAATTCGCATCGTGCATGGCGCGTATTGCGGGTGCGACCACATGTAATAATTCCATTAAGGGTGCATTGTCGCGGGCATTGAAATAGATATCGCTGAGTGCGTCACGCAGACAAATGGCAGGTTGAAAAATGCACAGAAAATAACTTTCCAATAGGCGATTATTTTCCCAGCGGTCTAGCCACGCAATTGGCGCAGGTGTTCCAATGTTATGAGTTTGCAAATAGCAAGCAGCGATATAAGAGCGCTCGGCTTTGGATTTTTGTTTGCGATCAAAACAATCTTTAAGCCAGCTTTGACGCTTAAACACTTTGAGCGCAACAAGTATTTCACCCCGTGCGGTTTGCAGTGGTAATTTCACCACATAATCAGCGCCATTTGAGAGTCTAGTGACATTATTATTTTTTAATAATATGGGTATCTGAACTAATTGGGCGCGCAGAGTCTCATCATCAAATTCGGGCGCTATGCTTCCCTGATAAACACCGAGTGTAATTTTGGTGTTAATGGTGTTAATACCGCCGTGTAAATTGGTCAAGCCAAAGCCCCTTAATGCTGAATATCAGTGTGTGATGTATACTTTTCGCACTTTATGCAAGTCAAAGAATTATAACGGCTATTCACTAGCTAGCCTAGTTTATGCCCCCAGTCTAGGCCGTAAGGCAAAGAGGATAAGAATAAGATGGTTCAACTTACTAATGTAGTAAAAAAACCTTTGTTTCCGCGCTTCTCTAAACGATTAGCCCGTCTAACCCAATGGGCTGGCCCCTATGCAACTGTCTTGCAAATGTTGTTGATAGGTTTGATTGTCTTGTCGTTGTCGCGGGTAGGTCTAACGATTTGGCAGTGGGATCGTGTTAGTGCTACAGGTTTATTGCTTGAGATGCTGGTGCAGGGCGTACGCGCTGACCTGATCGTCTTGGGTTATTTTGTGGCCATTTCAGTATTGCTTGCACCGTTTTTCGCGCATAAATTATCGGCGCGTTTGTGGCGTAGCTTCAATTTATATTGGGCGACCTTCGCGCTCTTTTTTATCATTTTTATGGAGTTGTCGTCGCCGCCGTTTATTATGCAATTTGATGTTCGCCCCAATCGTTTATTTATTGAATACTTGTCATACCCCAAAGAAGTTCTTTCTACATTGTGGAATGGCTTTCGTTTAGCGTTAATTCTTGGAGTGGGCTTTTCAGTACTTTTGGGGGTAACCATTTATTCGGTTTTAAAAGCGGCAAGTGCTGAAGCAAAACCCTGGTCTTCAAAAAAGCTATTGCTGCTGTGGCCACTTATCTTTGTGCTTGTATTTCTACAGGTGCGTTCTACCACTGATCATCGCCCTGCGAATCCTGCACTTTTTGCATTGTCTGGCGATGCGTTAGTGAATTCGTTAATTATTAATTCTGGCTGGTCAGTACTGACGGCATTAGCATCTATGCGACAAGAAGCTAACTCTTCTGAAATTTACGGCTCCTTTCCTCGCGAAAAAATATTTGAACAGATTAAAGCCGCACCTTGGTTGCGCGACTTACAATTTACATCTACTGAATTGCCTACACTGCATAAACAAGAAGCAGCGATTAAACGTGAGAAACCACTGAACTT
>Ga0116157_10001511_pt1 | contig 23309 bp, 20 predicted proteins | sample AD_UKC048_MetaG_FD_89882 | JGI IMG/M metagenome (GOLD analysis project Ga0116157, IMG submission 89882) | Active sludge microbial communities of municipal wastewater-treating anaerobic digesters from USA - AD_UKC048_MetaG | ecosystem: Engineered > Bioreactor > Anaerobic > Digestate | place: USA... | reverse complement strand
CCAGACGTGATGCAAAGCGCCCGCCTTCCGGCCCGGTGACGAGCAGCAGAAGGATGCGTGCGGCCTGATCCACCGTCCACGATGAAGGGTCCCAGTCGGGCCGCGCAACACACGCTGCGGCGCGCTCCGCTGCATCCAGCTCCAGCGCCGCCTTCCCGAGCTTGCGCGAGACCAGACTCACGCAGCGGTACAGGTCGCGGTCACTTCCGCCGCCGCCCAGACTGGCGAGGGCCTCCTCCAGCCAGAGGCCGGCAGCCGGTCCCAGGCGACGCAGCAGCCATTGCTGCAACACGACGGCAGGCGTCGACGCCGCGTTCACTGCGAATGCATTGACGACGGTATTCATGCAGCGGCACCGAAGACATGGTCCAGCAGCACCTGCTTGACCGCCGTGGCGGGCACCGGCCCGTCGGCAATCAGTTCAGGTGCCGTGGTCAGGAACAGGGGGCCGTCTTCCGGGCGATCGGTGGGCCGACCATGCGAGCCCTTGATGACCGTTGCGTCCAGCCCGATCACGTCCATCAGGTATCGCATGCCCATCGCCTTGCGGGCCAGCCGCGAGGCCACAGCAAGCCTGGGGAAGGCGATCTTCGGATCGATGAGCAGTTCGACCGGGTCGTAGCCCGGCTTGCGGTGGATGTCGACGGTGCGCGCGAAGTCAGGCGCAAGCGCGTCATCGAGGAAGTGGTAGTAGGTGAACCAGCTGTCGGCCTGGGCGACGGCTACCAGTTCGCCCGCGCGCGCGTGGTTCAGGCCGGCAGCCTGCTTGCCGGCGTCGTCGAGCACCCGCTCCACGCCGGGCAGGGCGGCCAGGCAGGCTGCAACCTCTGGCAGCAGCTCGGGGCGCGCGACGTAGACATGCGCCAACTGGTGGTCGGCCACGGCGAAGGCGTCGGAGGCACCGGCATCGAGCTGTTCAAGCCCCTGTTCCAGCCGCACCTTGAGCCAGCCGGCCTCGCGCAGCGCGCGGTTGATGTGGACCGGGCGCGAAACCTCGGTGATGCCGTACTCGGAAAGAACCACCACATGCGCACCCTGCCGGCGCGCCTCCTCGATCAGCGGCGCACACAGCGCATCGACCGCCGCGACCTGGGCCGGAATGTCGGGGTGGTTCGGCCCCAGTCTCTGGAGGTCGTAGTCCAGGTGCGGAAGATAGACGAGCGTGAGAGTCGGCCGGTGGCGCTTCATCACGTGCAGCGAACTGTTCGCGATCCACGCGCTGGATGCGATACCGGCACCCGGCCCCCAGAACTGGAACAGCGGAAACGTACCCAAGGCGCCCTGCAACTCGTCGCGCAACCCGGCCGGGTGAGTGTGGATATCCGGAAGCTTGCGGCCATCGGCCAGGTACATCGGCCGAGGCGTCACTGCAATGTCGACCGAGGCGTACATGTTGTACCACCAGAAAAGCTGGGCGCAGGTGAAGGCCGGATCCCGGCGCTTCGCGGCTTCCCAGACCTTCTCGCCGTGCACGAGTCGGTTCGACTGCCTCCACAGCCATACCTCGGACAGATCGCGGAAGTACCAGCCATTGGCCACGATCCCGTGATCGCACGGCAGCGATCCGGTGAGCATCGTCGACTGCACTGTCGTGGTCACTGCAGGCAGCACCGTGGTCAGCGGACGCACTGCGCCGTCGAGCGCCAGGCCCTGCAGGTTCGGCGCATGTTCAAGCAGGCCGGGCGTGAGCCCGACGACATTGAGAACCAAGGTCGGCGTCACTTAGAAACCTGAATGATTGCGAGCACAACCAGCGGGCGAACGCCCCGCCGCCCGCGCATTGCAACTGGCCCGGACGCCACAGAGGAGCCGCCGCCTGCCCCTGCCTGTCCCGAATCGGGGGCCGCGGGGTGCCTGGACGGGGCGGCGTTGGATGCCTGGTACAACTTCGTGCTCCCCTTCCGTTTCAGGGTCCGATGACGCAGTTTCGTGCAATTCACAACCGGAGGCCGCAGCGAACTCACAGCCTGAGCCCGTTGAATATCGGTGCAGACAACTGCGGAACAACACGCCGAAAAAAACCCTCAAGGGAACCAATGCACCCCTTCAAACGAGTGTAGCGGTCGGCGTTTCCTTGACACCCCCTCCAGGTCAGGGGGAGCGGGGCGGACCGTGACAGTCAGCACATGCTTACGTGCTTCAGCAAAGCCCACGAGACAACAACGCGCGCATATCGGGACTGCCGCCCTTCGTTGTTGTCACACATTGACTCCGGCAGGAAGCGACCCTAGTCTCCTCCGATGTCCGGAACGTCAGATCAGGTCGCGCAGCATCCCCCCAGGATGGTGCGGTCGGTTGACGTCGATGCCCGCAACCTTTCGGGCGTGGCGGATGGCATCACGAACATCTACGACGACACGCTCGACGTGATCGTGGTGCGTGGAGCGTTCGACACGGCGACGTTGGCCGAGGCCGGAGAGCGGCTCGATTCGAACGCAAGCGACCCAGGCTGGTCCCGCCCCAACGTGAAGATGCCGCCAGAAGATCTTCAACTCCTCGGCACCGACACACCAGCCACGCCGACATATCAGGAGCCTCGGGGCGCATCGCTCGAGGCTTATCTCGGCAGCGCGGCCAGCCACGCGGCCGCCCCGGCGCGGATTTTCAAGCCTGGCTTCGATGGCGTGAGCGAAATCAGCGCCGTGCTGAGCCAAATCTCGGGAGCACGGCCCGCGCAGGTCGCGCGCTCGTCCGACGATCGGCCTTACGTTCCATTCACGATACGCCGACTTGTAGATGGCAAGCAGGTCGGGATCCACCATGACTACCACTACCGACTCGATCTGTATTCAGACCTGTCGGGGCAGGTCGATACACGCACGCTGATCAGTTACGTGGCCACCTTGCGCTCCCCGGAACAGGGCGGAGCTCTTCTGGTGTACGGCGCCACCTCGGACGAGCCCGACGTGCCCAGGCTCGCAAATGGGTTCTCCTACGACCTCTCGGCCGTCGAAGAACGATATGACTGCAAGCGCTTTGTGATGAACCCGGGGGATCTGTTCCTGCTTGCCTCCGGTCGTTGCCTTCACCGCGTCGAACGGATCTCGGGTCCGAAGGCTCGGATCACGATGGGGGGGTTTCTGGCGTTGGCCAAAGAGGGCGACCGGGTCTTGTACTGGAGCTGACTCGCAGCGATGTGCCACGGCGGTCGACCTGGGGGGGCTCCCCCGACCCAGGGGGCTGGGTGCCCGTGAGTTGCCCAGGTCGTGCAAAACTTGACCCGTGATTGACATTCAGGCGGCGCACACTGCTTGAACAGACGGCACTTGCCTTGCCCCACCCTCCTCGCCATTCCTCAACCTTGCACCCCTTCGAGGTCGAACATGACTGATTTGAAACAACGATGGATTCCGAGCCTGCTGATACTGCTCGGCGCATTGGCAACTTCTGTCGGCTCCGTCGCGCAGCAACGCGAGTTGCGCGTCATCTCCGATCGCACCGATCAGGGCACGCTGCGGCCCATCCTGGATGCCTTCGAGGCTCGCAGCGGAGCCAAGGTGATCGGCGTCTTCATGGACCAAGGCCTGGTGAACCGGCTCGAATCCCGCCCGACCGAGGCCGACGTGGTGATCACCAAGGACGCCGAGTTGCTGGACATCGCCGCGCAGCGCGGCCTGCTCGATCCGATCAAGTCCGCCAAGATCAGCGCGAGCATCCCGCCGGAATTCATGGATCCCGCCGGACGGTACTTCGTCGACGCCTACCGGGCGCGCATCATTTTCTACTCCAGGGCGCGGGTCAAGCCCGGCGACCTGTCCACCTACGAGGACCTGGCCGGCCCGAAGTGGAAGGGCCGCATCTGCCTGCGCTCGGGCAGCCATGACTACAACCTGGCGCTGTTCGGCCAGTTCTTCGCCTCCTTCGGCGCCGACAAGGCACGCGAGGTGATTTCAGGCATCGGGGCGAACCTGGCCCGCGCCCCGAAAGGCAACGACCGCGAACAGGCCCGCGCGATCTTCGAGGGCAAGTGCGACGTGGCGCTGATGAACACCTACTACCACCCGTTGATGGCCGCGAATGCCGAGCAGAAGGCCTGGGCGGATGCCGTCGGGGTGTACTTCCCCAGCCAGGCAGGCAAGGGCACCTTCATCATGCGCTCGGCTGCGGGCCTGACCAAGGCGACAGACAACCGCGACCTGGCCATCGGCCTGCTGGAATTCATCGCCTCCAAGGAGGGACAGCAGTTGATGGTGGACCGCACCAAGCAGTACTCGGTGCTGCCCGATGTCGCGGTGCATCCGCTGATGGTCAGCCTCGGTGCGGAACAAGGACTGGTGGACGGCAAGTTCAAGGTCGACTTCGTGCCGCTCGACAAGATGGCAGGCAAACGCGAAGAAGTCATCAAGTTCGTCAACGAGATTCGTTTCGACGCTGAGCGCTGATGCGACTGTCCTGCGTTGCCGCGCGCAGGCCGCCAGGCTGCAGGCCGAGATGAGCGCCAGCAGCCTGGCACGGCTGGCATTCGCGTTCGCGCTGGCGGCTTGCGCCCTGCTTCCGGCGGGCTACCTGCTGCTGACGGCACTTCCGATCCTGCTCGATGGCGGGTGGCTGGCCCATTTCGCCACGACGAGCCTGCCGCATCAGGCGCGCACGAGCCTGTGGGTGGCGCTGGAAGCATCGGCCGTGGCCTTCGCCGTTGGCGCCATTCCGGCCGTGATGGTGTCGCGTTTCGAATTTCGCGGCCGGCACCTGGTCAGCCTGCTGGCCCTGTTGCCGCTGCTCTTCGCCCCCTACGTGACCGCTTCCACCTGGACCGTGTCGTTCTCGTCCGCGTTCTTCGAGGGTCGCCATGCGCTTGCCATCCAGCACGGACTCACCTGTTCACCGTACGTGTTCATCGTTTTCCGCGTGGCCGCGGCACGCATCCCGAACTCGTTCTCGGAACTCGCCGCGGGCCTGGGCCTCGGCCCCTGGCAGCGACTGCGGCGCGTGCACCTGCCAGCCTATGCGGTGCCGGCTGCGGCCGGGCTGATGATCGTGTTCGCCCAGGCCATCGGCGACTACGCGGCGGCCGAGCGCCTGGGTATCGACACCCTGAGCGTGGGCGTGCTCAACCTCTGGTTGGCAAGCCAGAGCTCATCGGTGGCGGCGATCGTTTCGGTGGTGATGATCGTGCCGTCGGTTCTGCTGGTGGGCGTGGCCGCCTGGGCATCCACCTCGATCATCAGCCGCAACCCCGTCCCGCCCGCGTCGGCGGCGGCCTCCCGCAAGCCGCTGGCGGCAACCTGGGCCCGGGCGATCGTGGCGTGGAGTGCGCTGTGCTCGCTGGCCGGATTCTGGATTCCCGAGGCACTCACCGTGCGCTGGGCCTGGCTCACATGGGACAAGACCCGGTTTGCCGCCATTCCAGGGGACATGATCAACGCGGCCGGCACTTCGCTGTGCACGGCACTCGTGGTGGCGGTGATCTGCGCGCTGACCGCCCTGCTGCTGAGATCCGGTGGGCGATCCAGCTTGGCCGAGCGCGTGCCCTGGCTGTTCCTGACCAACTACTTCCTGCCCTCGCTGGTGCTGGCACTGGCTTTCGTGATGATGAGTCGCGACGGATCCCTGGGAGCACACTGGCTCGGCTCATGGCGCGACAGCCGACTGCTGATCGTGGTGTCGGAGGCGTTGCGATTCCTGCCGTTTGCCATGCTGCCCGTGCTCGATGCACTGCGCCGCACACCGCACGCCACCATCGAGGCGGCACGCGCGTTCGGCGCGGGGCCGGTGCGGGCGCGCCTGGTGGCCTTCGCCGGACACCTCTGGCCAGCCCTGCTTCTGGGCTGCGCGCTGGTGTTCATGGAGTCGCTCAAGGAGCTCGACATGAGCCTGACCCTGCAGCCCTTCGGCTACTCGTCGCCAGCGCTGAAGATCTACGCCTTCTCCAGGCACCAGAACATGGACCGCGCCGCCGTGTGGGTGCTGATATCCCAGGCCTTGATGCTGCTGCCACTGCTGCTGTGCTGGTGGCGCATGGACAGGCTGGGAGTCCCTCGGTCGGAATCCGGCGCCAGAACGGCCGCCGCCTGATGGCCTCGATCTCGTCAATTCGGTAGTTCAGCGGAGTGTGCGCAACATGCTTTCAGTTCGATCTTTGTCGCGGCTGATCGGCCAACGGGCCGTGGTCTCGGAGGTGTCCTTCGACATGGCACCCGGTGAGATCGTGGCCGTCCTTGGTCCGTCGGGCAGCGGCAAGACTTCGCTGCTGCGCATGATCGCCGGCTTCGACGCGCCGACGTCTGGCAGCGTGCACCTGCACGGCCGGGAGGCGTCTGCCGCCGGCCGGGTGCTGGTGGCGCCGGAGCACCGTGTCCTGGCGCTGGCGTTCCAGGACGCCACCTTGTTTTCGCACCTCGACGCCGTGGGCAACGCCGCCTTTGCCATCCGTGCGACCGACAAGACCAGCCGCCTCGAGAAGGCCCGTGCAGCCCTGCGCGACATGGGCCTGGCAGGGATGGACGGTCGGGATGTCGCCACACTGTCTGGCGGTGAGGCCCAGCGTGTGTCTCTGGCCCGCGCGCTGGCGGCTGACGCGAAGCTGCTGCTGCTCGACGAACCGTTCGGCAATGTGGACCGCCTGACCCGCATCGACCTGGTGTCGAGGCTGAAGGCCCGGCTGGCCAACGGTCTGGGCGCGATGATCATCACCCACGATCCTGCGGACGCCATCGAGCTGGGCGCCCGGGTACTGCTGATGCGCGACGGCCGGGTGATGGCGGACGGATCGCACGAGACCATCACCGCCGGCCAGCGCGGCGATTGGGCCAGATCCTTCCTGCTGGCGGGCCACATCGCCGGCACGGCGCAGCACTCATGACGCACTGAAGGTCAGGTGCGCGTTCGCAGTCGACGCAGCCTGTCGCTGACGAACGCCCGGGGCAGGCGAGTCCGGTCGACCAGCACGCCCGACAGGAACAGCGCAAGCGCCAGTGCGAGCAACGTGCGATCGACTGGAAGTCGATCCTCGCCGCCATCACTGGGCGGAGGTGCCGCCAGCTCGCCGGGAGTCCAGGCACCGACCAGCCCGTCGTTCGTCCACGCCGCCAGCCGAGGATTGATCCCCCAGGTCTCGTTCTCGGCGCGATGGTGGCGCAGATGCAGTTGGCGCTGGGTTCCGAGCGGAGTCGACAACACGAACGTGTAGAGGCCGGGGCCGGCTTCGGGCAACAACGCCCGCATCCGGCCCGGTCCCACGTGCTCCATGGCGATCGAACGGCTCGGCGATGCCGGCGTGGTGACCACCACCGAAAAGTCATCGGATTCGGCCCGACCTGCGTGCCCGGGCAGGTCGGCGTCGATCTGCAGGTCCTGCGGCAGATCGGACACCGACAGCCCGATCTGCGCGCCCTGCGGCGCCCCGCTGACCCAGGTCGCCAGTCCACCCGCCAACTGCGGCCACTCGCGCCACGACAACCAGCGCGGTGTCCACGGCCCGAGCCCGCTGGTCACGGCCGCAACGCGGCCCGGACCCGATTCGTGAAAGGCGATCAGGGGCTCACCGCGATGGCTGCGCACCGCCACCACGGCGTCCGGCTGCGGCCGGGTGACCGCATGGGCAGCGACGGCGGGCCAGTCTTTCCATGTGCCGGGCGGGAAGGGAAAGGCCTGATGCTGCTCTGCGGCGATCGTGCCGCGCTCGATCCGCGCCCGGCGACGCTCGAGCCCGGCGCGCATGACGACCGGCAGTTCGGCAGCCTCGTTCACGCGCAGCACCAGGCCCGCTTCGGCGCCTGCCACACGCTCGAGGGCGGAGATGTCGGCATCGGGTCCGACTGCCAGTGCAATCAGCTCGATGCGCGAGCGCTCAAGCCGCGCGCGCAGCTGGTCGACAGGCGCGCCGTCAACGAAACCGTCGGTGACGACGACCAGCATGCGGCGCGCAGCCTGCGACCGTTCGAGCTCGGCGATGGCCGCTTCGAGTGCCGGCGCGAGCTTCGTGCCACCGTTCGGACTCGACTGCCAATCTCGCTCGAGCGCCCGGATTCCGGCCTGGGACGGGCCGAGCGGGATCAGCAGCCGAGGCTCGACATCGAAGACCAGCAGACCGAGGGAATCGCGAGCTGTCAGGCCGCGCGCGGTCTCGATGACGGCACGCTGCGCCAGTGCAAGACGATCGACGCCGCCGCTGCCCTGCCCCATGCTGCCCGACTTGTCCACCGCGAACAGGATCGCCGCTGGTTCGTCCAGCGCCGCGGGCTCGGACAGCACGGGCAGCACCGATTCGAGAACCGATCCCCGGTAGCCGCCCCGGGCAAACGAACGCTCGCCTCCCAGCACCAGCAGGCCCAGACCGCGGCTCTTCACGGCATCCACCAGGGCGCTCCAGAATCGCGGGCCGGCGTCGGAGACGGCCACGTCCTCCAGGACGACCGCCTGGTATCCGGCGAGCCCATCCGTCCGGGCGTCCAGCCGGGCGGCAGGAACGAGATCGAGCGACCAGCCTCCCTGGCGCAAGCTGTGTGCAAGCGCGCCACTCGATCCCTGCACGTAGAGGATGGATGCGCGAGGTGCCACGTCGATCACGGCGGCATCCGGCGTTGCATGGAACGTGCGTCCGGACTCCGCATCCTCGACCGCCACATCCACGAGGACCGCTCCGCTGCTGCGCGGGTCGAACTCGATCGTTGCCAGGCCGGCTTTTCCCGACAGGCTGCTCGCAACCTGCGTGTCTCCGCCGGCTGTGCGCAGCGTGGCCTTGACCCGAACCGGCGGGTCCAGCTGACCGGCCAGTTGCACCGTGATCGGGATCCGTTGTCCAAGCAGCGCCCGGGCAGGCGCCAGGACCTCGGCGATGCGCGTCTGCGGAGGGTCTCGCCCCACAGGGATCCATTGCAGCGGCAACCGGGCCTCTCGCACCGCACGCAGCGCACGCGCCGCATCACCCACGTTCTCCAGGCCATCTGAGATGACCACGACGCTGGCGATGGCCTCCTGCGCATGTGCTGCCAAGGCCGCATCCAGCGCCACCTCGATGTTCGTCACCGACGGCTCGAGATCGGTCACTGCATCGTTGGCCTGCGCCACGGGAACAGCCAGACGGCCCGCGAACTCGAGCAGCTGCACTTCGCGACCGCGGCCTGCCCGGGCTGCCTGCATGACTTCGGCGATGGCCTTGTCGGCGGCTGCGCGCGGCACGCTCTGGGAGCGATCGACCAGCAGCAGCGCGCGCGGCTTGCTGCGCGGATCGAGCCACGCGACCCCGAGCAGGGACAAGGACAGCGCCACCAGGGCGGCCAGCTGAAGGGCCAGCGCGATCGAAGTCCTGGAGCCGGCGCCGGTCACTCGAACGCCACCCCCGTGCTGCCGTTCAATCGAATCCACTGTCGACACAGCGAGACGATTTCCCACAGCAGCACCAGCACGGCAGCCGCCAGCAGCGGCCACGCGCCGTCGCGATGAACCGCAGCTGCCTTCGACGCCGGCTTTCCGCCCGAGGCCGCGAGGTACAGCACCGGCGGGGCCTGCGGGGCGGCACTCGCTGGCGCGGACGGCACGACCAAGACCGAGGCCGGGCCCCTGTCCAAGATCGCGATCCGATCGAGCAGCGGGCCCCCGATCACGGTCTCGAACATCAGATTCACCAGGAGCGGAACCGTCGGGCCGCGCGACGCGGCCTCCGAGCCCAGGTCCAGCGATGTCTCGATCAGCTTGGCCGGCCCCGAGCGGCCCATCACGATGACGGGTTCGTCTGCGGCCGCCAGCAGCACGGCATCCCCGGGGCGAACGCGCAGCCGTGCCGCCGTCTGCAGTGATCCGATGGACAGGCTGATGCGGCTCGACTCAGGCAGCGAAGCGGACCACTGCAACGGCCCCTGCAATGATGTCGGAACGATATCGGCCACGACGCGGACCGTGGCCAGATCGCGGGCCGAGGCTCGCGATCCGCAATCGAGAGCGGCCTGAACGTCGGTGGCATCCGCCGCAGCCACGGCAAGGCCCGGGTGGCTGGCCACGGCCGCGACGACCGTCCCGGGACATGTCGAGTCGGTGGCCACCCGGCGCTTGCGCAACGGGGCGAGGTCGAGGTCGATCGTGTCGTCCTCGACCAGCGCATCACCGGGCTCCAGCCTGACGCGAACCCGGGACGATTCCGCGATCGACGCGGTCACGAACGTCGAGGTCTGCGGCTCGATGCGTTGCCGCGACCGTGCCGATTCGCCGGCGTCCGTGATGAACACCACCTCACGGGTCTCGGCCTCGTTGCCTCCATTCGTGACCTTGAGCAGCAGGTCGATCCTGTCCGGATCGTTCGGGCTGCGGCGCGCGGAAACACGCTCCAGTCCGGCATTGCGGCTGGTGCCGGCGACCTCGATGATCCGGTCGGGGCGCCTGCCGTCGGGCCAGCCCGACAACGCCGCATCGGTGCCGTCGGTGATCAGCCAGTGCAGCCTGTCGCCGCGAAGCAGCGCTGCGGGAGGCGGCGTCGGCTCCTTGAGTCCGGCCTTCGCGGAGAGGTTCGCGCCTGTTCGATCTCCCGGGGGCCCGAGGCTGCGCCACGGGTCTCCGAGCGCCCGGACATCCACCTCGGTGTACCCGCCCTCGGACAGCAGTCGGCGGGCCTGCGCCAGTCCTTCGCTGATCCGGGTGCCGCGTGCTTCGCGGGTCTGCATGCTGAGCGAGTCATCGACCCACAGCGTGACGCGAGTTCGCTGCACCGGCAGTTGCGGTTCGGCCAGCGCAAGGAAGATCAACGCCGCCAGCAACGCACGGTGTCGCCACGCCGGATCAGGCGGCGTGCGTTCGCCCGCGGCGGGCGCGCTCGCGGCCGCCCCGGCCCAGAGAGAGAGGCTCGACACCGGCATGGCGCGCCGATGGCGCCCTCCCCGATGCAACCAGCGAATCACCGGCAGCAGCAGCAGGCCCAGCAACCACATCGGTGAAACCAGGTTCAGCAATTGGATCGCGCCCGCACGAGGTGTCTCAGCAGCGCGTGCTGCCAGGGATTTGCGATGTCCCAGTCGGAGAACGCGACGCCGCTGCGGGCACAGAAGCCGCGCAGCCGGGCCGTCCGTGCAGCACGCTCGTCGGCTGCCAGCGCATTAGCGTGCTCGCTGGCATGCGCCGGCATGCTGGCACCCGTTTCCACATCCACGAGATCGACATCGCCCAACGGACGCAGCCGTGTTTCGGCCGAGTCGCTCAACTGCATCGCATGCAGGGCCGTGCAGCGTTGGCCGATGGCGCTCAGGTCACGACGCATCTCGTCGGATGACAGGAAGTCGCTCAACGCGAACGCCGTGCTGGCGCCGCGCAGATGACCCGTGCAGACACCCAGTTCGGACCGCTCACCGGCCGGCGCCGGCTGCAGCGAGAGCAGCAACCGGGCAATCGCAGCGTAGTGGTGCTGCCCGCGCCCGCGGGGGCATTCCGACAGCACGCGCGCCCCGAAGGCCAGCAATCCCACGCGATGGCCCATTTGAAGCAGGGCGTAACTCATGGCCGCGGCGACGTGCACTGCCGAGCGCCACTTTGCCGCACCCTGGACCGCCATGGATGAACTCGCGTCGAGCAGGATCGTCCAGTCGGCGACGGATTCCGATTCGAAACGGCGCACGATCGGCTGCCTGCGTCGAGCCGACTGCCGCCAATCGATGTGGCGAACTTCATCCCCGGGCGCGTAGTCGCGGTGATCGAAGTGCTGCAGTCCGACCCCGGCCCGGCGAGAGACGGCCCTCGAACCGGATGAGCGCGGCTGGCGTTCGACCAGCAGCTGCGAGGCAGCGGACGCGAACGACCGCAATTCGGGCTCGCTGGGCAGCGCGGCCGGGATCAGAGCCGAAGTCGCCATCCGTCGATGATCGATGCGAGCGTGGAGTCCACCTCCAGGCCGTCGAGCTCGCTCTCCAGCCGCAGGAGCACCCGATGGCGAAGCACGGGCAGGGCAATCGCCGCGAGATCATCGATGTCGACATGCGTGCGGCCTGCCATCAGCGCGCGCACCCGCGCGGCCCTGACCAGCGACTGGAGTGCACGCGGGCTGGCCCCGTACCGGATGTGCCGCCGCGCGTCGGCTGGGTCGCCGCCGACCGCAGGCTGCGTGGACACGATCAGATCGACCGCCGCTTCCTTGCAGCGCTCCCCCAGCAGCAGCGTGCGGCACAGCTCGGAGATCCGCAGCACATCGTCGGGGCCGGCGATGGGCTGCATGGTGTCGGAAGGTTCGGCGTCGAGCGACACATCGAGCATGCCCCGCAGGGATTCCCGCGTCGGGAACGGCACCGTGAGCTTGAACATGAAACGGTCCAGCTGGGCCTCGGGCAACGGATAGGTGCCTTCGAGTTCGATCGGGTTCTGCGTGGCCAGCACGCAGAACGGGACCGGCAGGCGGTGAGAGACCCCGGCATTCGTCACCTGCCGCTCCTGCATGGCCTCGAGCAATGCGGCCTGCGTGCGCGGTGTCGCGCGATTGATCTCATCGACCAGCACGAGCTGTGCGAATACCGGGCCGGGTCGAAACTCGAACGACGACGCCCCGCCAGCCGTGGTGACATAGATCTCCGCGCCGGTGACATCGGCGGGCATCAGGTCGGGCGTGCACTGCACGCGCGCCCAGCGCAGCCCCAGCGCGGCCGCAATCGCCTTGGCAAGATGCGTCTTGCCCAGACCGGGCAGCCCTTCGATGAGCACATGCCCGCCTGCAAACACCGCGGTGACCAGATGGGTGACGAGCTCCGACTGGCCGACGATGGCCTGGTCGAGCAGCGTGCGCAAATCCTGCAGCTGACGATGCGCGTCAGCGTATTGGCTGTCCGAGAACGGGTTGGCGGTCATCGGTGTCTCGCACTGGCCTTCAACCAGGCCTGCACGTAATTCGTTTCGGCCGGGCTCAGCCACATCTCCGGTGCGGCCAGGGGGGGTGACGCCGCGGCGGGAGCGGCATCCGCCCGCCGTGCCGCGCTTGCTGCCGTTCGCATCGAGAGCTCCTCATCGTAGGTCGCCGCCTGATCCGGATCAGCCCGTCTTTCACCCGACGGGCGACGGGCCGCCAGCTCGACTGCCTGAGTCGGAATCGTACTCCGCGGTGTGCGCGCAACACCGACGCCGCCCGGCTCGCCACGGCTGTCGCCGGCGTCCTGCCCCGAACCGGATCCAGCCAGGCGGCTGGCTCCGGGCGCCGCTGCCGCTTGCCCCGGGTTGACGGCAGGCGAGCCACTGTCCGCGGGCGCCGGACGCTGCGCCAAGGCATCGGGTGCGGCCGCTGCCGACCCGCCGTCATCGCCGGCCCTGTCGGATCCTGAGGTTGCCGGGTCCCCTGCACCGCGACGCTCAGGCGCCTCTGCCGCATCGGCCGCCGTGGCCCGCAAGGCACTGGAGATCTCGCTGACCAGCTCCGCTGAAACGGGCGCGTCCGTGTCAGGCGCCGCACGATCGGTGAGGCCGGAAGTTGCAGCCAGGTTCGCCGGCGGCTGCGGCTTTGGATCGGGACCCGGCAGCATCATCACCAGGGACGCCAAGGCCGCACACACCAGCGCCAAAAGCAGCGGTCGGGACAGGCGCAGTGCATCACGCCGCTGGGCGAGCAGGCGAAGGCTGTGCGGCACCTGGGCCGCAGCGAACGCTTCAAGGTGACGTACCGCGTGCGATGGCGGGGTGCCCGGTCCGGGCGAGTCCAGCTCGAGCAGGGTGGTGTATGCCGAGGCCCCGCCCAGATGGCGGTCGGCCCAGAGCGCACAGGCTGCATCGACAGGGCGTTGCCATGCGGCCCGGGCTGCCATCACCGACCACACGAAAGCCAGCGCCAGAAACATGAGGTCTGGCGACAGCGGCCAGCCCGCCAGGTGCACCGCGGCGGTCAGCAGCATCAAGCCGGCCGTTCCCCACAGTGCGAGACGAGCCGCAGCCAGGAATTGCCCGAGCCACAGGCGCCGTCGCACCGCTTCGATCAGGGTTTGCGGAAGCGCGGCCATTCGCGCCTCAGGGCGGTGCCCAGACCCAGAGATCGCGCAGGACCCAGGCGGTCGACGCCAGCGCGAGGCCGAGGGCCGTGGCCACGACTTCGGCCAGTTCGGGCCGACCCAGTGCACGACGCAGGCCCTGACCCAGCAACGGCAGCACGACACCTGCCGACAGCAACGACAACTCCACCAGCGCGGCCGGCAGCAAGGGCACGGTGCTGGCCGACCAGACAAGAATCAACAACGGCCAGGCGGGCGCGAGCAGCAACGCCGCTGCCGCAGCCCCCGCACGCCACCCGCTCAGCGCACCGGCGCGCAAGCCCAGCGGCGCGAGCACCATGCCGCGCACCACCCAGAGCGCCAGGAGCGCGGCTGCGGCGGCCCGGCTTGCATCGCCCGCCTGGTCCAGGGCGATGCGGGTGCTGCCCAGCCACCACAAGGCCACGGTGGCCGCGAGTGCCAGCCCGACCAAGGCAGACAGGCGAGGATCCGGCACGGATTTCATCGCCGCGGCACCGACACGTGCAACCATCCCTTCGACTCGATCGGGGCATCCACGACGCCACCGAGTTCGAGCTCCCACAGCGCGGCCGAGGCGTCGGACGGCGTGCGCCTCAAGGCCATGCGCATCGCGGCCTCGCGCGGCGGTCGTCCCGCCTGCGGGCTGATCTGGCTGCTGGCGCCCGGGCCGAGGGCCGGCAGGTCGCTTGCGAGACCGCCACCCAGCAACCAGCCCGAGGGCCAGGCGATCGCTCCGACATTTCGTATGTCGCGCGAACCGTCAGGACGCTCATGCATCTCGATGGCGCGGGTCATCGGGAAGCTGCCCGAATAGCAAAGCGCAGTCTGGTCGAACAGACGCGTCTCGAATTCGGCAAAGGTCGGACGTCCGCGGCCGGCATCGAACTCGAAACGCATCGCACGGTTCGGTGCGCACGGCTGCGCAGCGGGGGCGAGCTGAGGAGGAATCGGCACTCGCCTGCGATCTCGCACCAGACCCGTGAACCACTGACTGGCGTGGTACTCGGCGAAGCGCGCACCCGATTCACCCTCGCTCCAGACGACCAGTTGCGACGAAGGCTGCATCGCATGCGGCAGAGCCAGCGCCGCTGCGGCCGCAAGCACAGGCATCAGCAACAGCATCGGCAGCGAGGTGAAGAACAGGAAGACCAGCGCCGCCGCCGCGAAGTAGACCGCCAGCCCCAGGACCACGCGATGCCAGCTCGAGGGCGCAGCCCGTGTCAATTCACCCAGTCCGGCGGATGACACCGCCGGTGGCATGCTCGTGGCCAGCGACGCCTTGAGCCTGTCCGTGGCATCCGCCAGCGTCGCGGCGCTCATCAGCGTGCTGCCCCCGCACCCACCCGCCCCCTCCAGCAATCGAAGCACGCGCTCGTTCGCGTTCAGCACCACGATGCGGCCACACGCGGCCGCGTGCTCGAACAGCGCGCCGAGTTGTCGTTGATCGAGTGCACCCAGCGTCTGCGCGTCCAGGATGAGTGCATCGACACTCGAATAGGCCCGTGCGTTGCGTGGCAGGTCATCCGCGCCGAGCAGGACCGTGTGGAACCCTTCAAGCGCGACCGCCTCGTCCGTCACGAGGCCGACACCGAGCACCGGGGACTCGGACTGCGCGATGCCCACGTCACGGCGCACGACGGATGCGGCCGGCGCCCCCACGGTCAACGCGATCCGCTCGGTAGAAGCCACCGGGATCTGGAGCCGCACCGTGCGGCCCGGCTGCAGATCGAGTTCGGCTCGCACGACCTGGCGGCCGGCAGCCACCTCGAGCGTGGTCTTCGTCGGGGTGTCGGCGGTCACACGGATGTCGATCTCCGTGGCGCGTCCGGGGCGCGACCAGCCCTTCCAGGCTGGTGCCGCGGTCAGGTCGATGCGCGGCGGCTCGATCGCATGCGCCAGACCGCAGAGCGCCAGCCCGATGAGCAGCAGGCAGCGCAACACCGTGTCACTTCAGCGCTTGCTCGAGGGCGATCACGGACCACGCGGTGACGAGTTGCGGGCGGTCCTCCCACCAGGCTTTCGAATCGGCATTGGCCCAGCTGCCATCGGCCGACTGCAGACTCATCAGCTTCTGCGCAATCTCGTTGCGCCAGTTGTGCGTCTGCCCCTTGCCATCGGTGAACGTGTCCTCTCCGTAGGCCGCCATCACTTTCGAGAAGGCGTTGTAGAAATAGAAGAGGCCGTGCTTCTTGTTCGTCCCCGGATTGAATTCGAGCGTGTAGTTCGCGGTCATCCACTTGTAGGCCGCCTGCACGCGCGGATCGGTCTTGTCCACGCCGGCAAAGAGCAGGCTGAGCAGGCCGGCAGCCGTCATGCCCCCGTACGAGGACGTGCCGTTGTCGTACTCGGGCGGGTTGGTGCCCGGCCGGTAGGTGAAGCCGCCATCGTTGGCCGCCCACTTCTGGTCGTTGCTCTCGCTGCGATTCTGGGAGCGGTTGACGAAGGTCAGCGCCTTCTGCCAGACCGGATCCTTGGGATCGGAGGATGTGGACTTCAGCCCCTCCAGCGACATGTACAGGTTCGACAGGTCGGGGCGCTCGCCACCACCGTAGCCGATGCCGCCGTAGTAGACGTGGTCGGTCTTGTAGCCTTCTTCCTCGTCGATCTGGTGACCGATCAGGAACTTGCGTGCGGCGGCGATGACAGCGTCGTGCTGCGGGTTCTTCGTCGCGGCCAGCGCGCTCATCGCGACGGCCGTGTTGTAGGCGGTGCTCTGCAGCGACGCGCTGATCGAGCCATCGCTCTTGGCATTCGCGAGCAGGTAATCGACCTGGCGCGTGATGAACGCACCGTCGGCTTCGTTGTACTTCTCCGGGCTCTCGAGGAAGGCACGCAATGCCAGTGCCGTGATGCCGACGGACTTGAGCACCGAACCGTCCGGGGCCTGCTGGCCCCGCAGGTAGTGCAGGCCACCGGCCACCGCGCGCTTGGCCTTGCGGCGCAACTCGGGGTCCATGGCATCTGCGGCATGCACGGAAGGCGCCGCGAGCACAGCGCAGGCAGGCAGGACGAGCAGGTGTCTTCTTTTCATCATCGAGGTTTCTCCTGGGTGAGATCGGTGGGGGCCGGATCGTTGACGGCACGACGCCTGCGCCCTGCAGCGAGCGCACCGAGCGCCAGCAGCGAGCACGCCGTCGCATAGGACCAGACCAGGGGGGTCAGGTCGGGATAGGACACGGGCAAGGCCGCAAGATTGGAGTGCTGGTAGAGCCACTCGTTGTGCAGCAGGTCGTTGCCGCTTGCCACTGCCAGATGGGTGAGCGGGCTGACCGCGAGGGCTGCGTCGACGACCCAGTCAAGCCGAACCGAAAGCAGTTCGCTCGCCGGGCCGAACCACAGCGGCAGCGAACCCAGCAAGGCCAGCAGGATCGTCACGACGAAGCCGGCCGCCTCGCGCGCCTCGTCCGAGGGCCGTGATGGACCCCGCAAGTACGTCTCGAGCATCGCGGCCAGCGCCTGCATCATCAGCAGCAGCGCCAGCAGCATCGCGCAACTTCCGAGGGTGGCGGCCAGAGGCTGCCCCGCGGCACCGAAGGTGCGAAGCACGACAGCCGCCGTGCCCGCCGCCGCGAGCGACCAGCCGGCGATGCGCAGAACCGTCTGCCTGCGCGTGGCGGCGCTTCCCGGCCAGAAAAGCAGGGCCAGCAAGGCGACGATGGCCGTCACGGCCACCCGTTGGGCAGACGGTTGCAGATCGGCCGCCGTGGCGCCGAAGGCAGCGGACATCAGCAAGGTCAGCACAGCCAGCATCGCCCAGCGCACTGCGATCACTTGGTCGGGGCCGTCGATTCGACGATCAGCTCGATGGCCGAGCCGATCGGCGGCAGCATCGGGTGGCCGCGCACGGATCCGTAGGCGCCGATGCCGATGCCAGCCCTGGATTCGATGATGCTGTTGGAGTCGTGCACGAAGCCGATCAGCGTTCCGGTGTCATCGGCCATGAAACGGCCATAGGCTTCGGACGTGGGGGATCCCGTGTAGACCCATTCGACCGATTCGGGCTTCACGCCGGAATCCGCATTGAGCAACGCCTCCGCCGCCGACACCTGGCGGCGCTTGCCGCCCTCCGACCAGGCGATCGACAGGTTGATCTTCTGGCCGGCGAGTTGCTGCACCTGCCTCATCTGCTGCCAGGGCACCTGGTTCGGATCGCGTTCCAGGCCGATCAGGATGCACGCGAGGTTGAACTCGCTCCCGGTGGTGTCGAGCTCCAGCAGCGATTCGTAGGCCTTCATGCCCGCCGGGCTGGTGGCCAGGTACTCGAGCGGCTTGCCGACCACGTGCACGCGGCCCGGCACGGTGAAGACACCCGCACGCTTGTCGATGACGATGCGTCCGATCTGGTAGCGGTCCTGGCCCAGCGGCTTCAGCTCGCCCACGGGCGGAGCCGGGGCCTGCGCCTGCACCACGGTCACGCCGGTAGCAGCCAGCCAAACCAGCGCGGCCATCAGTCCGTCGCGTCGATTCACGGCTTCAGTCCCATCACGACCCGGTGCGGCATGGGCGGCGGCAGCGGCACCATGCGCATGTCGCGGAAGCCGCAGTCACCCATCCAGCGCATCACGTCGGCGTCGGCATGCACGCCGCCATCGGGAGCCGTCAGCATCATGTTCAGGCCGAACATCGCGGCGAAGGTGGGCAGGGCCCCGCCCTCGTCGGTGAACACATCGCTGACCACCAGCAGGCCGCCGGGCTCGAGACAGGCCGAGGCGCGCTCGATCAGCCCGCGGCAGGTGGCCTCGCTCTCCCGGTGGAACATGCCGGACATCAGCACCACGTCCTTGCCCGAGCCGAAATCGCTGCTGTGGTAATCGCCGTCGCGCAGCACCACGCGGTCGCTGGCGCCCGCCGACGCGACCAGCTCGCGCGCCACCGCGGCCACGCCGGGCAGTTCGAGCACCTCGGAGCGCAGCCCCGGAAATCGCTCGGTGAGCAGCACCGAGTAGGTGCCCGGCCCACCGCCGACGTCGAGCATGCTGCGGCGGCCCTGCAGGTCCAGCACGTTGACCAGCACGCGCGCGATGCCGAGCGCGCGCTCGTGCATCGCCATCACGAAGCCGCGCGTGCGCGCCGGGTCGTCGCCCAGGTAGGTCTCGGCGGGCAGCGCCGGCTTGCCGGCACGCAGCGAGCCTTCGAGCTGGCCCCAGGCACCGTAGAGCTGGTCGCTGTACCTGATGACGTTGCCCATGAACGCCGGGCTGCGCGAGACCAGGAACGTGGCCGCGACCGGCGTGTTCTGGAAGCGGCCGGCCGCCTCTTCGAGAAAGCCCAGCCCGACGCAGGCGCGCAGGAACAGCGCCGTGCCGCGCGGATCGAGGTGCAGTTCGGTCGCCACCTCGTCGGCCGTGCGGGCACCGTCGGCCATGACATCGAAGACCCGCAGCCGGTTTGCCGTCAGCAGCGTCTGGCTCTCCCAGTACGAAGTGCTCAGGCGAATGATCGAGGAGGGATCGGGGCCCCGGGCAGTGGAACGATCTGGCGCGCTCATGCGACCTCCATCGTGGTGCGGTCGAGGTCGCACTCGAGTTGCATGTACGCGCAGCGATGGCACATGAACCCCTCCGAGACCGTCAGCCCGTGGCGCTGGCGTATCGCGTGGTAGCCCGAGCTCAGCGTCTCGAAGTAGCTGCGGATGCGCGCATGGAAGTCGGAGCGCTGGCGGCCACCCACCGGCCACACCAGCGAGTAGATCGGAATGATCCCGCGGCTGCACAGGTCTTCCGCGCCCTGCAGGGCAATGCGCGCGGCTTCTTCCCATTCCAGGCCGTGCTCGGGTTCGAGCTCGATGCCCGCCACCATCGCCGAGTAGACGTTGCCGCGCCCCCAGTATTTGACCGCGGTCTCGAGCGACTCGATCCAGCGCTGGTAGCCGACGTAACGGTTCTTGCCGGGGCACACCTTCGCGAACAGCGGCTCCGACCACATCTCGAGGTTGAAGCAGACGTGCTGCACCAGATCCTCGGCGTGGAACTGCGCGATCAGGTCATCGGGGATCGACCCCGAGCCCAGCGTCACCGGAATGCCTCGCGTGTTCGCCTGCTTGACGTACCGCGCGAGTTGCAGGAAGCGCTCGCCTTCCCTGCGCGCGTCGGTCAGCGAGCCACCCACCAGGTAGATGTGCCGGATCTCGGCCTGGTCGATCACGGCGTTCAACGCCTCGCGCATGCGATCGAGCGTCGGCGGCGGGATCTCGAGCTGTCCCGTCTTCTGCCCGAGGTGCAGCGTGCGCTCGTCGGGCGCCCCGTAGGCGCAGAAGGTGCAGCGCATCGAGACGCCGTCCAGCTTGTGGAGGAAGTACTCGCAGCCCGGCGCCACGTTGATCACCAGCATGTCGCCGTGCGTGGTCACGCCGGCCTGCGCGAACGGCAGGCCGTCGGTCGTCTTCTGCGTGAGCCATGGCCGCAACGGCTCGAACTCGATCGGCACCGTGCAGCCGCTGCGGTCGTCGATCAGCAGGTAGCCCTGCTCCAGGTTGCCTTCGACATGCCACGGCGAATCGCCATTGCCGAGGATGCGGATCTCGGTGCCGTCCGGCGTGTTGATCAGGTACGGGATGGTCACGATGCCCTTGCCCGTCGGATCGTGCTCCCCTTCCTTGAACCGGTAGGGGTAGTAGTTGGGCATCGAATGGGCGGTGGCCTGGCCGAGAGCGGCCGTGTAGCGGATGCCCTCGCACATCACCTGAACCTTCAGCGACGGCGAGCCGGTGAGCGTGATCAATTCGGCCATGAGTTTCCCTGCGTGAATCGAGCGTGGAAGCGGGCGCGCAGGCCCGCGTGCTCTTCTGATAACGTCATTCGATGATGCCACGCACCCCCGGCAGAGCCGCGTTGATTATTGCCGCCGCGCTGTGTATTCCGATGGTGCCGTTCCTCGTGATCGGCGAGCTTCCCGGCGAGCGCTGGCTGTCCGCCAGCGACGCCCATGCCGCGCGCTTCGCGCTGGTGGGCGGCGGGCTGCTGGCGGCCGATGTGCTGCTGCCGATCCCGTCGAGCATCGTCGGCACGATGCTCGGGGCGCGCCTGGGCTGGGCCGCCGGCTGGGCCGCCACGTTCGCGGGCCTGATGGTCGGGCAGTCGGCGGCCTACCTCGTCAGCCGGCGCCTGCTGCGACAGCGCCGCGACGCGCTGCCCGAAGCGCCGACGCTGGCCGCGCTGTTCCTCAGCCGGCCCGTTCCGGTGCTCGCCGAGGCGATCGTCTTCAGCGCGGGGGCGGCGCGCGTGAGCTGGCCGCAGTTCCTCGTGGCCTGCGGATCGGGCAACCTGATCTACGCGGGTGCGCTGGCGCTCAACGGGGCGCAACTCGTGCCCGAGGCCCCGCTGGGCATCGGGCTGCTGCTGCCCATGCTGCTGCCCGCCGCCGGCTGGCTGATCTGGCGCAAGATACGCCGCACCCCTCCTGCAGAAAGATGACGCCATGCTGTTCCTGCTGACCAATCGCACCCGACCCGACCTGAGCTCGGCCGACTACGGCGAACTCGCCGCGCTGGCCAAGGCCTTCTATGCATCGATGCCGGCCGACGTGAAGATTCGCGGCGAGTGGGCCGCCGTCGACCGCTCGGTCAACTACTCGCTGATCGAGGCGCCCGACATCGACACCGTGCACCGCATCCAGGCGCCGTTCGAGCGATTCACCGACACCGTCATCGTGCCGGTGACCACCCTCACGGGCTGGACGGCCAGCTGACCGGGCTGGCCCGGCATAGCCGCCACTGTTGCTAACGCCCGACCCCACACTGTTGGCACAACGCGGCCACATCTGGCCTGGGCAAGACGGAGCAAGCTGAACAAAAAAGGCCGCCACTTTCGTGGCGGCCTTTGCCGTCGCTTGCCTGCAAATCAGCAGTTAAGCCTTGGCTGCATCCTTGCGACGGCGCAGCACCGGAGCCGCCAGCATGCCAACCATCGCGATGCCGACCAACGCGAGCGACGCGGGCTCGGGAACTGGCTCAGGAGCGTTGCCAAAGATGACTTCGTTGTTGGCGCCCTTCACATCGTTGGTGTCACCCCAATTGACGAGTTCAACCAGCGGCGAGCCGTCGGCAAGAGCCGTGAAACTGGCAGACGCAATCGTGAGGCTCGGACTGCAAACAGCGCCAGGGCATTGCAGATCAGTCAGATCCAAGTCACTCAAAAATGACACCAGATAGGCGTCGATCAGACCGGGGATGGTGAAATCCACGTCATTGTCTGTAAAACCGAAACCGCCGAAGGGGCCGAGATACGTAGTAAACGAATCTGCGAACAGCAGCGACGGATCGTAGGCCACGTCGATATCCCACGCGCTGACGATTTCGGTCGTGATGCCTGACACGACGATATCCACGCTGAAGAAATCGCCTGAGTTAACACTCAATGGCGCCCCGACAACACTGACGCTGATGGGTGCGGCCATCACCGACTGGGCCATGCCGAGGCCGATCCCGGCCACCAAGGCCGCAGCGCGGGCCATTTGCTTGAGTTTGAACATGATCTTTCCTTTCAGTAATTGCAGTGAATCGTCAGATGCGGTTTATTGCGTTGCACAGTTCAAACGAGTGCACTTGAGCACGCAAGCCCGGGCATCGTTGATGTTGATGATCCCGTTGCCATCGATATCCGCCTTCCGATTGACCGACGCTGGCTTGTTGCGCAGCGCGGTGATCAGCTTGACATCGACGCTGTCGACATCACCGTCGGTATCCAGATCGCAACTCACAAGAGGACGCGGCTCGCAGGCATCGCCGCGCGCATCGCCGTAGGTGTTCGCCTGATTCGCGTTGGCAACGGCCGGGCAGTTGTCAACGTCGTCGCAAACGCCGTCACCATCGGTGTCGACGCAGCCGCCACCCGTCGAGCGCTGAAGCACGAGCAGAGCGTACGAGTTGTGCGAAGCCTGCGCGGAGTCGCCCCACGAACCCGGGAAGCCGGTGCAGGTGAACGAGCCGTTCGCACACTGCATGCTGATCAGCTGGTGCGCAAAGTCGAAGTACTGGCCCTTGGGTTCGCCGGCGTAGTAGCCGACCGCGCCCGCGCCGAACACGGCCGGCCGCGCGAAGGTGGCCGGTTCCTTGTTCTCCTGGCGCACCACGCACGCCGGAGCGCTGGCAGCCGGCAGGGTGCCGAACTCGTTCGGGCCGATGTTGCCGGCGGACGGCGGCACACCCGCCTGACGCAACAGTTCCATGGCCTTGAACGAACTCCACATGTAGTAGCCCATGGAGTTGCCGGACCAGAAATTCCCCAGGTTGTCCAGGTCCTGCCAGCGGTAGCGGTTCTTCACCCACTGCATGTAGCTCTGAACCATCGGCGTGTTGATGTTGGCGCCGCCGAACAACTGGATGTAGATGCCGGAGGCCGTTTGCTGCAGCGACGGACGGTAGCCCGACTGGTTAAACGAGTTGTAGCCGTGGCCTCGCTCGGTGGCGCT
>Ga0116157_10001492_pt1 | contig 23444 bp, 24 predicted proteins | sample AD_UKC048_MetaG_FD_89882 | JGI IMG/M metagenome (GOLD analysis project Ga0116157, IMG submission 89882) | Active sludge microbial communities of municipal wastewater-treating anaerobic digesters from USA - AD_UKC048_MetaG | ecosystem: Engineered > Bioreactor > Anaerobic > Digestate | place: USA... | reverse complement strand
GCCGATCGCAAGCTGCAGCTTCTTGCGCAGCTGGGCATCGTCGGCGTACAGGTCCCAGTAGTGAACGATGCTGGTGAACTGCGCCTGCTTCGGGTTCGCCTTGTTCAGCACCAGGAACAGCACGCCGGCCAGATAGACCGCTGCGCAGGTCAGCGCGGCGTAGCCGATGACGGCGAAGGCGCCCGCGGCGACCTTGCGGCCCGTGGGCCAGGCCGAGAACGGCAGGGCTGCGATGCTGCTCATGTCGCTGCCGCCTGTTGATCCCAACGGCCGAGCCTTTGGCGCCGGGGCTCGTAGAGGATCTCGGAGATGAAGCGCCCGCGCTCGTCGCGATCGAACTGCACGATCACGTCGACCACGACGCTCAGCAGCCACTTGATCTCGTCCATCCGGAGCCCGCCGCCGGCGCCGGTCTCGCGGATCATCAGCGACATCTGCTCGAAGGCGAGCGCACAGCTGCCAGCGTGGACGCTGGTGATGCTGCCCGGGTGCCCCGATGCTGCGAGGCGCACGAAGTAGAAGCACTCGTCGCCGCGCACTTCAGCCAGGAAGATCCGGTCCGGCTTCATGCGCAGGCAGGCTTCGAGCAGGGACTTGGCCGTCACACGTGCCGTGCCCTGCGCGTCCTTGCTGTAGAACAGGTGCACCACGTTCGGGTGGTTCGGCAGCGTCAGTTCGGCCGTGTCCTGGATCGTGATGAGCCGCTCGTGCTTCGGCACTTCCTCGACCAGGCCCTTCATGAAGGTGGTCTTGCCCGAGCCGGTCTTGCCGCTGACGACGATGGTCTGGTGCTTGCGCACGGCCAGGCGCAGAAACTCGGCGTAGCGGCCGGCGTCTTTCAGCTCGACCAGTTCGCGCTCGAAGGGCAGCAGTTCCGCGTTCGGCGTGCGCGTCACCGTGGCCGTGCGCTCAAAGAGGCCTTCACGCTCGAAGTCGTCGAGCCGCTTGATCAGGCGCGACGGCTTGCGCACCGTGATCGATACCGTGCCGCGCGGCACGGCCGGCGGGATGACGAACTGGATGCGCTCGCCGCTGGGCAGCGTGGCCGACAGCAGCGGGCGCTCCTGGTTCACCTGCTGGTCGCAGAAGGTGGCCACGGCGGTCGCCAGCGACAGGCAGCGTTCCTGCGTCATCTCGGGCGCCGGTACGGTCTGCCATCCGCGCACCGTCTCGACGAGCAGCTCACCGGGCCGGTTCACGCAGACTTCCAGCACGCCAGGCGCGTCGAGTTGCTCGCGCAGGGGGCGCAGGAACTCGACCACCGACGTGGCATCGCCGCACCAGCCTTCGCCCAGGTCTTCGTGCTCGCAGGCGTACTGGTTCATGGCGTGCCCTCGCGAGCCGGTGCGGTGGCGGTGGGCTTCAGCTCGTACACCGACGAGAAGTCCACGTCGCGGGCGACGTAGATGCCGACGATGCCGCCCTGGTTCTGGTAGATCAGTGGCGGGATGTTGATGGTGCTGTCCAGTACCTTCTCGGCCAGCTTGCTGGTGTTGGCCGTGGTCGACGGCAGCACGATGGTGTCGGCCTGGCGATCACTGGCCTGGTTCTGGATGACCAGCTTCACCGAGTCGTCGATCAGCGACAGCAGCATGGCCGCGCCGATGCGCTCGCCCCAGCGGTTGTCGACGTAGCCGTCGATGCCGGATTCGCCGAGCTGGCCGGTTCCGGGAGAGTCGATGTCCACGGTGACGCCCAGGGGCGTGCGGATGCGGGTCCAGAGCACCGGGATGCGGACCGTGCCGGGCCGGACCGAAGCGATCCGGTACTCGCCATCCAGGTGCGAGCCGCGTTCGATCAGCAGCACCCGGCCGTCGTCGCTGAAGACGTTCCGCTGCACCTGGCAGCCGACAAGGCCGGAGGTCGCGCTGATCACCGTGGTCTTGAGCGCGCAGGTGAAGGCCGTGCCCTTGGGCAGCGTCAGGCTGCGGTTGCCGAGCATCGAGGCGGCCACCTTGGGGGTGGAGGACCCCTGAAGCTGGCCGCCGAACAAGCCAGCCCCTGCGGGGGCCGCCCCGATCGGTGCGGTGCCTGCCGTCGGGGGCCCACCGAGGAGGACCCCCGACCGCATCTGCCCGGTGGTCTGGCCCGTGGCCAGGGATGCGGACTTCGTCAGGTTGTCGAGCAAACCCTGCAGTTGGCGCTGGTAGCCCTGCAGGTTGCGCGAGGTCGCCGCGATCGGATCGTTCGGATCCGCGGTCTCAGGCGCAGGAGTGCCCTCCGAAGAGGGTGCGCCGGCATCCGCCCTACGGGTGGGGGCACCGGGGCTCGGGAGGGCACCGGGACGGGTGGTGACCAGCAGGACAGGTGCGTCTTCGGGCGCGACCAGCTTCGGGCCACCTGACGGCGCTGCACCCGATCCGGTGCGTCGGACACCGATCGGCTCCGCAAGCTCGTCGGCCATGGGGGCCAGCGCCGGGATGCGCGGCGCGGTGGCCACGGCGGCATTGGTGGTCGGTGCGGGCAGCATCTCCAGCTTGCGGGGTTCGGACGTGGCCGCGGTGGGCTTGTCCTTGACCAGATTCGACTCCGGCTCTTCGGCCTGCTTGCCGCTGACCGAGACGCGCTGGACCGTGAACGCCGCGACGGCCACCAGGGAGCCGAGCAGCAGGGCCACGGCAAGTAGCCCTTTCTTCGACGTTGAAACGCGCTGCCGGGCCGCGACGTTGGGGATGCCAGGTTCACCGGGCAGAGGCGAGATCGAGTTGCCGTCCGCCGCCGCATCGGCGTCCACGCCGGGCTCTTGGTCGAGAGGGTCTTGCGTCATGGTGTCACTCCCTTCCGGGCGCCGCTCGGCGCGTTGTTGCCACCGGCATCGGCCTTGAGGACGCGCTGCACGCCGGGCACTGTGGTGCCGTCGCCGGGTGGCCTCCCGTCCAAGTCGAAGGCCTCGTTCCAGAGGCCGACGACAGCCTGGCCGGCGCGCAGCATCAACTTGCGGCTGACGCGATCGACCACCAGCAGGTCGTCTTCCATGCGGGCGTTGACGAGCGTCTCGCTGCCGTCGCCCAGCACATGGAACACGGCCGGCACCTCGCGGTTGCCGGGGAAACGCAGGTACGTGAAGCGACCGTCGTCGTAGACCAGCGTCGGTACGATGTCCTGCGAGCTGGCGCCTTCGGCGATCGAGTACTGCGTGTTCGTCACCAGCGGTTTCGCCTGCAGGCGTTCCGCGACGACCTGCTGTGGTGGCGGAGGCGGCGGGACCGCCGGCAGCGCCACGAGTGGCACGTCCTCGCGCAGGGCGAGTTGCGCCGGAGGCGCCTGGCGCGGCGGTGTCTTGACCACGAGCCGGTACACCGGCGGCTTCGGATCGCCATCGGCCAGGACCACGAAGCGGAAGGTGTGCGTGCGACGGTCGGTGACCACGGCCAGGTTGTTCGCCGCTCTGGCCGAGCTCTTGGCCTTGACGAACAGATTGCGCCCACCGGGCTGCGCGGCCACGCACCAGGCCGCGTCGGCCTTGGTGCAGTCTCCTCCAAGGCCAGCTGCGACTTCGGTGATCGACTCGTCGGGGTCGAGCACCACGAGCGTCACGACGCCCCGCTTGACCGGCACGGTGACCACCGCGCGCGGGTCATAGACTACCTCGCGCAGGCGCGGGTCGGCGACATCCGGTGCGGCCGTCGCGATGACGCACGGGGCTGCGCAAGCGAAGGCAGCCAGCCAGGCCAGCGGCTTCATGGCTTGGCTCCTGGGCCGGCCGTGTTGATCTCGGGATCGGACCGGTAGGCCGTGACGACGAAGCCGAACGGGTTCTCGAGCCGATCGCGTTCCTTGGCCAGCACCTTGGGTTGGTACTGGTAGACGACGCTGGCCACGTGCCGCGTGGTGACCTCGGGGAGGTTGCGGTCCGTCAGGCGTACCACCTTGTCGTAGGTGACGGTGGCCTCACCCTTGTTGCCGGCGCGCCCGGACGCCGCCAGGCGCACGCCGATGACGTTGATGCGCCAGTCCTCGGCGGCGCCGATCTTCTTCTGCAGCGCGCCGTCACCCTCGAACTGCCGGTTGTAGTCGGCGAACACTGCCGGCACCGCCATGCGGGCCACCTGGTCGAAGTCGCGCTGCAGGAACATCCAGCTGTAGCCCTCGCGGGCCCGCACGAAGGTGGCGAGGTTGTGCTTGTCGAGGGCCTCCATCGGCGGGATGGTCTCCACGGCGAGACGCTGCTGGATCGTCGCTTCGCCGGTCACACGGTCGACGACGATCGGGATCTCCACCACGCGGCGCAGCGGACCCTGCACGAACACGCCCGCCATGCCGATCAGCCCCAGAACGAGGCCCGCGATGGCCACCCACCAAGCCCTGCGTTCCGAGCGTTCCAGCATCAGCGCGCGGTCGACTTCCCACGCACGGTTGGCGTCGATCGCAGTCGACTCGGCAGCCGCCTTGCCGGTGTGGCGCGAGCGATCCGGCAATGCAGCGGCTTTTCCTGGCGTCAGGACAGCACTCATGGTGGACCTCCGTGGGGCTGCGCCGAGGGCTCGGCGCAGCGGTTCAGGGATCAGGGCAGGTAGTCGGCCACCTTCCCGGTGCGGACAAGCATCTCGTACTGCCGCTCGCGCTCACGGGACCGCGCGATGCGTTCCTCGCTGTCGGCCATGCCCTGCAGCATCTGCACCTGGGACACCTCGTGCGCCAGCAGCGCGTTCTCGGCGCCGATGCGGGCCTGGATCTCCTGCACGGCCTTCTGGTCGGTGGTCGCGTTGATCTGGTTCATCAGCGACTGGATCTGCGACAGCCGTCCGGACGCCGACTTCATGGCGTCCTGCAGCAGCCCCTTGTGCTGGTACGGCTGGGCCAGCGTCGACTGGCAGGTGGTGCGTGCTGCGCCGGTGAGGTCCATGCAGTTGTAGACCATGCCCGCATCCCGCAGCGCCTTGGCAGTGCCGTTGAGCGCGGCATAGCCCGAGTTCTGGATCGCATTGAGCTGGGTGTACGCCTCGGCCGGGATGTAGTTCCGCAGCATCGGGTTGTTGAAGACGTCGCCGAGGTTTCGGATGCCGTTGAGGCTCTTGACCTGGTTCTCCAGTTGGTAGATCTGCTGAACCTGGTTGCTGATCTCGGTGATGTCGTTCAACACCTGCAGCAAGGTCTGGATCAGATTCGCGATGTCGATGACCGGGATGCCCTGTGCTTGGGCGTTGCCGGTGCCAAGGACGATGGCGGTCGCGGCGGCCGCGGCCTTGAGGCGCAGTTTCATGACGTGCTCCTGTCGGGTTCGGTGGATCAGGTCCTGCCGCGCATCGCGGCAAGCTTGTATGCAGCGGTCCGGGCGGCTGCGAAGCCCTGGCGGGCGGCGCCACTGGCGCCGCTGGTCGCTGTTCGTGCTGCTCGCCCGGCGGCGGCGGCGTACGCACCGGCTGCGTAGGCGGGGCCGGTTCCGGCGCGCACAACACCGCCGGAGGTCGGATTGCCTGACGAGCCTCGGCCTGTTCCGGATCTAAGACCCGAGACCATCATGGTGTTCTGGATCATCTGGACACCCTGCTGGACAGCGGCACCGCCGGTGAGCGCAGAGGCGAGGCTTGGGGCCTGGAAGCAGATGATGGCCATGAGGATCATCAGAACGCAGTAGCGCGTGGCCTCGCCCAGCACGTTGAACGTGCCACCGAGAAAGCCACCACCATCCTGTATCGCCTTGAACATCGACACGCCCATAAACGCACTCAGTCCGAGAGCGAAGAAGGCGAACCAGGTCAGCACGACAGCGTTCAGCACCATCGACAGCCAACTGTCGAAGAAGCGAGCTGTGGGGCGCCATGCGAGGCACAGGACGAACAGTGGCCCGATCGCGATCACGAAGGTCAAGAAGAGCTTCGAGAGCGTGACCACGAAGAGCGCGATGCAGAGGAAGACCACAGAACCGATCGAGAAGATCGCCGCCGCGAGGAGCAAGTCCAAGCGGAACATGCTTGCCTCCTTCATGATGTCGGCGACTTGCGCGCTGGCGTCGTCGTTGAACTTGTCCAGCAGCGCATACGGCGAGGTGACCGTCACCGGGTCGACACCAGAGGGGAGGAACGTGCTCGCGACGCCCATGGCCAAGCCATTTGCCGTGTCGGCAACGTTGCTGATGTAGAAGCCGGACTGCAATGCGAAGGCCAAGACCAGGCCGATCTTGAAGGCCTTCCACATGAAGACGGGCAGCGTCTCTGAAACCTCGTTGCGTAGCACGGCCCACCCGTAGAGCATCACCCAGATCGTCATGCAGATGAGCGCTATGGGCGCGAGGCCGGCCATGAGCGTCGACACGACATTGAGCACGTACGTGCTCAGAATCCCATCAAGCTGCAGTCCGACCCAGTTGAACATGGCGACGTCCTCTCACTGAGTTGCCGGGAATGGAAGGTTTCCGGGTGGGCGGGCGAACATATCGACGCACTTGCTCGACGTGTCTGGACGCTGGCACTGCAACCACTTTCCGCCCGAGCTCACGACCCACAAGCGAAGAAGCTTGGTCTCGCCGTAGGTTGACTTGCGACATGTGCCAGGTCGCGCGTACGCTTCGGTGCACTCGACCAACCCGTCCTTCGTTTCCACCATCAGCCATGCGCCGCCGTGGCACTTGTCGTCCGCTGCGCAAGGTTTCGTCGAACGAATGGGGCCAGTAGTGGGCAGCGGAGGTGTCTCGACTTTCTTTGTTCCATCGGGCATCACCTTGACGGCCTCGTTGCCCTTGACGAACTGGGCGCTTGCGGTGGAGGCGGCGAGTGCCAGCGCGCCCAGCGCGAGGAGATGATGAACAGCATTCATGCGGCTCTCCGAGCGGTACGAAACCTCCGATCCTGAACCTCACGGAGCAGCACTGGAAGCCATTGAAACGGATCGTTGCCATGCCGTTCGCGCACGGCATCGAGCAGGGCCACGTTGTCGGTGGTGGCCGAGAGCACGGTGATGAAGTCCTCGAGCCCGGCGAGATCCAGCTCGCAGATGGCGCTGCCGTGACCCTGCTTGACCAGGAAGCGCCGGCCGCCCTGCGCGCCGAGGCTGCGCACGATGTCGAACTCGGCCTGCGTCAGGCCGAAGCCGTCGACGTATTCCTCGCGCACCGCCTCCGGGTTGGCGAGGAAGATCTTGGTCACGCTCTGCTCGATCATCGTGCGGCCGATGGGGTGGCGCAGCACGTCGGACGGGCTCTGCGTGTCGAAGATGCCCAGGCCGTTCTGCTTGCGGATGGTCTTCTGCTTCTGCTTGGCGAAGTCGCTGAAGATCTCGTGGTCCAGCGCTTTCCAGAACTCCGAGATCACGTAGATCAGCCGCTCGCCGTTGACGAGTTCTTCCATCACCTGCAGCAGGTACATCATCACCGGCGTGCGGACCTCGGGCAGGTCGAGAAACTCGGTGGTGTCGAAGCCGATGACGCTGGCGGCGTGCAGGTCGAGCAGGCGGTCGTCGGCCTGGTCGAAGACCCAGCCGAGTGCGCCGCCCTGGCACCAGCGGCCGAGCCGCTCAAAAAGGCTGTTCTCGCCCGCCTTGGGCAGGTTCTGCCGGACGGTCGAGAAGCGGCGCAGTGGCGCCGGCATCATCGCCACCGCCTTGACGGCATCGGCGATGGCGCGCTCGTCGGCCGGCAGCAGCGGCATGGCCGGCGTGGCGATGCAGGTGCGGATCATCTGCTCCCAAAACTGGATGCGCGCCGGGGTCGGCTCGCGCTGCAGCGGGTTGCAGCCGGTAGGCTTGCCGGCCTCCAAGGTGAAGTAGCGGCCACCCAGCGCCCGGATCGCGATCTCGCAGCCGCGGTCCAGGTCGAACAGCACCAGGCGCGGCGTCGGGTCCCACTTGCGCGTGAGCGTCAGCAGGAACATCTCCAGCGTCGTCTTGCCGACGCCGGTCGAGCCGATGATCAGCGTGTTGCCCGGCAGCTTCTTGTCGGCGGAGTCTTCGCCTTCCGGGCTGCTGTGCAGGTTCAGGTAGAAAGGCTGGCCCGAGGGCGTGCGCAGCAGGGCCAGCGCCTCACCCCAGGGGTTGCCATCGCGCTTGCCACGGGCGAAGTTGTGCCCGCTGGACAGCGCCGCGAAGGCGCGCGAGCTGAGCTTGGCATCCCGGGGCCGCCATTGCCAGTTGCCCGGCATCTGCGCGAACCAGGCGGCATCGGCCACCAGGTCGACTGGGGACATCTGCAGGCTGGAGGCCTCGCCGACGGCGCCGATGGCCTGCGCCGCGCGGCGGCCTGCATCGGCCACGTCCTCGCCGAATACGACCAAGCTGTAGTGGTACTCGCCCATGCAGAACTGGCCGTCGCCGAGTTCGTTTAGGGCCACGTCCATCTCGGCAACCTGGCTGGCCACCACGTCGTCACTGGCAATCAGCTGGTCGCGCTGCAGTTCGAGGGCTCGCGTCGCCTCGCGGCGCGGCAGGATCGAGAAGCTCTGCGTCTCGATGAACTCGCTGGCCTCGTAGAGGAGCGCGTTGAGGATGCCGGGCTCGACGGCGTCGGCGTACTCCTTGATGTCGACCAGGGCCGCGTAGCGGCGTTGGTCGCCTTGGCGAAGTTCGAGCTTGTCGCCACCGAAGGACAGGCGCGCGGTGGGAAGCGTCCGGTACAGCGGGCCCGCGGTCATCGGGATCGGCCGCCAGCAGCCGTTGACCAGGTAGCCGAGGAACTCGGCCAGCTCGGAGTAGGTCCGGCCGCGGCGCTCGCGCGTGCCCAGCAGTTCGGGGCCAAAGCCGCGCAGCACGCGGCCGACGAGTGCGGTGCGTTCCTCCATCACGCGCAGGGCCTCGGCCTGGGCCTCCGCGATGGCGGCGCGCGTGCGTTGGGTCGATTGCAGGGCGCGGCTCACCCGGGACACGTTGGGCCGGTAGACCAGCGTCAGGTAGAGCTCGTTGCTCATCATCCGGCGCTCGCCAAGCTTGGCCTGGTAGGCCTGGGACAGGTCACGTGCGAAGCCGGGCTGCGCTGGATCCTGGAGGTTGTCGCTGACGACGCGGTGAAGGCGGTGCGTCCAGACGGCCCACTGGCCGCCGGCCAGGTTGCGCATCAGGCTGCACAGGGCCTCATGCCGCTCGCCGATCTGATGATCGTCGGCGCACTCGAAGGCCACGCCGTCGAGCCGCCAGACGCGCAGGTAGTCCCCGCCGCGCGTGATCACGTCGTGCGGGCTGACCAGCGACGAGAACGGGATGAAGCGGGCCAGCGGGTTCTCCGCCTGGGCCTGCGCCCAGTGCCGGGGCCGGAACCCACTGCGGCCCGGCCGGGTGTCGGCACCGTTGGCCTTAGACATGCCAAGCATCGCGGGCTCCCCGGTAGAGGGTGGGCGCGTAGCTGCGCGCGTGCCAGAAGCGGCGGTTGCGGTCATGCAGGCGCAGCTTCATGGCGACGAACATCTGGCGGAAGCGCTGGTCGTCCTTGGAGGTGACGAAGCGCATCCACAGCAGCGCGGGCACGAAGGCCACGACCACGCCGAGGGCGATCCACCAGCTCACCAGGGTGCCGCCCCACATGATCAGCAGCATGCCGGTGCCGAACAGCACCACCAGCGGCACGAGCGGGAGGCCCAGCTTCATGGCCGGGCGCGTGGCGCCTTTGTAGATGGCTTCGCCTTGCATGGTCGGGCCCGCCGGTTAGGTCACGATGTAGCTGGCGAAGGCGGCGGCGCCGCCGACCAGGGTGCCGCCGATGAGCACGTTGGCGACATCAGCCAGGCGGGCACCCTGAAAGATCATCTTGAAGCCGGCCCAGATGATCGCGATCGTGACCACCGCGATCGAGATCGTCACCAGGATGGTGTTGACGTTCGTGACCGTGGTGTTGATCTTGTCGAAGCCTTGCGCGTGGACCGCCTGCGAGAGCAGGGCCGCCGCCAGCGCGGCCAGGCCCGGCGCGGCGCGCCGGATCGATGCGAGGGTTGTCATACCTTCTCCTTCGGTTGGGCGGTGGGAACGGCACGTGCGGCGATTGCAACCTTGCGCACGTAGCCGAGGAGGAAGCCGGTGGCGAAATTGCCGCTGTAGTAGCAGGACAGGGCCTGGCGCAGGGCGACCTGATCCACCGCGTTCGCGGCTGATCCGCTCGCGCGGTCGAAGCACTCGGCGAGCACGGTCTGCATGGCCGCCAGGTTCGTGCATGGCTCGAAGGCGGCTTCGACGGTCAGGCCGAGCCGATCGAAATTGCCGACGTTGATCTGCCCGAGGCCGACACTGAAGTGCCAGCCGGCTTCCCGCAGGGCCTTGGCAGTTGCCAGCGCCTCGGCGCGGTGCCGTGGCTGGCGCATAAGCGCACCACCGACCACGCCGATCGCCCACGGGTTGAAGGCGCTCTCGACGCTGACCAGGGCCCGTGCCGTGTCGGCGTGCACCTGGGGTGCACAGGCAAGCGCCAGCGCGAGGAAGATGGACGCATCCATGGCCCGGTGCCTCAGTAGCCGGACTCGACGACAGGTGCGGGCGGCGGCAGCGCGGCGAACCACGCGGCGTAGTCGTCGTCGAACTTGGTGTCCCAGGTGCCCAGCTGGGCCTTCGCTGCGGCGCTGAACTCTGTCACCGTGTCGCCCGCCGCGTTCCACCAAGTGCGGGTGAACGGCTGGCCATTGACGTTGACCGTGACTGCGCCCATGAAGTCGCACGTGTACGTCGAGCCGCTCTCGCCGTCGATCCGTCGTGTGTACTGCGGCGGGCAGAAGTCAGGGGCGCTCGCCCACTCGTTGCCCGCGGTGTTGCCGGCACCGGCATCTGCGCAGGTCGGGAACCGCCGGCCGCGAGCCAGGTGCTTGTTCAGGTCGTGCATGGTGGGAACGCACATGGGGATCTCGCGCCAGCTCGGGGCGGCGAGACACAGCATCACCATGCAGCCATCGAGAGCAGAAGCAGGCCGGCTGAGACCGAGCAACGTGGCGAGGAGCAGGAGAGGGACGCTCAGCAGTCGAGGGCGCGTGGCCCGCAACAGAGTCCAGCCCGGTACTCGGTTCGTGTCCATGTTGATCCCCAAGGTGAAGCAACGGAGAAGTCAGCTCGGGATCGAGTGCGCCCGTCCCTTGAGATGAATCTAGGCGACCGACTCGCAGGCTCATGCGATGACTTTCAGCCGCGAATCATCGAAGTCCGATAGGACGGCCGTTTGCTCCGAGCCAAGCCGCGGCCACTTGCCGAGAGGTGTCAGGCGCCTCGACAGCACAACGTCAACGCGCGGTGTGCAGCCGGCGTTCGCACCCGGCGTGCGTCGACGGCTGTCTAGGCTGCTACCCAAACAACAAGCCGCACTCCAGGGCCAGGCGCACAGCGGCACGTCGGTTGGGAACGCCCAGCTTCATGTTCATGCGCTGGAAGCGCGAGTTGATCGAACTGTGGCTGACGTTCAAACTGGCGGCGATGCGTTTGCTGGAGTGCCCCAGAAGTTGATGCCTCAGCAGCTCCATCTCGGCAGGCGTGAGCCGCGCCGTGACAAGCAACTCGCGGCGTGCGTTCGCCAGCCACCAGTCACTTAGTCCAGCGGCAAGGAGCCGGGCAGCGATCCTGACGCTCACCGGTTGGCCCGTCTCGAAGTACCCTCGTTGCGAGGAGCCCAGGCACAGCAGGCCCACACGATCGTGCCCCAGGCCCGAATGGGCCGGTGCCAGTACCGCTGACGCGAAGCTCCGGTGCATTGCCAGAGTGTCGTGCGCTGACGTGCTGGCGTTGCGCGTGTCCAGTTCGCTGGCCACGATCGGCTCCGATCGGTGTGACGCGTAGCGAAACCAGGGATCCTCCACGAGGCAGCCGGCGTCAAGGTAGTGTTGAAGCCAGACAGGGTCGCAGGTCGTCATCAGGCGGGTCGCCGGATTGATGGCGGCATCGCGGGCGACGCTCACGAAGACTGCGCCCTCGGCCCCCAGGGCGTCCGCGCCCGCCTTCAGCAGCGCCAGAACCGATGCCGGCTCCGGTGCCGATCCGAGTCGCTCGGCAGCGGCAAACACCATCGCCGCGTTGGTCGACGGCCTGTCTGGCATGAATGGCGCGGTCTCACTGCGGGTCATCGCGGCAAGGAAGCAACCACAGGCGGTCCGCCTCGCGCCTGAGGTCGATGTGGGCGATCGGGTGGGCGAACCGTACGGGATCGGAGTCGTGCCAGCGTTCGAATGCATCCGCGCAGTCGAACAGCATGGAAATCATGGTTCGTGGCCCGCGCCCGGGGATCTCCTCGCGTTCGACGTACAGACCGCTCGACACCCGAACGAGGACGTATCGAATCGCCGCACGCTCCCCTTTCGCGACAAGTCTGAACGTGCGCGGACCCAGGTCCCCAGGCGAGCCGAACTCTGCATCGCGAGGCGCAGGCTCAGGGGCGCTCGCGCGCCGGGCTGGTTGAGTGCCGGCCATGGTCAGTCGACCTTCGCGGGAAGGGTGGAGCGGATCGATCGCTGAACCACGTCGTGCCAGAGTGCTTGGTTCTCCATGGACCAGCCGCCGACCGAACAGTAGAGGGGAGCCACCTCGACCGAACCAGGCTCGACGCCTCGCAGGTCAAGGCCCAGCCACAGCCCTCGGGCGAGCCGAGCATCGCTCCGCGGCACCACGATGCCTTTCAGCCGGTACGAATGTCCGGCATGCGTTTCATGCCGGTGTCCGTGGAATCGATCCGGGTAGGCTTCACCCTCAAGCTCGTATTCCCGCGGTTCGGGTCGGAAGCCGTACTCCCGGACAACCGTGTCGTACGCAACGTCCACGTCCACGCGGGCCCGATAGGCTTGCATGACGCAGCAGTTCTGGCTTTGCCGGTGGGTCGCATCGAAGGTGCAGTTCGCACTGCTTGGAACCGCAACGACCGCCTTGCTGGCGATCGGGCGAATCGGCTGGGCAGTACACGCGATGACCATCGAGCCGATGGCCAACGCACACCAGGATCGATAGTTCATGTTCGCCTCCGTTCAAGGGTTGCGGTCGCGCCGATGTCGCGCGAACTAGTGACCCACCGGTCGTCTTGTGTCTGGGACGACGCCGCTCGGAAGAAGCAAGGTCATCACGGTACCGTGGCCCATCTGCGATCGCAGCTGGATCTCGCAACCCAGGCACTCCGCGAAACGCTGGACGACCGCGAGTCCGAGGCCGACGCCACCATGATGCCGTTCCGCCGTGGGCGACCTGTAGAACGGCGTGAAGATGGCGGCCCGGTCTTCGGGCGCGATGCCGTCACCTTGATCCCACACCTCGATCGCGATGTTCGCGCCGCGCTTGCGGGCAGCCACCAGCACGCGCTTCGATGTGAACTTGATCGCGTTTGAGATCAGGTTCTCCAGGATGCGCTGCAACATCGCGGCATCGGTGAACAGCACAACATCGGTTGACCGGATCACGAGCGTGGCGCCGCGTTCCGTCGCGATGTCCTCGAAGTTCAGTTCAAGTTTCTGGAAGAGCGATTGCAACTCGACCCGTTGTCGCACCGGCCGGGTCGCACTGCGGTCGAACCGGGCGAAGTCCAGCACATGCGTCACGTAGTGCTCGACGTCTTCGATGCAGTCCGCAAGTCGCCTCAGGGGTGCTGACTCGTTGCCGTCCTCGCAGCTTGAACCGAGTGCGGCGTTGGCCAGCAGGTTCATGGCGTGCAGGCGCTGCCGGAAGTCGTGGCTTGCGCTGGTGAAGAACATCGACCGGTGCTCGAGTTCCGTCGTGGCGGCGCTGTTCATAGCATCCAGTGTTGAGTTGGCCGCAGTCAGCTCGGCGTTGGCGCGGTGCAGCCGCGCCAGCAAGAGGTCGACTTCGTCGCTCCTGTTGAGGATGTTCTTCACCTGGTGGACCTGCAGGTAGGAGCTGGCCCAGAGGACGACCCCAACGCAGGCCGCCGACGCAACGATGATCGCGTCCGCATCCGGTGAGGCGGTGTAGAGGCTATGGAAGAGAGTGGCCCAGGTCGCCGTCAGGTAGGCCAGCACGGCAAGCGGAGCGGTAGGCCACATGCCGGCTACCGCAACGCTGTTGCCCACCAGGCCGGCGAAGAGGACGAACGAGGCCGCACTGGCGCGGTCCGAAGCGAATAGATCGATCGACCAGATCCACTGCGCTGCGGAGATCGACGCGATGGCCAGCGGAACGAGCCGCAGCGGCGTCGACTTCACGACCTGCACCGGCGAGTAGGCTGAAAAGAGCCAGATGTACATCGCGAGTCGACCAAAGATGCTGGCAACGCTGAACAGCAGCCAGGCTCGAAACGTGCCAGCGTCGACTGACGGCGACTTCAGTTCGATGACGTACAGCGCCGCCACGGTCAAAGCGCCGACGACGACCGCCGCGGTGCCGTGTCGCATGGCGAGCGTTCGATGACCCTTGGTCACGCTCATCAGCAGACGCTTGCCGCGGTGCTCCGCCGCCATCAGTTCGGCCGCTTCGGCGATCTCGGCTTCGGTGAAGCGGGAGTTCGTTCCGTTCGGGATCGCGCTCCGCCTCGCTGCGTCCGCGTTCAGGGGCGGCCGAGTCTGGCTCGACTCGGGGCGACTGCCAGGGTGGCTTGCTGCCTCTGCGCTACGTGTGGACTTGGCCATCTCACGCTCACTGGGCCTGTGGCTTCAGCGCGCCGGGATGCTGCACAGAGCGCCGGACCCGTCCACACTGGAAGCTGCCTGGGTCTCGGGCGAACGTACGTCGACCTTGAGCAGTCCCAGTTCGAGCGCCTTGGCGACAGCGTGACTGCGGCTGGTGACGTGCAGGGCTTTCAAGGCCGCGTTGATGCAGTTGTTGACGGTACCTTCCGACAGGAGCACAACGCGAGCGATCTCCTTGGAGGTCAGGCCGCGGCGGACGCAGTCCAGCACCTGCTCCTGGCGTCGAGTGAGCCGGATCGGCGAGCGCGTGTCCAATGCCACGCGGGGAAAGGTACGCGCGCCGCCCAGCACTTCGGCCACGCAGCGCTTGAAGTCGGCGATCGGCGTCGCTTTCACGATGTACCCGAGAAAGCCGAGCAGTCTCACTTCCCCGATGAGGTCCTCACGATCCGACGCGCTCACTACGCAGCACCGGTCGGCCAGGTGCGCACGCTCCACATCGCGGGCGAGCGACAGACCGTGTGCACCGGGTACGTCGAGGTCCAGGAAGACGCGGAACCAGTTCTGCTCGGCCTCGCGCAGGTAGCGCAAGGTTGTCGGTGCGTCCGGGGCCACGTGAATGTCCAACCCCGAGCGTGACCGACGCAACGCGCCCAGCATCGCTTCTGCGACCAGAGGATGGTCCTCTACGAGCAAGACGGCCTGCGCCATGGTCCTCAAAGCTTGGACCCGATGCGGTTGCTGGTCAACATGCATAACTAACCGACTTTGTATCCAGCCGGCGTCGATCGCAGTCGTGGGCCGCGCCGTCTCGACGAGGTCACCCGGGCCGGCTCGCCAGCGATGCTGCCGAGCTCTTCGTGGCTGATAGGGGGGCCATTTCCCCTGCGTGTCCCCCTAGGCAGTCCTTAGAGTGAACGCCACTTCTTGACCGTTCTTTGAGTAGCCGCCCCCAGCGCTCGGTTGTCGGCACCCGCCCTCGTTGGTCGCCTACGTTGCGACCGTAGCGCCGCGCGCGCCGTCGCAAGGGCCTTTCGCGGCATAGGCCGGTGCCCTCCCGCCTGCGGCGGTTCCCTCCCAGCTATTCCACGGTGCCCTTGCGCCCGCGCTTGTTCGCGGCGCTGTCGGTGTCGCACGGCGACCGACGAATGCGGGGCAGCAGTCCGCTCAACCCAACGCCGAGGGATCAACAGCCCATCCGGCTCCCTCGGAAAACAGGGCAGGCGGCTTTCAGGTCGGGAAGGCAGACGGGGTCTTGATGCAGGTCGATCTTGAACGCAGCGAGTGGGCACGGCGCCGTTTACGAAGCGTTGCCGTGCCGTTCCAAACCTGGGCCTTTCCCTGGCCCGGCGTGCCGCCGTGATGCGTTGTCGAGAGACGGTCGCGGAGTGTCATCAACCTATGGAGTTCATCATCATGGAACACACGAAGGAGTTGCTCTCGGTGCCGCTGGCCAGCCTGGTGCCGTCGCGGTTCAACGTCCGCCGTCACTCGGTCGGGCAGGTCGAGGAACTGGCGGCGCTGATCGAGGCGCAGGGCCTGCTGCACAACCTGGTCGTCACCGAGCAGGAGGTCGGCCGGGGCAAGTCGCGCAAGCTGAAGTTCGCGGTCGCGGCCGGCGAGCGGCGGCGCCGCGCAATGCTGCTGCTGCAGCAGCGCGGGCGCTTGCCGAAGGAACACGAGGTGCTGTGCGAACTGGTGCCGCCCGAGCGTGCGCTGGAGGTCAGCCTCGCCGAGAACAGCGGGCGCGAGGCCATGCACCCGGCCGACGAGTTCGAGGCCTTCAAGGCGCTGATCGACGAGGGCAAGGGCGTCGAGGACGTGGCAGCGCGCTTCGGCGTGTCGGTGCTGACGGTGCAGCGCCGCCTGAAGTTGTCGGCGCTGTCGCCGAAGCTGCTGGCGCTGTATCGCGAGGACGGCATCAACCTGGACCAGCTGATGGCGCTCACGCTGAGCGACGACCACGCGGTGCAGGAGCGCACCTGGTTCGACGCGCAGCCCTGGGACAAGACGCCGGCCGCGCTGCGGCGGCGGTTGACGGTCGGCGAGGTCGAGGCTGCGGGCAGCGCGCTGGTGCGCTTCGTCGGCATCGAGGCCTACGAGGCGGCGGGCGGTGTGGTGCGGCGCGACTTGTTCGATGACGCGCAGAGCCGCTTCCTGTCGGATCCGGCACTGCTGGAGCGGCTGGCGACGGAGAAACTGGAGACGCTGGCCGGCACCGTGCGCGAGGAAGGCTGGAAGTGGGTGGAGGCGCGGCTGAGCGTGGACTCGATGGCCCTGCGGCAGTTCGCGCCCTGTGCGCACGCCAGCCGCAAGCCCACGGCCGCCGAGCAGGAGGAACTCGATGCGCTGGAGCGGCGCGCTGCCGAACTGGAGCAGCAGGCGCAGGCGCTGGACGATGCGCCCGAGTGGTCGCCCGACGAGGCCGAGATGATCGACCTGGAAGAGCAGGACATCGCGGCGCGGCGCAAGGTCATCCACGAAGCGCTGAAGACCTGGACGCCGGAGCAGAAGACCCATGCCGGCGTCATCGTCACCATCGGCCGCGACGGCGATGTCGAGGTCATGCGTGGGCTGGTGCGCGACGAGGATCGCAAGGCCATCGCGGCTGCGGTGCGCGCGAAAGGCGCGAAGGAGCATCGCGACCCCGGCGACGCGGGCGACGACGAAGGCACGCCTTCGATGTCGATGGCACCGGAGTGCCGCACGCCAGGGTGCAGCGATGCGCTGACCAAGCGCCTCGCCGCGCACCGGACGATGGCGCTGCAGGCGATGCTGGCGCAGAACACGGCGGTGGCCCTGGCCTCGGTGGTGCATGTGTTCGTGCTGCGTGCCTTCGGCGCCGACTACCCGCGCGAAGCGTCGGCGTTGCAGGTGACGCCGCAGTTGTCGGCGTTCGCCCTGGAAGCGATGGCCGACGACCTCAAGACCAGTCGGGCTTGGCGGGCCGTGCAGCATGCGAAAGAAGTGTGGCGTGCCCGCCTGCCAGAGGACCAGGGCGAGTGGCTTGGGTGGCTGATCAATCTGCCCCAGGCCGAGTTGATCGACCTGCTCGCGCTGTGCGGCGCGCTCACGGTGAACGCGCTGCCGGGTGCGGGCGCGACGGGCAGCGCCAACGCCATCGCGGCGGCGCTCGGCCTGGACATGGCCGACTGGTGGGAGCCGACCGCCGAGGCGTACCTGAACCACGTTCCGAAGGCGCAGATCATCGCGGCGCTGAAGGAGGCCGGGCCCGAGCTGGCCGGTGGTGGTGTCGAGGCGATGAAGAAAGATGCGCTGGTGAGCGCAGCGGCATCGCGGCTGGCCGGCACGCGCTGGCTGCCCGAGCCGCTGCGCCGATCGCCAGGTTGACCGGAACGCGCGGGCGGGCTGAACCCGCCCGCGCGATCCGGGTCGGAGGAGTCATGTGGCTGCTGGTTGCTCGCGAACCCCGGCCGAACGCGCCTGACTGGCCCGGCCGGCGCTTGCTCGCGGCCATCGATGCGGTCGCGTGGCCGCTGATGTGGGTGCTGCTGATCCGGCAGGTGCCGGGGCCGGCTGGCCTGGTCGGCCCGTTCGTCACAGCGCTCGCCGTACTGCTTGGGCTCGGGCGGCTGCACCGCGCGCTGTGGGTCAACCACCGCTACTGGTTCACCACCTGGCGCTGGGGCAAGGTGCTCGGCGCGATGCTGTTGATCGGCACCGTGATGAAGCTGTCGATGTCGGCGTAGCCGGAGCGCTTGCGAGTGGTTCCGTCGCGGCGGGGGTGTCAGTGCGACACCGTGGGCCGGCCGGCGCTCCATTGCTCGAGATCGATGCGGCGCCACGCTACGGCGCGCTTGGCCAGTCGCACCGGCGACGGGAACTTGTCCTCGGCCATCAGCCGGTAGATCGTCGACCGGCCAAGTCCGGTCATGCGCACGACGGCAGCCATGCGGACGAACACGGCGGGCTGAACCTCGGCTGCGGGCGCCTTCGACTCGGTCTGCGTCTGGCTCATCGGGCGGCTCCTGGGCTGCGTCTGAAGAGAACTCTAGGCGTAGCGCAAGAGGCCGGGAGCGATGACTTTGGGCTGAAAAGTGTCGGAGAGACTCGCCGATCAGGTTGCCTCTCGTCCTCAGAGTCACGGCGGCCTCGGTGTGCGTGGATCCCAAGAAGTGATCAAGCAAGCGCGCAGTGTCGAACCCAGAGCCTCAGCCGCTTTGCCACGGAACTCGACGCCGAGCAAGCGCCAGGTTGGTGTTTGGCGGTCGGCGACCATCGACGGCTTCAGACTGATCTGAGTCCGTCGTGGTCAGGGTCCTGAGCGACCGCTTCCACCAGCACCGGTCATTGAAGGTCGGTGACATCGGCCGGCTGCTTCACTCCTGACTCCGGTCGCCGAACCTCTGCCACCGCGGAGGTCCGACGCGGCCGACCGCTTCTACCTACTGCGACTGGCTCAGTTCGACCCAAAGCAGTCTCTGGATCTCGGCAAGACCGGTCCCAGGGTGACGGGACGGCTTCCGAGGCCGTCCGTCACATCCCGGAACTGGTGAGCTGAATGCCAGTCAACTGCGTCGCCAATGGTCAAGCGCCGCGGCGAGTTGGGCTCCGGTTCTTCTCAGCGCGCGCGCAATGTTGCGTGCTGGTACGTCGCCTTCTCCATCGCTAGGAAGCCTGCCACGGACGTCGGATCGGCGAACGGGAAGATCTGGGTCGCCCAATAGCCACCGACGCCGTTCGCACGGTCGATCCAGTAGTAGAGGTTGGCGAGGCCGGCCCAGGCCAGTGCGCCGGCGGGCCTGCCCGTGGGCGCGGCCTCCTCATTGATCATGAACGTAAGCGCCCAGGTCTTGGGCATGCCGGGGAAGAACTCCGCGTCGTTGGACAGGCGCGGCTTGGACACCGGCAGGATCGAGGCCGCCGTCGAGGTGGCACCGACGCCGGGCAGCATCTTGATGTGCATCCCCTTCGGCAGATGATTGCGGGACGCCATCTCGACGGTCTCGGGTCGCAGGATCTGCTCTCCGCTGTCGCTGCGCCCGTCGTTGAGCCACATGCGGATGAACTTCACGTAGTCCGACGCGGTGCCGTAGAGGCCGTGCCCTCCCATGTGGACTTCCGGATCCTGCGGCAACGTGACCCCGTTGAGCGGGATCAGCGAGCCGTCGCGATCCTCGCGCGCGTGGATCGTGGCCTGTCGGGACTGCATCGAGGGAGTCATCGTGAACGCGGTGTCGGTCATGCCGAGTGGATCGAGGATCCTCGTCCGCATGACTTCGCCGAGGCGCTTGCCGGTGATGCCCTCCACCACCATGCCGGCCCAGTCGATGTTGCTGCCGTACTCCCAGCGTTCGCCCGGATCAAACAGCAGCGGTGTCTTGATCGACTTCCACGACGCATCGACCACCCAGGGCTGGCCTTGCTCGTTCGCCAAGCGCGTGTACGTTTCGTTGAAGAAGTCGTAGGTGAAGCCGGCGGTATGCGTGAGCAGATGGCGCGTGGTCACGTCGCGACGCGGGGGGCGCAGCTTCGGTTTGCCGTCGGCGCCGAAGCCCTCTATCACCATGATGTCCCCCAACTGGGACACGTACTCCTTGGCGGGCGCGTCGAGGTCGAGCAGGCCTTCCTCGACCAGTTGCAGGCACGCCGTGCCGGCGATGGCCTTGGTGGTCGAGAAGATCGCGCACACGGTGTCGGGTTGGAACGGTTCCCCGCTCCCGGTGTTGCGGACGCCGCGAGCGCCTTCGTAGATCGTGCCGCGGCGGTCGGTCACCGCCGCCGATACCCCGGGCACGCGCGGCGTGCCCGTGGTGACGCCGTCGAGCACGGTGTCGATCGCTTTCTTCAGGTCTGTCATGTTGTCTCCAATTTGATTGGGTCTCCGCCGCGGGACCGGCGCCAGAGTGCAGGATGGGTGTGCTCGGGCCGAGGACCCGACGGAATGCAGCTCCAGCGACGTGCCTGTGACGACGGGAAGGTAACAACCAAACCGAACGCCGGTAACCGCCGCCCGGCGCGCCGGGGGGCGGGCGCATCCCGCCAGTTGGCGGTCGACCCTAGCGGCCGGTGGGTGGCGGGAGGTCGAGCGCAGTCGAATGCCGAACGCGCCAAGCCAGAAACGCGAGCCCTACCCGGGTGCGGCCGATGCCGTCCATGGGGTCGAACGAGAGCAGACCGCGGATCGTCTCCAGCCTCGCCTGCATCGTGCTGTGGTGGACGCCGGCGATGCGCGACGCGTCGCGGATGGAGGCCGAGCGAAGCAGCGCATCCAAAGTCTGTGCGGCCCAGGGGTGCTGCATCACGCTCTCGAGTTCCTCGACGTCGAGCAAGGGTCGATCGATCGTGCACTGGGCCAGGAGATCGACCAGCCCGCCGTAGTCGTCGGCGACGACGACCGGGACCTCGGGAATGGCGCACAGGCGCAGGCTCACGAGCGCGGTCGCGAACGACCGGTGGAGGTCGTCGACTCCCGTCGCCACCCCGATGCCGCAGGGGCTGGCGTCGATCTGCTTCACATCGGCGCGCAGCACGCAGACGTGCAGCGGACCGAAGCGCGTGTGCACCACATCCTCCAGCAGTTCGCGGTGCTGGTTCCACGTCGCGAAGAGCGGCAAGGTGGCGACGCGGTACTTCTGCCGCGGCGCCAATCCGAGCTTCGCGGCGGCCGCGCGGCGCTGCTCCACGTCGACGTTGGCGTCGAGCAGATCGCCAAGCCGACGCAACGGATCCTCCGCCGTGTGCCCGCTGCGGATCGCCAGCGCGAGCGCCAGACGCTCGAGGATCATCCGGTCGTTCACGCGGGCCGGCCCGTCGCGCTCCAGCCAGACCGTCATGCCGTCGGCTTCGAGTGCGCCGACCCGCTTCTCGACTCCGCCGTCCTTGAGAACCTCGCCGCCTGGCGAAACGCGCAGCGTGCGCGCCGATTCATGGCCCGCGTAGCCCGCCACACAGCCTGACAGCGAGGCCGCAGCACCGAGCAGTCCGTGAATGTTGACCCCGCCCCGAACCAATTCGTCGAAGCAGGCAATGATCCTCAACGCCAGGCTGGCGTTGGGATCGAGGGCCTTTAGTCGAGCCAGCAGTTCCTGCATACCGCCCTCAGTCCCCCAGCACGCGCGACATCCATGCACTCCGCGTGGCGATCATGCCGCGCGACAGTGCGGTGTGTGGCGCGAAGATATCGAACGCATGGAAGCCACCCGGCCAGACATGCAGCTCGGCGTCCCCACCGGCGTTCCACAGGGCGTCCGCATAGGCGACGGTCTCGTCCCGGAATATCTCGGCACTACCGACGTCGAGGAACGCGGGCGGCAGATCGTGAAGCTGGGTCGCACGGGCCGGCGCGGCATACACCGACACGTCCGGTCCACCGCGCGCGTCGCCGAGCAGCGCGCTCCACCCGGTCTCGTTGCTGACGCGATCCCAGACGCCGATCCCGTCGAACTGCCGAGTGGACTTCGTGAGGCCTCGGTCGTCGAGCATCGGGTAGTCGAGCAGCTGACCGCACAGACGGGGCCCGCCGCGATCGCGCGCTGCGAGGGCCACACCGGCGGCGAGTCCGCCTCCGGCGCTGGCGCCGGCGATCAGCAGCCGATCGAGACGCACGCCGAGCGACTCCGCGTGCGACGCCATCCACTCCAGCGCCGCGTACACGTCTTCGCGCGGATACGGGTCGCGATGCTCGGGCGCGAGTCGGTACTCGATCGACACGAGCACGACCCCCAGAAGTTCGACGAAATCGATCATCCGGTCCAGCCCGCTGAACCGATCGCCGAACATTAGCCCGCCGGAGTGCGCGAAGAGGACGCCGGGGCGCAGCCCGGAAGCCCGCTCGTGACGGAAGACAGATGCCTTGAGCGCGTGTCCCTCGTACCCTTCAAACACCCGTTCCTCGCAGCAGATGCTTCGCCCACCGATCAGCGTGTCCACAGACGGCCCCGCGTAGGACACACGCATGAAGTCGATCAGGTCGCTGGTGATGGTTGGTGGAAACATTCCCCCTACGATCGCCAAACCCGCGCGGAGCTCCGGGTCGAAGGCGGGCCGGTCCCGCCGTGCCGGACGGTCCACGGCCTCGATGCTCCCCAGGGTGCGCTCGTTCATTCCACGCATCTTAAGCAAGGCCGAATGCCGCCCGGCAAGGCTGAACGAACCGGCAGCCACTCGCGGCCGAACACCGACTTTCGCCGGTGCGCGGCGGGCGGGTTTTGGGAGCGGTCCGGAAGGACCGCTCTTGGCCGTGACCGTCAGGCCACGATGACAGCTGGTAGCTGCCGTTGGTGGGCAAGCCGGCCGAACGACCGGTTCGCCGGGCGGCGGCAGGCGAGAGTCGACCCATTACAGCCACTCAGCACCTTGAGAAGCCGACATTCCTCGTTCGCTCGTCCAATCGCTTTGGGAAGGTCGCGGGCCACATACTTCGCGCCGTGACACCCAGGCAGAGAGGCCTACGACCTTGATGCGGCTCAAGCACTCTCTCGGCTTGGCTCCGCATACTCAGTTGGCAAGCCAAGCCCAGCCGATCGCCATGTTCCGCCACCGCCGACAACTACGCCAATGGGCAGCCCGCGTGCTGCTCCTGTGGCTGTTCGGCATCGCGGCGGGCGTTGCCAATGCATGCATCACCACGGAGCAGGCGACTCCGGTAGCCGCGGCGGCCAGCCATCTGGCGGAAGCGGCCGAGGCCCACAACGATGCGGTGCCTCACGACCATGCACAGGCCGATCGACTTGCCCTGCCGTCGCACCACGCGGACGACTCAACGCACATCGCAAACCTGTCCAAGGCGAACTGCCAGGACTTCTGCGACAAGGCGACGGTGTCGATCCCGCCGGTGAAGTCGGCGCTGGACGACGGTCAGTCGCATGCAGTGATCGCCATGACGGCCATGACCGTCGTGCCGATGCCGGCCTTCGCGCCGGTGCAGTTGCGGGTGCCGCGCCGGGATGGCGTGCTGGCCCCGCCGATTCCCATCGCATTCCTGCGTCTGGCGCTATAGCGCCTGACACTGGCAGACAGCCGTCCTGG
>Ga0116157_10001485_pt1 | contig 23481 bp, 20 predicted proteins | sample AD_UKC048_MetaG_FD_89882 | JGI IMG/M metagenome (GOLD analysis project Ga0116157, IMG submission 89882) | Active sludge microbial communities of municipal wastewater-treating anaerobic digesters from USA - AD_UKC048_MetaG | ecosystem: Engineered > Bioreactor > Anaerobic > Digestate | place: USA... | reverse complement strand
GGAGCAAAATTAAATGAATTGTCCCCAATATTGGATGAATGAGCCATGCAAAGGGCAATGCAATCAGAAAAAGCACCCAAAGTGGTGGAGCTAATTGTCGAAGTGTTGTTACAACTTTGAACTTTCGATTCACATACACTTTCCAATAACCATATTGCTTGTATTGCTTATACAGCTTAGAAAAGGTTGAACGAACGTAGTATTTTGCCCGAATGTTTGGGTTCAGATAAATACGAAATCCACCTTGAATGAGGCGGAAATTAAATTCATCATCTTGATTTCGAGTTAAGGCTGAATCGAATAATCCAACTCGTTCGAATACTTCTTTTCGATACGCACCAAAAGCAACTGTATCAACGTATCCAGCTTTTAATCCAGTTCTAAAATGCGCATTTCCTACACCAAAAACAGATGACATGGCAAGGGCAATTGCTGCCGAATTCTCATCTAATGAAATAGTGTCCAAGATTCCACCTACACAGCCTATCTCGGGGTCGATTTCGAATGTTTCGACACAAAGTTTCACATAGTCTTTATCTAATTCGGCGTGTGCACCTAAAATGATGATGATATCAGCTAAGGATTTTTCAATGCCTAGATTTAACGCAAAAGGAGTAGTTATTTGAAGATTATCTAATAGGGTAACACGATTGTTTTCATGGAAATTTTTAACTATTTCTCGAGTTGAATCAGTGCTCATTCCATCGCAAACAAACACATCTAACATATCGCTTGGGTAGTTACTTGCCAATACCGATTCGATACATTTGGCAATGTACTTTTCCTCGTTTCTGCATGGTATTACAACACTTACCCGTTTAGATGCGCTCATCTTCTTTTAATAATAGACAGTAAAAGAAGCCGAAAAATACAACACCCTTTTGAGTTTCAAGAATTCCTTCCACCAAAGCATTCACAAAACAAATAACAAGGAAATACATCAATATTCCCGATTGTCTTTTGTTACGAGAAATAATAGGAAGAATGAAGAGTAGTAATAAGGAAATTAATCCTGGAAATCCCAAAGCAACACCTGTTTGTAAAAATTGATTGTGCGCATTTAATTTCTTGGATTCAATACCGGTAAATCCATCAAGTCGATATTGATTTTCTAATTCAATATTTACATCTCCAACACCAACGCCCATGGGATGTTCTTTCATTAATGTCCAAGCCGATTGCCAAATTAGAATGCGGGCAGCATTACTTTCAGTATCGGATTTATCAACCGTATTTAAATTCGAAAATACTTGAAAACTTCGTTCGGCTCTTTCGGAAATACTTGGATTATAAAAAACTGAAACCGCTATTATTCCTATGAAAGCAGCTGCTGTATATATCCAATAGGTTTTTCGTTTTGCACGGATAAATCCTTCCACAAAAAAATATAGGAAGGAAAATACGAGTAAAAAGAGATTTATTTTAGAGGATAATAAAACAATGCAACTAACGAATACGGCTATTATGAGCAAATAAGGGATAATTAATTTTGTTTGAATCGATTGTATTTCTGCGTAACACAAGCGAATGGCAAGCAGTAAATACATGGCTAAATAGGAAGGGTGAAATCCATTCGAGAATAACTCATATGAGAATTCATTTTGACCTTTTGTAATATATATAAATGTTGATCGGCCAAGCAGCCAAATGCAATAGATTAAACAAGCCCCAATAAAGGTTTGATTAATTAATTTTTTCTTGGATAGATTCAAATCAGATCTGGCAAAAATCAACCAAGGCAAAAGGAATAGCGATAATTTAATTTCTAAATGAATAAATCCCTTTGAATAATTTTCAGTGCCTATTAAGCCAAGCACATTGTAAACATAGAAGCCAAGTAAAGCAAGGATTTCAGGCGATGATCTAACTAAATCCCAGCTAAATTTCCAATGTCCTTTCCAGCTATAAAAAGCGAGTAATAAAACAATTACTAAAGGAATTAGGGGTTGTGATAAAGGAAGAACCGCCGCTAATAACAGAGTTAAAATGAGTAATGGCTGAGCTATGATTTCCTTCCAATTCATATAGCCTTCAGCTTGAAATATAATTCCTCAAATTTATTCATGCACGTTGCTCGAAGTGCATGTTTAGTAATGAGTTCCTGATTTATTTGAAAGCATTTTTCTGAATCAACATTCAATGCTTGCTCAAAAGGGTTTTCAGAAGAATGGTAGATTATTCCATTTTCTTGGTTTGTAATCCACTCTCTACTTACTTCTAAATCGCTCACGACAGGGATACAGTCAGCCGAAATCGCTTCAAGCAAACTAACTGATGTTCCATCACTATTGGGAAGGGAAATGTAAATCTGAGCTAGTGAATAAAAGTTAGCATTGGTTTCTTGATCTACCCAACCAATAAATTCATAGGCTGATGAAGGCAGTAGTTTTGCTGCAAGTTCTTTTAATGAATCAGTTTGAATTCCTGTTGCGCCAATAATGAGTTTCCAATCCGGATGTTGTTTATAGAACTCACTGAAAAGATTGATAATTAAATCAATTCGATAGAGCTCTTTATGCAAGCGGTTTGAATAAATGATTCTTTGTTTCAACTGTGGTTTAACTGGGTCAATTCCATATTGCAGATAAACATATTTTTTATCTGCTGGCGAAATTGTCTGCATTGCCCTAATCATTTCATGAGAATCGGCAGTGACATAAGTACTATAATCCAAAACCGATTTAGTGATGGAATAATACAAGCTGTTTTTTTGAGGAATGATGAGAACATCACTTCCCCAAGCAGTTGTAATTACTGGTATTCTAAGAGATTTTGCAATTCGACATACAATCCATGCAAGTCGATTTACTTGGTGAATATGAATTAAATCGGGTTTTATAGACTGAATTTCTTTTTTCAGTAAATGGTAATTTTTAATCCAACCCAATAAATTCAATCCTCTAAATGGGTAAACCAGATTTTTATTTGTGCCTTCTGGAGAGAATGGTGTTTCAGTGACTAAGGTTAAATTACCTACCAATTTCGACATTGCTTTACAGAAATGCCGGAGGTGAATGGAGTCGGAGCCAATTTGTAAAACGTTCATTTCGAAACAATTTTTAAAATCAGATCCTCTAATATTTTAACCTGGTATTTACGATGAAGGGTTTTAACTTTTGCTTCATCAACAGGTAAATAACTCTTATCGTTCCATATTTTCCAAGCAAATTCAATCGAACGAGCAATTTCATTTGGTTGATTAAAATCAGCTATATAACCAGCATTTTGTTCTCGAATTAAATCGGCAGCAACATCATTGGGATTTAATACCGAAATAATTGGTTTTTGTACCGAGATATAGTCAAATATTTTCCCTGAATACACACCAACTCTATTTATTTCATTTAAAATCAATAAGCTGGCATCGGCTTTTGAAATGTATTCTAGAGCTTTATTATTATCAACCGGAGGGATGAATTCACATTTATTTTCAAATTCTTTGGGAATAGAAAAATTATGGTGAGTACCTAAGAATTGAATTTTGAACTCTACTGTGTGAGTAGAAAGAAAAATTCTCAATCCTTCGAAAAATGTATGCGGTTTTCTCGGTCCGTAAAATGTTCCCGCGTAAATGATTGTGAATACGGAATTATGATTGCGATCTGGTTTTAAATCATTATCGAAACCATTCCGAATTTCTGCAAACTCCTGAACTTGCGTCATAATTCGTCTCATATCATTAAGTATGGGACTACTAACGGTTGTAATTGCTTGAGCTCTACTGTTTATTTTAATTTCTGCTTTCTGAAGGAGTTTTCGAGTTTGATTATTTATTTGTCCATTCGTCGACATCTCATCACGCATGTCAGCAACCCAAGCAATTGACTTGTGATTTTGCAGAAAATTGTACGTAGCTAAATGTGCTTCAATGGGTGAAAATGAACTAATAATTAAATCAATTGGGTTTTTTGAATGAACGAATTCAAGTCGCTTTTCAACTCGTTTCATCCAGGCTTTATGCGGGTATTGAAGAACCTTTAGTAGCAAAACATTCCAAACTACTTTGGATAAATGAAGTAGTTTATTTTCTCCCTGTTTATTTTTTAAGAACGGAATTATTTGTTCGTCTTGTTCTCGATAAATATCGCCGGTTTGATTCGTCTCATGTGCTGGAGAATTGCCTTCATTCAACGTGATGACAGTTATTTTAAAACGCTCTTTGGATATGTAATTAACAAATGCTAACATTCGATTTACTGCAACACTTTTACGTGGCGGAAACCAAGCTGTAACTAGGGCAATATGTATTCGATTATCCGACAATTTTCTCCAATTCTTGAATGAAATTATTCAATATCACTTCCTTTTGAAAGTTCTTAGCAATGTACGCGATGTTTTCTTTGTTAGGGGTGAAGTTACGTTCCTTAACTAAGTTCACAACCTTGCTAAAATCAACTTCTATATCCTTCAAATGATGACAATTTTCGAACGGATATTTCCAGATTACTTCGCATCCAGCAGCTAGAGCTTCAAGCACACTTAAGGAGAAGCCATCGTGTTCAGCAAGTCGGATGAAAATGGGCGAAGCATTTCGAAGCTCAGTCATTTCTTGAGTAGTTAACCAGCCTTTAAATTGAACATTCGGAGGAATTGAATTCAATTGTGTTCCATCACTTCCTGCTATAATGAAAGGGATTTCAGGATTAGCAAGGGCAAGTTGTTGAATGGTATTCCAGCCATAGAAATCCTCTCTGTTAGCAGCCACGTATGAATAAACTTGTAGTCTTGGGAAATCACTCGCATTTGACTGAATATCTAACCATTTGGAGTGAACTATTTTAGCTTCTATTTGAGCCGTTTTTAGTTCAGCTTGTAACCAAGGCGCATCGGTTGAATGAACTGCCCGATCAATGTAATCACGAAATATTGAACTATTTTTAAATCGTTCCACAGCAAGAAGTACATCTGTTCCAACCCAGTTAAACCAGATTTTCTTGTTCATCTTTAAAGCCAAATCCATCGAACCGCTTCGATCAGAGACACCATTTATCGAAATTAAAACATCGGCTTTTCTTATTGCCCAAGCGAATTTCACCTGCTCGATTTTCGAATTATAGGTATCGTAAAAGCGAAAACGATGCTGTGGCGCAAATCCTTGTAAATCAGCAACTAGCTTTCTGGAGAAATATGGAAGTCCGTTTACAACTACGTTCATATCGCTGCTTTGGGGATTAGACTTCTATACCAGAAAATGAGAAATATATAATTCAAGCTTAAAACACCCGAATAAGCCATCAATATTTGATGGAAATTATACGTTGTGAGTGAGCCTATGAATAATGTTCCTAAACTCAATATATGTCCAGTTAAACCAATGACATACGCTGGTTTTTGTTTGTGAAATATTAATGGTGTAGTGGACACAACCGAGGCTATGAAATTGAATAAAATTGCAGGTGCCATGATTTGTGCTAGTACTCCAGCTTCACGCCAGTTCTCGCCCAAGTATATTTCAAAAATCCATGGTCCTTTGAAAAGAACTAAAACTAATGCTGGGACTATTACTAGTGAAATAATTCGAATGGAACGGTAAAACAATTTTAGTTGTTCTGAGCTTTCTCCTTGTTTAGCACCAACTTCACGGAAATACAGTTGTCCAACAGCGCTTCCTACAAGATTTAAAGGTGCACGTAAATAACGGTTCATGACAGAAAAAAGCCCCAATGCTAAAGCTCCGTAATTGTGTGTAATAAGCCAGTAAAGCAAGAACTGTGTAGCTAATATATCGGTAAAAGCATGAATCGAATTAACCATGGGAAAATCACGGTGTTCGTACGCTACATCTTTAAGTTCTTTTCGGGAATTAGAAAGTGATTTAAAAATGCCTCTTTCTTGAATCGTCATCCATGCTATTGGAAGGAATAAGCCAATTATCCATGCCCAAAATAAACCAGAAATTCCCCAACCTAAATACCCCAAAACTACATATCCAGAGTTTTGTACGAGTGATTGAAGAACGCGCATACTGGTTAGTAGCGGGTATTTTTTATTTCGAAGTACCCATTGATTATAGATACTAAGTGATGATAGTAGGAAAATACTAGGTGCTAAAAAAACTAGGTATTGGGATAATTCAGGAGTGTTATAGAATTGAGCTATTTGATTAGTAAATAATAAAGTAATAAGTGATAAAAGACTAACTATTGTTGTAATTATAAATGATAGACTAAAAAGTGATTTTGCTTTTTTGTCATCAGTAGGAATGAGAATAGCAAGATCAAATCTACCGGCCGCAACAATGGCAATTAATGATGCCATGGCTAAGAAGTTTTCTTGTACGGCAATTTCCTCGGGTTTGTATATTCGGCTTATAAAGGGAGCAAGAAGAAATGGAATTGCCTGACCGATAGAATTCCCAGTAAAGAGAATTAAGAAATTCTGAGTAAACGATCGGGACGATTTACTGCTCACTTGCTTTAGTTACATTTTCGGGTGAAAGTAAAATTATAGCAATTAGAATCCATCCACAATTTAATACTAACCAAGCGGATGGCATGGCTGCTACTATCCAAAAAACAGCCAAGCATAAAATCCACTTTGCAGTCTTGAATAAATCGAACTTTCTTCCTTTGAAAAAACGTAAAAAAGTTAACAGTAGCACGAAGAAGAATAGAAGTGTTAATGGAATACCATATTGGCTTACGAGTTCAGTTAAACCTTCATGTGGACTAGTAATTGTTCCAGTTACATAAGGCACATTATTTTTAATCGTATACCAGGAATATTGTCCTGGTCCAACACCAAATAGTGGATGCTCTTTGGTCAGGAAAATGCCATTTAGTAAAAGGTTTTTTCGAATAAATATGGAGCTGAGTTTGCCATGCATCTCATATTTTTCGTAAGCTTTAAGTACTTTTTCTTTTCCAATTACCTTAATTAAACTATCGGGACTTGAAAATACAGGCTTACCATTATTCTCTGAAATAACCTGAATGGAATTCAATTTATAGTCTCTTCCATTTTTCCATAATGGACCTAGGAAAATTGAGTTAAATGCAAAAACTCCTATAACGCAAAAAAGAAAGAAAGCTGATAATTTAATTAGCTTACTATTAGACTTTATGAAGTCGATATTGATAAAACTTGCGATATAGAAAATGAAGAAAACAACCGAAATAATCTTCCCAAATCTAGAGTCAGCGACAATGGAGAAAAAGAGAAGTTGGAAAATAATGGAAGTAACTTGTGGAAATGAATGTCTTTTACCAACTCTACTTAAGAGAATTATAAGAGCTAGAGAAAAGAGGTAACACAGAAATGTATTGTTGTTATCGTAAATAAAAACAGGTGCAAATGTGATATTTCCTACAGGTAATTGGATTAATTTTTCGGTGTGGAAACCTTGGATATGAATTCCTGTATAGAATTCAAACCAACCAATCAAACAAAGGCCTACAAATAGTAATATACTTAATTGGTATACTTTTTTGAAAAATAGCTCAGAACCGGCAAAACGAAAAGTTTGAAAGAGCATGGATACTGTTAACACTTGCAGTATCAGACTTCTGATTTCAAACTTAGCTTCCGATTTACCTTGGACAAAACTATAGTGAACAATTCCTGCTAAAGCAATTAGAGTAAAGAAAACTAATGCCAATTTGAGATTTGTTGGGAGATTAGTTTGCTTGGGAAGAAAAAAGGAAGCAGAAAACAACAAGACAGTCAAGATCAAAAACGGATAGATTGTCATAAACCCAACAGATATGGGTAATACGAAAGCATCAAATGGGAACAATATGTACCATAAACTAAATGCACCCAGATAGTAAGTCTGAATGCATTTAGTTAACCATTTTGATGAAAATTCAATCATACGAAATTGAATCAATGAACTTATTTCGCATAAGCAACTGCACGTGTCTCACGAATCACAGTAACTTTTACTTGACCTGGATAAGTCATTTCATTTTGGATTTTTTGCGAAATGTTAAATGATAGCATTTCAGCATCTTTATCCGTTACTCGCTCACTTTCTACAATTACACGCAATTCACGTCCTGCTTGGATAGCGTATGTATTTGAAACACCTGGATAAGAAAGAGCCAGTTGTTCCATGTCTTTCAATCGTTTGATATACGATTCAACAATCTCACGTCTTGCACCTGGGCGAGCTCCTGAAATAGCATCACACACCTGAATAATTGGAGAAATCAAACTGGTCATTTCTACCTCGTCGTGGTGAGCACCAATGGCGTTGCATACTTCGGGTTTCTCTTTGTATTTCTCGGCCAACTTCATACCCAAGATAGCATGTGGTAATTCCGGCTCATCGTCGGGAACTTTTCCAATATCATGGAGCAATCCAGCACGTTTTGCAAGTTTTACATTGAGTCCTAACTCAGCTGCCATAATCGCACAAAGGTTTGCTACTTCACGCGAGTGTTGAAGCAAGTTCTGGCCATAAGATGAACGATATTTCATTCGTCCAACCATACGTGTCAACTCTGGATGCAAACCATGAATTCCTAAATCGATACAGGTTCTTTTTCCGGTTTCAATAATCTCTTCCTCAATTTGACGCTTCGTTTTTGCCACCACTTCTTCGATACGAGCAGGGTGAATACGACCATCGGTTACCAATTGGTGCAAAGCTAAACGTGCAACTTCACGACGAACAGGATCAAAACAACTTAAAATGATAGCTTCTGGCGTATCGTCAACAATGATTTCCACACCTGTTGCAGCCTCAATTGCACGAATGTTACGCCCTTCACGACCAATGATTCGTCCTTTTACTTCATCATTTTCAATGTTGAAAACCGAAACTGAATTCTCTACAGCATGTTCTGTCGCAACACGTTGAATGGTTTGAACCACAATACGTTTAGCTTCTTTATTAGCCGTTAATCGAGATTCTTCCATGATGTCTTTAATGTGGGAAGCAGCTTCTGTTTTTGCTTCTTCTTTTAAAGCTTCCATCATTTGATTCTTAGCATCATCAGCCGATAAACCTGCAATGATTTCAAGTTGCTCAACTTGGCGACGATGTTGTTTATCAAGCTCCGATTGTTTCTTGGTAATTACATCTAACTGTTGAGTTAGATTTTCACGCAAAACATCTAATTCACTTTGTTTGCGTTTTGTCTCTTCCAGTTTCTGACTAAGCATGCTTTCTTTTTGCTTAGCTCTGTTTTCGGATTGTTGAACTTCTTGATTTCGAATTTGTATCGACTTCTCGTGTTCTGTTTTCAGTTGCAGAAATTTCTCTTTCGCCTGAAGCATTTTGTCTTTTTTAATGACTTCTGCCTCCGCTTCCGCTTCTTTTACCAATTGAGCACTTTTCTGCTCAATGTTTTTCCTTAAAACCGTCGTGGCAAAGGCATACCCTCCTCCGAGTCCTACTATTGCCACAATCACATAAATGAGTATTTCCATGTAGTTTGTACGTTATGACAAACAACTTGAACGAACCCTAAACCGAAAAAAGGAAACGTTATTTCTCGTCCAAAATGCTGGTAATCAACTGATCCATTTCCTCTAAACGGAAAAATACTTGATCCTGATTTCCAGTATTGTTCGACTCTAACTCAATCAACTGAGTAGTTATCTGCAAAGCACTCATTGCAAACAAATCCTGAATGTCTTTAACCCCATACTTAGTTTCCAATTCGCTGAGCTTCTGGTTGATAAGTGTGGCAGCCTTTTGAACAGAATTAGCCTCAGCCGATTTTACCTTTAAGGGGTATTTTCGGTTAGCTAACTGTATTTCTATCGATACATCTTGCATCTGTTCTGGGTCATTTATTCAGTAATGCGAGACATTTATCAATGTCCCGAATCATCTCATTGATTTTGCCCTTTAGCACTGTAGGATCCTCATTTTCGGAACCTTGAATCAATGCTTGAGCGAGTTTTAACGCTTTATTCCCTTCCTCAAGTTGTTGGATATGCTCCTGTTGCTTGTTGATGGTTTCTGTTAATCTTTGATTGTCAGACTTCAATGCAGAATTCTCCGCTTTGAACGCGACGTGCAAATGTATCAATTTTTTGATTTTGCCCTCGAGAACGGCTGATTTCCCAAGTAGATCCGTCATAATGCGATTGCCTGATGTGTTAATTAACGGGCTTAAAAGTATTTATTTTCTGCGGCTTCCAGAGCCTTTCTCATAATAATTTGCAAAGAATTCGCTGAAGAACTGTAGATGAGCCGGATGATTTTTTTAATATGCCTGATATCAGCCTGTTTAGCGAATGCACAACAGGTTCCTGAAAAGTTTTTTTCTTCACCTATGTCGATACCTCTTCAAGTAACGGCTGGTTTTGGAGAAATTCGACCCAACCATTTTCATTCAGGTATTGATTTTTCAACCCAAGGAAAGAATCAAGCTGTTCTTGCTGCTGCCGAAGGATATGTGAGTCGTATAAAGGTTTCTCAATCGGGTTATGGTAACGCCATCTACATCAATCACCCGAACGGATTAACTACTGTTTACGGACATCTTGCCGAATTTAACGATACGATTAACCAATATGTTAGTACAATCCAGCAGCAAAGTCGCGAGTATGAATTAGATGTTTTGCCCGATCCTCTTGATTTTCCAGTAAGCCGACAACAATTTATTGGTTGGAGTGGAAATTCAGGATCTTCTACTGCTCATCATCTGCATTTTGAGATTCGTGATCAAGGATTCGAAAATGTCCTCAATCCTCTTTTGTTTGGATATGCCGAAAAGGATGATTTTGCTCCTGAAATCAATGCCGTATCAATCTTCCCGATGGACGATTATGGCCGTGTGAATAACCTGAAAACCAATTTGAATCTTCCTCTGGTTGTCAATAAAAAGACCAAGAAAAAGGGAATTTCACCCAAAATAAAAATGCCTATTGTTTCTGGTTGGGTTGGATTTGGATTTCAAGGAGGTGATGTGATTGGTAAACTTCGAAGCAAAACGGGGATATATAAAATTCAATTGTTAGTTGATTCTACGGAAGTTTTTCAAGCTCGGTTTGATGAGTTTTCGTTCGATGAAACCCGCAGCGTGAATGCCTATCAGGATTATCCGGAACGTTTGAAAACACGCAGAAAAATTCAACGTTGCGTAGTACCAGATAACCCAATGATTGGGATTTATAAAAAGCAACTAGATCGTGGGTATTATTATTTTTCGGAGGATAGCATTTACACAATTACCTATGTTCTGAGTGATTTGAATAATAATCAAACTCGCTTTTCTATTCGAGTGCGAGGGAAAAAGCCTGATTGGGAGATTACACCTACTCAAGTTTCGTCATCTTATATTCCAGTTCTACCCGGTTTAGCTCAAACCATCAGCCTGCCTGATTTTCAAGCAGAATTCCAAGAAGAAACATTGTTTGACACTGCTCGAATCAAGCTCATTTCACACCCTTCCTCTTTTTCCCCTTGGATTGAATTAGGTAGTAAATATATCCCTGTAAATCAAGCAGTCAGACTTCGTTTCAAGCCTTCTAATGTGCCGGATAGTCTTCAAGCTAAATTGGTTGTTGCTCAAAAAAACGGAACTAACTTGCGTGGCTTAAAAACGAATAGGGCAGAGGACTGGCTCGAAGCTGAAACATTTGAATTTGGCGATTTTCAGGTTGTGGCCGATACTGTTTCACCCAGTGTTAAAGTAATTCCAGCTTTCATTCGCAAGAAAAGGAAGAAAATTCCGTTGAAACAAACAGCCAGCGGGCGTATTCGGGTTCAGATTTCGGATAAGCTCTCTGGAATCAGCTCCATGCAAGCGTACCTGGATGGGAATTGGATTTTACTCGAGCCTGGTTTAAGTGATGGTGAATGGACGTATAAATTCCCCGATGAACTTAGTGAAGGCGATCATCCTTTTCGTATTGAAGCGCGCGATGGTGTTGGAAATACACGTGTTTTTGAACTTCTCCTTCCGAAACCCTAAACCATTCTGCTTAAAATATTCCCTATTTTTGTCCTAACATGAACACCCTCAAAATCCTGTCTTTATTTTTATTCGTGCTTGTTTTTTCTAGTTCCGCTAGTAGTCAAGCAACCTTGAATAAAACCGATTCCAAAGGGAAAAAACAGGGATTTTGGCGCAAAAACTATCCCGATGGAACTCCTCGTTATGAAGGCAACTTCAAAGACGATAATCCAACAGGAGTTTTTAGGTATTATCATGAAACAGGCGAATTGAAAATGGTCTGTTTTTATTCGGATAAAGGTCGTCGTTCACATGCGAAAGGCTTTGATGCCAAGGGAAACATGATATCTGATGGGAATTATGTCGACCAAAAGAAAGATTCCGTTTGGACCTATTACAACGAACAGAAACAAGTATTATCTCGCGAAACGTATATCAAGGGTATGAAGACCGGAACTTGGTATGTATACTACCCCGAAGGTCCAGTTTCGGAAGAAGTAACATACATAAACGATATCAAGCAAGGTCCTTGGATTCAGTATTTTGAGGACTCAACCAAACGTATGACCGCCAACTACAAAGACGGAAAACTCCATGGCAAAATGATTTACTACCACGCGAATGGAAAGATGAAGTTGAGCGGAAATTATATCAATGATTTACGTCAAGGTACTTGGTATCACGGCGATGAGAACGGGAACATAAAGGATACTGAATTGTTTAAAGATGGTGTTTCGGACAAACCGAACATCCAAAAATTTGAAAAGCTCGAGAAAGACGAGAGCGAAATATTACCGGGACAATGAGCAGGCACGGAAAAATACTGGTGGCGATGAGTGGTGGGGTTGACAGTTCTGTCGCAGCCATGATGTTACACGAAGAAGGATATGAAGTAATTGGTATCACCATGAAAACATGGGATTATGCCAGTTCAGGTGGAACTAAAAAAGAAACGGGATGCTGCAGCCTCGATTCAATCAACGATGCAAGAAGTCTGGCTGTGCGTTTTGGTTTTCCCCACTTTATCCTCGACATACGCGGTGAATTTGGAAACTACATCATCAATAATTTTGTCGACGAATACATAGCTGGACGAACACCTAATCCCTGTGTATTGTGTAACACGCATATCAAGTGGGAAGCACTTCTCAAGCGTGCCGATATGCTCGATTGTGAGTTTATCGCTACTGGTCATTATGCCCAACATCGTTTTCAGGATAATGGTCGCTATGTGATTTCGCGTGGTCTAGATTTGAATAAAGATCAATCTTATGTGCTTTGGGGATTGAGCCAGGAAAGTCTTGCCCGTACGCGTTTTCCTTTAGGAGGATTTCGTAAAAGTGAAATACGGCAAATGGCAGCCGACAGCGGATTTGTTGATCTAGCGAATAAAAGCGAGAGCTACGAGATTTGCTTCGTGCCCGATAACGACTACCGTGGTTTCTTGAAACGTCAAGTTCCAGGTTTAGAAGAACAGGTTGATGGGGGTGATTTTGTTTTGTCGGATGGAACAGTGGTTGGAAAACATCGAGGCTATCCTTTTTACACGGTTGGACAACGCAAAGGCTTGGAAATCGCTTTAGGAAAACCGGTATTTGTACTCGATATCAATCCCGAAACAAACACGGTAATATTAGGTGAGAAAGAAGAATTGGTGAAGCATACTATGAATGTGAGGGATATAAATCTGATGAAATATGCTGAGCTTCCCGAAGATTTTCAAGCACTTACTAAAATTCGATATAAACACGAAGGTACTTCCAGCATTCTCAATATGCGTCCTGATGGTCTGTTACAAGTAGATTTTTTAGATGCTGTTTCGGGAGTTGCTCCGGGACAATCGGCTGTGTTTTATGAGGGAAATGACCTTGTTGGAGGAGGTTTCATTAAAAAATAAAAAAACGATGAATAAACGCTACATCCTATTTAGCCTTGCCTGTTTAAGTTTACTGATTTCTTCTTGTAAAAAAGATTCGGTTATTGCGCCCGATCCTTCATACCGCAACTACTTCAGCGACAAAGTAGGTTCGTACATCATCTATCAATGCGACTCCATCATTTACGATGATTTTAATCAAACCGTTGATACCAATTCCTTTTTGATAAAGGAATATTTCGAATCTACATTCATCGATAATTCAGGACGTTCGGCTATTCGAATTGAGCGTTGGAAAAAACCTGCCGACACACTAAGTTGGTTCTTGAAAGATGTTTGGCAATGTGTTAAAACCGATGCTCAGGTTGAGAAAGTGGAAGAAGATGTTCGCTTCATCAAAATGGTTTTCCCTGTTCGGGAATCAATCGAATGGAATGGAAACGCACTCAATTCTCTTACGGCTCAAACGCTAACTTTCTCCGAGGTTCATAAGCCTTTTACAACTGGTACACTCGATTTTGATTCAACCATCACAGTTGTGAATACCGATCCCGAAAATCTAGTTTCGGAACTTCGAACTACCGAAGTATTTGCAGCTAACGTAGGAATGGTTTTCAAGAAATATGTAGATGTGAAATACGTTGTTCCTACTTCTAACATTAAAAGCGGTGTCGTATTTACCATGAAAGCAATCGAAATTGGTGTGCAATGATGAAACAGCTTGTAGTAATTCTTCTAATTTCCCTGAATCTATCTGCTTTTGCTCAAACAAACGGAACATTCAATCGTAAATATTGGGTACAATTAACCGACAAGGTTGGAACTCCTTATTCGCTTTCAAATCCCGAAGCATTTTTATCAACTCGTGCTATTGATCGTAGGGCAAAACAAGGTATCGGTTTTAAGGAAAATGATTTGCCTTTAAATCCTGCTTATGTGGCACAAATTCAAGCTGCTGGAGCAAGAGTAATCAATCAAAGTAAGTGGTTTAATGCAGTAACCATTGAATTGACCGATTCTACTTTGTTGCCAATTATTGAAGCTCTTCCTTTTGTAGCGAGAACGAATAAAGTAGCTCGCGTTAAGCAAAAATCACCCGCCGATCAGTTCATTGCCGACCTCATGAAAATGCAAGAGCAATACGAAGCAGATGCAGCTAAGAAACTGTTACTTGCTCAAGGTGCAGATGCGTTTTATGGCAATGGAGATCAACAAATAAAAATGCTCAATGGGGATAAACTTCACCAAATGGGCTTTCAAGGAAAAGGAATTCATATTGCTGTTCTCGATGCTGGTTTCTATCATGTAGATCAAATCGTTTTTTTCGATTCTTTACGTTCTTCCGGACGATTATTAGGTACCCGCGATTTTGTTCAAGGTGGAACATCCGTGTTTGAAGACAACTCGCATGGATTATCCGTTTTGTCGACCATGGCAGGAAATATTCCCGGTGTGTTTGTCGGCACTGCTCCTAAAGCATCATATTGGCTTTTACGCACCGAAGATGCCGATTCAGAAAATCTGATTGAAGAAGATAATTGGGTTCGCGGTGCCGAATTCGCCGATAGTGTTGGTGTTGATGTGATAAATTCATCTTTGGGCTACACGGTGTTTGATGATTCAACTGCTAGTCATACCTATTCTCAACTCGATGGCAAAACAGCTCGTATCACTATCGGAGCAGATATAGCTGCTAGCAAGGGAATGCTGATCGTTAATTCTGCTGGTAATTCAGGCGCTGATCCTTGGAAATACATTGGCTTTCCGGCTGATGGCGACAGTGTTTTAAGCATCGGAGCGGTTGATGTCAATCGTAACTATGCATCATTCTCTTCGCAAGGTCCAACTCCTGACGGGCGAATCAAACCCAATGTAACAGCTATGGGGCAACAGCCTTATGTAATTACTTCGGGAGGAATGCCAGGTAAATCAAACGGTACATCCTTTTCTTCTCCCATTTTAGCGGGCATGTCGGCTTGTTTGTGGCAAGCTCATCCAGAGGCAAGTGCAATGGAAATCTTCAAGGCTATTGAACAAAGTGCTGATCAGTACGATGCTCCGGATGCTAAAAAGGGATTTGGAATTCCTGATTTCTTGAAAGCTCACGCCATACTATCTCAGCTAGCACTCGATCGTGCAGTTCAAGATAGTGTGGTAAACGTGTATCCTAATCCGTTTATAGAAGGTGTCACTGTGGAGTTCTATTCAACCAGTGAACAAGATATTCAAGTGAAGATTTTCAAGCTCTCGGGAAAACAAATTGCCGAAGAGAAAATTCACGTGTATCCGTATGTCAATAACCTGATTCAGTTAGATAAAATTCGGAAACTCAATTCCGGACAATACGTGGTGTCGGTTATTACACCAACACGCACGTTTAGTCGTCAGGTTATCAAGCGTTAATCAAACGCTATTAGTATTTCTTTCTGCCTTTAAATCCGCCACCAGAAGAAGAACCTCCTCCTGATGAGCGATATCCGCCACCGCTTTCTTTCTCACGGTATGGACGAGATTTTCCTGCACTTGGACGATCCGAATCCCAGCGTTTTCCGCCACCACTTCCGCCGCCATATCCACCACCACGTTTTCTTTCGCCACCATCACCGCCACCCGTAGTTTTTTCAATACGAATCGTACGGCCATTCACCTGTACATCTTCGAATTTACTTTCTACAATGTGTTCAAATTGAGGTGGAACTTCGAAGAACGAAAAGCTTCGACGCAATTCAATCTTACCAATTTTATCATTCGGTAAACCAGTCGTATCGCATAACAAACGAACCATTCCTGATTTATCAATTCCATCGAGTTCTCCCACGCCAACAAAATAGCGTGTCATTGGAATACCAACTGGACGACCACCTTCTGAACGTGATCCGCGACCTTCGTTCAAATCAGAAGCATTCTTGTAGTATTCCAAGAAACGGTTGAACTCGAGCGATAGAAAGCTTTTCAAAACTTCTTCTTTACTCATGTCCTCAAATGTTTCGAGGATAGATGATAAGTATTGTTCGATATCGGGATTTACTGCAACATCATGCGCTTTCTTCGCTAGGTAAATCAACTGTTGCTCACATACTTCAATACCGGTTGGAACTTGTTTGTGCGCGAATTGAGTTCCAATACGATGTTCAACCTGACGGATTTTATTCAAATCACGTGGAGTAATAATCGCCAACGAAATTCCTGAACGACCTGCACGAGCAGTACGTCCGCTTCGGTGTGTATAGCTTTCCGAATCATCTGGAAGGTTATAGTGAATAACGTGAGTAATGCTATCCACATCAATTCCGCGAGCAGCCACATCGGTAGCCACTAACATTTGAAGATTCTTGTTACGGAATTTACGCATAACTGAATCACGCTGAGCTTGACTCAAATCGCCGTGTAGCGAATCGGCATTATAACCGTCTTTAATCAGTTTCTCAGCAATTTCCTGCGTTTCCATTTTGGTACGGCAGAAAATAATTCCATAAATATCGGGATGGAAATCGGCAATACGTTTCAAAGCATTGTAACGATTGTGATTGCTCACCATGTAGTACAAATGCTCAATATTCGTAGCACCTTGGTTTTTCTTTCCAACCGAAATCTCTACTGGAGAAACCATGTAGCGTTTCGAAATCGATGCAACTTCCGAAGGCATCGTAGCAGAAAACAGCCAAGTTTGCTTTTCTTCAGGAGTTGTTGCTAAAATGTAGTCGATGTCATCACGAAAGCCCATGTTGAGCATTTCATCCGCTTCATCTAAAACGAGCGTTTCAACCTCACCTAAAGCAATTGCTTTACGATCAATCAAATCTTTCAAACGTCCCGGTGTTGCCACCACGATTTGAACGCCACGTTTAATCTGACTAATTTGTGTGGAAATCGCAGCTCCACCATACACAGCCACGATTTTCACCTGTGGCATTTTTGTAGAAAACGCCTCTAAATCCTTCGTAATCTGCATGCAGAGTTCGCGGGTAGGGCATAGGATAAGTGCCTGCGGTGTGCGGCGTTCCTCATCGAGAATGTTTAGCAAAGGCAATCCGAAAGCAGCGGTTTTCCCGGTTCCGGTTTGAGCAAGTGCAACAAGGTCGGTAATGTTCTCAGTAAGCAGCGGTATCGTTTGCTCCTGGATAGGCGTTGGAGTCGTAAACCCCATCTGGGTCAGCGCCTCCAGAAGCTCCGGACGGAGCCCCAATTCTGAAAAAGTTGTCATTGAATATATTGAGCGGCAAAGGTACGCTTATTCATCAACCAGTCGACATCCTTCTAAATCGCAGCTTTGAATCGTTCAAATTGCTTGTAAATACTAGTGTTACAAACTTTTTCTTTCATTCAACTCAAGCAACTTATGAACATAACTGAAGTGCCAATTCCGTCGAATTTCTTTCACATCAACAGGATTTTTTGTCCCTTTTTATATAAAATCGGATTTTAACCGGTGTTCTCAAAAAATAAAACAGTCCTATAAGCCGGGTTCTGTCCTGCTCTCGAAAGAACAGTCCTTGTCATTTATCTGGGCCTGCCGTCACCAACAGGCTCTAGCGCCCTACCCGCAAGAGCGATCCGAGGATCTTAGACGAGCAGTCTCATCTCTTGCCTATTTGGACTTTCAACTCCTGAGGTTTGCCATCACAGCTGTCGCCAACTGCGTCGTGGGCTCTTACCCCGCGTTTTCACCCTTACCTCATTTTGCAATGGGGCGGTATTTTCTCTGTGGCACTGGCTGTCAACGGTTAGTTACCCTTCCATCGCCTTCCCGTTAGGAAGCAGGATGCTCTATGTTGCCCGGACTTTCCTCGCGATACACGAATGTACCTCGCGACAAGGTGGACTGTTTGCCGCAAAGATAGCTGATACTTTCATGCACTGGAGGATAAAAAGATGTTGGGCAACTGGTTTCAAATCTTCGTTTCACTTCACTTTAAAACCATCGGGCTTTCGGCTCGCGGGAGCTCGCCTCTATCCCTGTTGCGAGTGCTAAAACGAAAAATTCTTCCCCCGAAACTAGCATTACACTCATCTCGAAAGGAAGAATCCTATATTATGAAGGCTTTTATGCCTATTTATTTTCCTTAACTGCTTTACCAATAAAGAAAAGCAAACACGCTACCACCACCACATGCATCACATTCAAAACAATGGCATAACCTAATGTTACATCAGGTATCATAAATGGGTTGGCAAAGGAAAGAACCATTAATACCAACGAAATAATTCGAAATATGTTCAACCCGTTTTTAGTGTATTTCTCTAATAAGAAAAACACAATGCTAGCAATAAGCGTAGGCATAATGCTCGAAAGGAGAATAGGAACCACTGTTAATGCTTGTCCGGGTTGAATGTAAATCGTGTCAACTAAAATTCCTCCTGCATGAAAAACGAAAAAGAGAATGGCATTGATAACAGCAGCGACACCAGAAGCCATCGCTCCGGCTTTAATTGATTGTACAAAGGTGAGTTTTGAGTTCATAGGTTGGGTGTTTGGAATCGGTTGTATGTATTAAAGTTGTAGGTACAAATAAAAGGGCAAAAAAAATCAGGTTCGTAAGCGATCTAAAATTGGATTCACCAGTTGTGCTTCTTCTTCGGTAATCGTTCCTAAAATCAACGTATCGAGATTTATTGCTTTATCCAGTTCATCTAATAAGGCTAAACCTTTTTCGGTTATCCCAATTTGCACTTGCCGACGATCAACATCACACGTTATGCGAGAAACGAGGTTCTTGGTAATTAGCTTATCTACAATCCGAGTTGCATTCGAATTCTTATCAATCATTCTGCTCGAAATCTCCTGGTTACAATAGGTCTTTGGATGATTCCCTTTCAGAATTCGTAGTACATTAAACTGGTGTGGACTTAAATCGTAAGGCTTTAGTAAATCTGCCAAAACTGCGTTCAAACAGCTACTGGTATAATGAATATTCAAAATCAACTTATGAATTTCATTCTTAAATGGCTTGGTCTGCTTTAACGCTTCTTCCAATTTCATAGGACAAAAATAACTAAATTAATTGTATGTACAATTAAAAAGTAGGTTTTTGCTCGATATATTTGCAATTAACTGATAGCCAATTTTTTATTTCACAATTATTTCAGTTGCTCCATATCCATACTTCGATAATGGTGCATCATAATGTTCAATTTTATCAGCTGTGAGCAATTTTCGAATCTCATCACGTAAGCGACCTTTTCCCACACCGTGAATGACTACAAATCGTTTCACTGGTCGACGTCGAGCTTCATCCAAGCATTTTTCAAAGTGCCGCAATTGGTGACGAATAATTTCCGAATTATCCATGCCAGCAGTGTCTTCCAATAATTCTTCAATATGTAAATCTACCTCATAATTCCCATCACGCCCTTGCTTTAAAAGCCAGTCTTGCGAAAGGGTAGTCGTTTTACGCGGAATGGCGTCTTTATTTGGAATATTCGATTGATTGCCTCCTTTATCAGGATACACTTCAATCATCAAAGCCCGTTCGGTAAAAACCAACTGTTGAGGCCAGCTGGAAGGTTCAATCATAGCGGGAGTTTGGTGCTTAATATATCCTCCCCAAGATGCTGGTAAAATTTTCGTGTTTCCAGTTAATGGTTGAATTTGAATAAAGAATCGGTCGAGTTGTAGCAATTCGGGTAGGAGCAGAGTTAGAACCGCTTTACTAGAATTGGCCTGAATTTCACCACTTGCAACCAAAGTGTACGTTCTTTCTGTTTCGCTATAAAGTGCAATCAACATCGATTCTCGCATCTGATTGACAAGTCGAACCGAAATTTTGGGTTGATCTTTTAATATTCCTTCAAGCACAAAAGCCATATAAAAAGCTTCCTTGAGCGAAGTCGCATTAACCGATGCCACACTGCTTCCTGAAAAAGTTGCAACCCCCGAACTTTCCATTCCTCCAATACTCACAAGTTGCTTTGGATAATACGGAATTTCAAATCCATCACTCATCATTACTAAAGCGAGTCCTTGCTTATTAAAGCCCGTCACAACACCTTCGCCTACCTCGTTAAGTAAACGCACTTTCGATCCAATTCGAATATCGCTCATTCTATAATTTGTAAATAATATTAAGGCTTATTAAGGCGCCCATTTCCTTAATCGATTTCCTATTTTCTGCATTAATAGATCGGTGTCTTTCTGACTTATTTGTCGGCCTAATAAATACAATTTTCCTTGGTAATAGAACCCAATCGTTTCTCCACCAACAACCCAAAAGGAAGAATAGTAATTCTTCACAAATACCCCTTTTTGTTGTTCCATATTGCTAAGGTTGCGAATCTCAGAGGTGTTAAATTCTGAAGCTCGTCCGCCATAAGCTACTTCAAAACGAAGTTCAGTTTTATCAGCACGCATTCGTAAAACTTCCCGTCCATATTTTCTCCAAAGCCATGCGGAGCCAACTTTATACTCAAAATAAAACCAGAATACCAACCACACAAACATGAAAATACGTGTATTGTCGGGTAAATTCGTGAATAGTTGACTTATAACATAGCCTCCTGCAAAAGTCCATGCAATTAACCAAGCACTAAGCATAACAAACTGGTTCTTGGGAACATTACCCGAAATTACGATTTCGAGTTCATCAGGAGATTCCTTAAGGCTTATCCTGTCCGATTCAAATAATTGCTGTTTCATTTGGATGCAAGTTTAATCAATTGATACACGCTCTCCATAAACTCACCTAGTTTCTAATTCTTTTTCATATTTACGATAACATTTTTAGTGATAAAATATTTATTTCTTTAAACTTTTAATATTTAGCATAATACTTATATTGCCAATCAAATCTTCCCTTAATATTATATGAAAAAAACGTCTTTTTTAGCAGTAATTCTACTGATTTGTTTCAAAGCAATCGCACAAATGCCTACATTAACAGTTGGAGGTAGCGTAGCTTCATTAGATAAAGTTCCTCTTAATATTTTGGGAGAGACTCAAGGGAAAATAGTCGTTTTATCTTGGGTACCAAGTATGTCGGTAGGGGCATCTATGTTTAATTCCTCTTTCCGACTCAAAGATTATCGAATCGCATTACATGATTCAAAAACATTGGATGAAACCGATTTACTCAAGTTTCCAGAATTACAGGTTAAAGGAATTGAAAAGACAAAGAAAACCTATGTAGAGGAAATGATTTTACGAGGTGATACTATTCAAATCTTTGCCACTGTTGAAGATGGCAAAACAGATGAGCAGGTAATTGTTATTTGGAATTTAAATGCGCTTACGTTAAAACCTTATGAACAATATGCCCAAGAAATCGGTCGTTTTTATGACCGTAAACGTAGTGATTACAAAGCCGTTACTATTTCTGAGCAAAAAAAATACAATAGGATTATAGTAGCTTTTTTCAATTACAACGATAAAACAGAAAATACCAGTTTGGATATTAAATTATTTGATAATGACTTAAATCCAATTTCTACATCACATGCGAAAATTGGAAAATCTAAATTTGGAAGCGGTGTTCAAAATATTGATGTTGATAGAGAAGGAAATATCTATGTAATTTATGCAGTAGCAGAAAAATATAATCCAGGATGGGAAGACAATCGTTGGGTGAATGTTTTAATAGTATCAAAAGATGGTGGAGAGCCCGATATTGTTGAAATAAAACTCAATAATGGGGATGCCATTAACGGGGAAGTAGTTGTTTCAGCTAAAGGTGAAGTAAATATTATTGGACAATACGCTAAGCTTATTGATGCTGAAGACAAGCCGAAAGAACTTTTTGCAGGTACTTATTTGGTTAGAGTTGATCCAGAAACAAAAGAAATAACTAAACAAGAAGAAATTGAATTGACAGATAATCAAAAAATATCGCTAACAACACGTACATTAAAACCTATTCCAGCAGAACGTTCTCGATGGAGAGAAATGATCAATATGAGAGTTAGTAATATTTATACAGATCCATCAGGGACTATGACATTAGTATCCTACCCACATTATGCTGTAGGCACGAGCTCTAGTGCTTATTATTTTTGCAATTCGCTTATTGTAACGCAATTTGCTCCAGAAGGAACAATTAATTGGCAAACTTTAGTTCCACGCGCAGCATTCATAAATGGATTGAATTACGCATTAGATCCATTCATTTTTTATATAGATGGACAGGTACGAGTTCTCTTCAATGACCATGGAAAAAACAAAGAATACTTAGCAGAAGGCCCCAAGAAAAGTACAAGTGGTAAAAAGGTAAAAGGTTCTGACGATGTTGATGCACCAATTGAATTAAATGCTTGGAATGTTGGAAATACAGCACTTCGTTTCACAACTATAAATTCTGATGGAACCATGAATGTCGAATGGCTAGAGCAAGTGGGCAAAGACGAGGACACAAAAGTTCCTGCAATTGAAGCTTCGGTGAAGTATAAAATTAATGATCATGAATACCTAACAGCTGTCTACACTAAATACGGTATGTTAGGCTTTCAGAAAAATGCCATTTCCCGAATTACGTTTTAAATAATTTCCACCTAACTATTAAGGAACTGCCTGATAGCATCATATATCAGTTGCAGTTCCTTTTCGTTAATTATATAAGGAGGTGTGCAATAAATTACATTTCCTAGCGGACGAAGATATATTCCATTATTCAGGAAATGCTTTGTTATCTGTTCCGAAATGGGATTCATATAACCCCGTTCATCCACTGTTTTTAATTCGATTGCGAGTATCGTTCCTAAGATTCGAATTTCTTCAATCGATTGATTTCCCTTAATCTCATCTGCAAATTGAGCATGTGCTTC
>Ga0116157_10001482_pt1 | contig 23512 bp, 25 predicted proteins | sample AD_UKC048_MetaG_FD_89882 | JGI IMG/M metagenome (GOLD analysis project Ga0116157, IMG submission 89882) | Active sludge microbial communities of municipal wastewater-treating anaerobic digesters from USA - AD_UKC048_MetaG | ecosystem: Engineered > Bioreactor > Anaerobic > Digestate | place: USA... | reverse complement strand
TGTCAGGACCTATCGGTGACAAAATCCATTCATTGATGCTCGCGTCGCCGCTTGGCAAATTTGCGTTTGGCGTATTTTGAAACTGCGACCATTCCATTGATGGGCCGCCGCGTTCCTGCAATAGCTGGTTGATGGAAGCATCGGGCGGTCGTGTTGGCAGACTGGTACATGCGGACATCGACAAGGCGATTGCCAGTACGAGCAAATTCGTTTTCTGTAGCTTGTTCATGGAAAATATCTTCTTCAAAAGCGAGGGTCGAATTGAATCGACCAACACATGACGCCGGCGGGCACAAAGCCCGAACCGGAGAATGGCTATAAAATGGGTGTGGCCGGATCAAGCCCGGACAGAAGATCAGCTGATCGGTGGTCTTAAGCGTTCAATGAAAGGCACGGGAACGAGCTGGATGCCGGCATCGAGAAAAACGCGGCTGTCGATTGGCGAGTGCGGAATAATTTCCAATACGGGCATGGACGCAATCGCGAAGTGCATCAAGCAATTTTTTGGCGAGCATTGCTTGTAGGGGCAGCAGGGCTGTGGCTGATCCGATGCTCCGGCCTTGGCACTCCCGGCGGTGATGCTGGTTTCGGCCGGAACCATCATGGCTTCATGGCAGGGCATGTTGCTGGTGACGACATTTTTTTCGACCGACTGGTTCGCCGATATTTGCACGCCATCATGCAGGGTTTGCGGCATCCTGATCGCATGAATACTGTCGACAATTGGCGTACACAGAAACGTGAACGCCAAAAAGATCTGGCTGACAAGCGATAGGCAGGATGGGCGACGGTGCATGGTGCAAAACATACCATAGCACCTGTGGATTTTCCTTGTAGACAAGCCTGAATCCGGAAATTAACTACAGGCATGACGGACTTGTTGTCGTGCAGGCCGCATGCCTGACCGTGCGAAACACCTTGCTGCAAACAAATTTTGAACAATTAAGTGCTTGATTTTTCGTTCTCCAATGCCTGGCATGCATCTTGTAATGGCTATAGCGGCTTCCGGAAATTTCAATGGATGCCTCCCCCCAAAAAGCAGGAGTACAAAATGCGTAATTCCAAATCGACTTTCCGTTTTAATGTCACCAATGCCTTGCTCATGTCGCTTGCGATGGGCATCGTCGGCATGCCGATGGCAATGGCCGCCGATGTAGCGTCCGACACCAAAACGACAGCCTATGAAGAATCCCAAACGCCCGTTTCCGATACCTGGATCACCACGAAAGTAAAAGGTGATTTGCTGGTTACCGAAGAAGTAAAAGGTCTTGATATCAATGTCAGCACGACCAACGGCGTGGTAACGCTGGCCGGATTGCTGGATTCGCAGGCACAGGTCGACAAGGCTGTCGCCGTGACGAAAGCCATCAAGGGCGTTAAAAGCGTCGAAACAAAAGCGTTGAAAGTGAAGCAGGCGAAGTAGCCAGCCGGGCTTCCATGTACCAGTCAAAAGTGAGCGGAAAACCCTCGCTTCCAATCGAACACACAAGGAATAACTCAAATGAATAACGACATCATCCAGGGCAAGTGGAAACAGATTAACGGCCAGATCAAGCAAAAGTGGGGCAAGCTCACCGAAAATGATTTGACCTATGTTGAAGGTACCCGCGATTATCTTTCCGGAAAAATCCAGGAGCGTTACGGCATTGCCAAAGACGCGGCCGAAGAACAAATCAAAGAGTTTGAAAAAACCCTTTCCTGATACCGCGAAGTTGATCTGACAAAAGCCGGGCCATGCTGTGCATGACCCGGCTTTTTTTGTGGCGCCTCGGTGGGTTGCCGGATTTTGAGGGCAGAAGACCCGTCATGCAAAATGCACGGCATGTTGTTAGCTTCGTGCAGTTTGCCCGCGACATGACTGCGAAAGCCCTGTCATATCTGGCTCCCAGGGGATGGCATGACGCTTGCAAACGCCTTCAAGTCAAAGCTATTCCCCCCAACCATTCAAGGATGTTCAATGGCGACTTCAGGCTCCGGCAAGAAAAAATCCGATAGGAAGAAAGACGATAAAAACGACTTGGCAAAAAAGCTTCCCTTTGCGACTCGTCATGATCTGAGTGATGCCACGCGCACGAAAGTGGTAGCGGCGTTGAACCAGACACTCGCGGAAATATTCGATTTGCAAAGCCAGATCAAGCAGGCGCACTGGAATGTAAAGGGAGCCAGTTTTTTCGGCCTGCACAAATTATTCGATGAAATTGCCGGCACCTTGACCGAGCCGGTCGATACGGTGGCCGAACGCATTTTGTCTCTGGGTGGTTTTGCCAAGGGCAGCGTTCGACTTGCTGCCGCCGCGAGCACATTGCCCGAGTTGCCAGCCGAATTCAGGCAGGAAGATATCGTCGGCGATATCGCCGATCGGGTAGCGCTTGCAGCGAAACTGGCACGTAAACGTATTGATGACACCGAAGATGCCGGCGACAAGGTCAGTTCGGATTTGTTGATCGAAATCACGGCGATTCTGGATAAGGCCCTGTATTTCCTCGAGGCATACCAGTTTCGTGCTTGAGCCGGTGGATTCCGTGTTTACCGCCGGTATTTACGGCCATGGCGTGAAGGATCGCTATAATGAATTTCGAACAGAAACAGACTGAGATGACATCCGTGAGTAAAAACGAAACACCGGTAACGGGACGTATTCTTGCGATTGATGATGATCGTGGTTTGCTCGAGAATTTTTCCCTGTGCCTGACCAAGGAAGGCTATCGGGTGACGACGGCTGAAACCCTCGAAGAGGGGATTAAGCTGGCGGCAACCCTGCCATTCCAGGTCTGTCTTCTTGATCGCAATATCGGCTACGACTCCGGGCTGGATGCATTGCCGAAACTGCGCGAGCTATCGCCACTGATGCGCGTGATCATGGTCACCGGCAATGCTGGTGTCAGCGAAGCGATCAGCGCGATTGCCCAGGGTGCCAGCGATTATCTGGTAAAGCCTTGCTCGCCCGAACAATTGCTGATTGCGGTTGCACGTCAAATCGATACCCGACGAATGATGGACCGGCTCGATACGCTTGAGCGCGAAGCCGGCAGTGATACTCCGGAACTGAGCAGCAAGAACGAAGCCATGCGTGCGGCGATCAGTCTCGCGCTGCAAGTGGCCAGTACCGATGCCAACGTCTTGTTGCTGGGTGAAAGCGGTACCGGGAAAGGTGTGATTGCACGTGCTATCCACGAAGCGAGCCAGCGTTCGGCAGGCGCGTTGGTCACCGTGAATTGTCCATCGTTGACGGCAGAGCTACTAGAAAGCGAAATGTTCGGGCATATCAAGGGTTCGTTTACCGGTGCCAGCCAGAACAATGTCGGGCGAGTCAGCCATGCCGATGGCGGTACCATTTTCATGGATGAAGTCGGTGATTTCCCGCTTTCCCTGCAACCCAAATTATTGCGATTCATCCAGGACAAGGAATACGAGCGTGTCGGTGATCCGGTCACTCGAAAAGCCGATGCGCGGATTATCGCCGCGACCAATCGCGATCTGGATGCCATGGTAAAGGAAGGGCAATTCCGTCTCGATCTTCTTTACCGGCTTAACGTCATTGCCATCACCCTGCCGGCATTGCGTGAGCGCATCGAGGATCTCGAGAACTTGGCTTCCGGTTTTATCCGCAAGTTCGCGGCAAGTTACGGCATGCCTGCGCGCCGACTTTCCGCTTCGGCATTGGCGCAATTACAGATGTATTCCTGGCCGGGCAATGTCCGTGAATTGCAGAACATGATGGAACGAGCCGTTATTCTTTGCCGCGCGGAAGAAATCGGTGTCGAATTACTGGCCGTGGGCCGTGCCGACAACCACAAGCAGGAAGCGATTCCGGGGTCTGCAATGAGTCTGGAAGCACTGGAACGGCTTCATATCGAGCGTATTTTAGCCAGCAGCGAAAATCTGGATGCCGCCGCCAAAACACTGGGAATCGATGCATCTACGCTTTACCGGAAACGCAAGGCTTACAAATTGTAGAGGCTTCATGGTTTGGGCATGGGCTTCGTGCATGCCGTCAATAAGCAGGGTGAAAAATGAAACATGATCAGGACATTTCCGTACTTCGCGCGCAATCTGCCGAGTACTTGCATCCAAAAACGGCGCTGGCAATCTGGATCGTATTGATCCTCGGGCTGGGCAGTTGCATGGGAATTTTCTTCGGCCCCGGCGCCTGGTTCCAGGGCCTGGTTAAACCAACTTGGAATCCGCCGGGCTGGGTCTTCGGGCCCGCGTGGACTCTGCTCTATGTATTGATGGCAATCAGTGTGTGGAAAGTAAGACGCAATACGCGAGTATCGGAAACCGAAAGATCGCGGGCAATGCGATTTTTCTGGCTGCAATTGCTGCTCAATCTTGCCTGGACGCCGATTTTTTTCGGATTGCATCAGCCTGCATGGGCATTCGTGGAAATCTGTCTTCTTTGGCTCGCGGCATTATCGACCGCACTGGCATTCGGGAAAATATCCGCAGCGTCAGGTTATCTGTTGATACCCTATTTGGCGTGGTTATCATTTGCGCTGGTCTTAAACGGTACTATCTGGCTATTGAATTCATGAAGAATTCGAGCCGATATTTTCGGCCTGAAATTTGACAAGCGATACTGCGACGCGGGGGAGTGTCGATGGAAGCTGGTAATAGTGGCAAATTCCGCCACCAGATAAACAATGGCTTGCTTGCGCTGGCATTCGTGCTCATTCTCGCGACTTCGGCCGTGTCGGTCACATCGACCAATGAGCTCGGTGCTTCGATCGGCCTAGTCAGTCATACCCACCAGACACTGGAATTGCTTACCCGGATGAAGGTGGCGACCGGCGATGCACAGGCGAATGGCTTGCGTTATTTGATTACCGGTGAATCCGCCAACCAGCTTGCACAGCGCAAGGCATTGGCGGAAATGTATGCCCTGAAAGTGCAGTTGGGTACGATCGTTTCCGACAATGCCCTGCAGCGTTCGTACATGGCAGATTTTGGCGAACTGTATGATGCATTCCTGGCACGCAGCATGGAATCGATGGCCTACAAACAGAAAGCGCTGAAAACCGGCAACGAGACGGCATTCGTCAAACGCATCAAGGAAGGCGTCGGTTTTTCCATGATCAAGAACATGCGTGAAGTGCTCGACAAGATGACGGCTGAAGAAAATCGCCTGATGATTTTACGCGTCGAGGAACGCGACACGCTGGTCAAGCAAACCAATGCCACCGTCCTGATTGCCAATGCCCTCGCACTGGTCGCCGGCGTGATCGGCTTTACTGCCATCCGGCGCTCGCAGGATGAATCGAAAAAAATGCTGATGGTCGAGTTGCGGGCAGAACAGGCGCGCCAGGCCAGCGAGGAAAAGAGCAGCTTTCTAGCCAATATGAGCCATGAAATCCGCACGCCGATGAATGCCATCTTCGGCTTTACGCAATTGCTTTCGGAATCGGTGACGGCACCGGTCGAGCGCGATTGGGTCCGCTCGATCAAGAAAAGCGGGCAGATGCTGCTTGCATTGATCAACGATGTGCTGGACTTGTCGAAGATCGAGGCAGGCAAATTGCAATTGCAACTCCAGCCGACCGACCTGCGCGAGCTTTCCGATGAAATCGTCGAGATGTTCCTGCCGGATGCACGTGAAAAAGGCATTTATCTGAGGCACGAAATAGACACGGCACTGAACGAGCCGCTATTGCTCGATGGCCAGCGCGTGCGCCAGATTCTGATGAACCTGTTGAGCAATGCCATCAAATATACTGAGCACGGCGGCGTTATCGTCCGGATGATGGTAACGCCGCAACATGATCCTTTACTCCGCAATCTCCGTCTGTTTGTGACAGACAGTGGTGTCGGCATCGACCCGGAACAACTTGTGAAAATTTTCGAACCCTTTCACCAGGCCGATAGTCCCGATGGAAAAATCCGCCAGGGAACCGGTCTTGGCCTGAGCATTTGTCGCCGTTTGGTGAATGCCATGCAGGGCGATATACAGGTCAGCAGCGAACTGGGAAGAGGCTCGACATTCGTCGTGGATATCCGGAATGTCCGGGTCTCGGATATCAGGCCCGACAGCAACAAGGCAAATGACAACCGGGTGGATTTCAACAAGCTGCGACCTCTGAAGATCCTGGTCGTCGATGATGTCGAGTGGAATACCGAAATTGCCCAGGGCTTCCTCCGTAATAGCCACCACGAAGTACATATTGCCAATAACGGACTTGATGCCGTTGATATTGCGAAGGAATTAAAACCCGATGTGGTGTTGATGGATTTGCGCATGCAGGGAATGAATGGCTTCGAGGCCAGCGATGCCATTCGATCGGATCCCGGCTTGCAGGATGTGCGCATCGAAATTGTCGCAGTGACCGCCTCGAGTCTGCACAGCGAAGAAAAAGCGCTGCGTGAAAGTTTTGACGGTTATGTTCGCAAACCTTATACGCCACTTGATCTGTTTAATGCACTGGATAACCTGTTCGGAAACAATGCAGCCATTCCAAAGAAAGCCGATGGTGTTCCCGGCAAGTGGTCGGAGAAAGAACAAGGGCAATGGCTGCAATTGCAGGGAAAGAATTTGCGCGAATTGCAGAAGAGCATGCGCATGCGGGAAATCGGGGACTACGCGAAAAAACTGCGGCAGTTTTCGGCGGATACGGAATTCGCCGTTCTCGAAGAACATGCCGGAACCTTGTTCGATGCGGTACAGCGTTTCGATGTCGCCGGGGTCAATGAAACGCTCTCGACGATTGCGGCGATGCCGGAGACTTTTGATGCCCGGTAGTCGTTCCGATACCGGTTTGCCGGTGGTGCTGGTGGTGGACGATCAGGAAGCCAATATGCGGCTGGTCGGTCAGCTACTGTCACGTGCAGGCTACGATATTGTGCCGGCCTTCAGTGGCGAGCAGGCACTGGAACGCATCAAGGCATCGCTTCCCGACTTGATCCTGCTCGACATGCGCATGCCGGGTATGTCCGGCTTCGACGTGTTGAAGCAGTTGACGGACAATCCGGGCACACGCAGCATACCGGTGATTTTTCTTACCGCGGATAATGAGCGCGACAATGTCGCGCGCGCACTGGCGGCAGGCGCCGTTGACTACATTACCAAGCCCTTCGTCGCCGAGGAGTTGCTCGGTCGGGTGAAAACCCATATTGACCTGAAGCAGTCGCGCGACACCTTGCAGCGATTCGTCAGTGAAAAACAGCAGATGGTGGAAACCGTCGCGCATGATCTGCGGAATTATTTTGCCAATATTCAATTTGCGGGCGACATGTTGCGCGATCCCGATCTGGATCTTGCCGTCAGGCTCCGGCTGATCGAATCTATCCGCACGTCTTCAGACTCGGGCGTCCTGTTTTTGCAGGCCTTGCTGGATCATCAAAACGCTCAGGAAAAAGGCATATCGGTGCACCGGCTTTCGGCCCGCAAGCTGCTCGACGAGACAGCAGCAGCTCTTGCAAGAATGGCCCAGGCCAAGGATATCGAAGTAAAAATCGTGCTCGCGGAAGACTTTGAAATATGCGGTCATCAGGGCGGTGTTTTGCATGTGCTGCAAAACCTGCTGTCGAATGCCTTGAAGTTTTCGCAACCGGGTAGCGAGGTCATATTGAGCGCGGCGAAATTCGGAAGTCGCGGACGATTGTCAGTGAGTGACCGCGGGCCGGGCGTATCGAAGCAGGATCAGGAACGACTGTTCCAGCGCTATGTAAGATTGTCCGCAACGCCTACGCAGGGTGAATCCTCAACCGGTCTCGGACTGGCATTGGCGAAGCAGCGTGCCCGCACGATGGATGGCGATATCTGGCACGATGATCGCGAAGGTGGTGGCTCGGTATTCACTCTCGATCTCGCATTGCCAAGAACCTGACGCGTGATTTCGCCAAAGCATTCAGCATAAGAAAAAGCGCCGATAACGGCGCTTTTCTTTTACTCGAGTTGCGTGATTACAGCTTTCGGCGTCCGAAAATCAGGGATACCACGAAAAGAATCAGAAAGACGAAGAACAGGATTTTCGCGATGCCAACGGCAGTGCCCGCAATTCCGCCAAAACCCAGCACGCCTGCGATAAGTGCGATAACCAGAAAAACGATAGCGTAGTGCAACATGGAAATCTCCTTGCGTTATTGAATGTCGAGTCGGGTGACTACTTTCAATATTCGTGCCAGACCGGATAGCGCCATACACATGGGGCTGAGCCTCTTATCCATTCTGGTAAGGGAAGCGAATTGCATGAAACGTGAAAGCCTTCGTGCAAAATGCATTCGACACTGTGTTTAAAATCCGGATCATGCAGTTTGCGGATTATCGATGATGCATCGTGCATATATCCGGCCCGGTCTGCCTGCAGGAAGTGCGATGAAGTTGAATTGACGCCATTCCGGGCCTTGGCACACATCTTGATAAGTATTCCATGCACATCTGGAAAAGATGGCGTTCCCACCTACCTGAATACCCTGGAGTTCACATGAAAACTATTACCCGCACACTGCTTGTTCTTTCCTGCGTTCTGGCCCTGTCTGCCTGCAAGCCTGAAACTCCGGCAGAAACCCAAGCCGACGTTCAAGAAGCCCAAACCGATGCCAACGCCAATACCACCGACGCAAAAGTCGACGCGATTGGAACTGCCGTTGAAGGCAACCAGGACATCGTTGACGCTTCTTCGGAAGGCGCAGCCGAAGTCAAGGATGCCACCGCCGGCGCAGTCGAAGACAATGCCAAGGCTGCCTATGATGTTGCCATCACCAAAGCCGATGGTGAACTGAAAGTTGCCAAGGAAAAATGCGATGCACTGCCTTCGGGCCAGCAATCGGCTTGTAATGCGACCGCAGAAGCTGCTTATGACACCGCCAAGGCTGCTGCCGAAACGGAAAAAACCGCTGCCGAAGCCAGCGCTGATGCAATGAAGAGCAAGTAAGCAAGTCGAATTACCGATTTCCAGAAATGGAATGAGCGAAAAGAGACGAACTCTCTTTAAGTCATCGGATTCAAGCATTTGTTTCATGACCACTGTTCACTCCCCCGAACAGGGTCATCCTTCCCGGGCCGGTACTCGTACTGGCCCGGGATTTTTTTTGCCCAAAAGGCAGGGGGGGTGGCCGTTTCCGCCGGTAATCGTCGTTTTTCAATCTGAGGTCGTAAATGACGCTTTTTGACGGAGACAGCAAGATGGCCGGTGATTTGAAAGATATTTCCCTGAATGGTATTGGTTTGGAGCCTATCGACGGCGAAGTGGTGCAAAGCCCAAAAGGTCCGGCAAGATTTACCCCGAACACGCGTGACAAAACCGAAAGGCGCCAGACCGAAGACCGACGGACCGAGCTTCGGTTTCAGGAAAACCGCCGCTTGAACAAAGACCGTCGTCCGGTCAAGACATGGGAAAAAGGTCATAACCTGTAAGCCGGTCCGAAGCCGGAAGCAGAGTTCACTTTTTGTAACAAAATTCGCCATCGTGCCGGGCTTTATCCGGTGGTGATGGTAGTAGACTGCGGCTATCAGGGAGTTGGATAGCCATGCAGCCATCGGGATCATTTTTTTCCAGCCAGAAAAAATTATTGTTTCTCGGTACTTTTCTGCTGATTCTCGCCATCGTCGCAGGCTGGTTTTTTACCGGTTTCGTGATGCAGACCGGAGACCGGCTTGAGCGCGTCCGGATCGAATCCCTGGCAAATACGGCCGCCGCATCCATTGATGCCGGCAATGTCGAATTACTGGCCGGAAAACCCGAAGACGCCGAAATAAAATCCTTTTCCGAGTTGCAAAATCAGCTTCGACGCGTACGCGATGCGAATCCGGATTTCCGGTTTGTATATTTGATGCGGCCAGCTGCCGGCAAGTCGGATCAGATGGTTTTTCTGGTCGATGCCGAAGAATCGGATTCGCCGGATTACTCGGCTCCGGGCGATGTTTACGATGGGCCATCCGCTGCCTTGTTCAGCGTCTATCGAAGCGGCAAGCCTGCAATCGAGAGCCCGTACCATGATCGTTGGGGGGATTGGGTGACCAGTGTCGCAGCGGTCAAGGCGGCAAAAACAGGAAAAGTCGTGGCGGTATTGGGCATGGATATCAAAGCCGATTCCTGGGTCGCCACGAATACCCGCTACCGTAATTTCGCGATCACGATTGCCGGCCTGTTGACGGCTCTGGTGTTGCTGTTTTTGCTTGGTTTGCATTTGCAGGAAAAGGCTGCCATTCGCCTTGCTCGCCACTTGCACGAACTGGAACTTGCGCAGGAAGGTTTGCGCCTCGCCGATGTGGTGGTCAAACACACTGGCGAAGGGATCATCGTGCTTGATGCCGATCTGAAAATTCAAAGCGTCAATCCTGGTTTTGAACGCATTACCCGTTATCCGGCCGAAGAGGTATTGGCGAAGTCACCGGACTTCCTCGAATCGAGCGAACACAATGCCGATATTTTTCTGCAAATCAGTTCCAGCCTGCAGAGGGGGAACCACTGGGAGGGCACGCTATGGGCCAAGCGGAAGAACGGCGAGGTTTTTCCGATGGAAACCAATGTCGATGTGGTGCATGACGATCAGGGCACCGTGTTGCATCACGTGATGGTATTCCACGATGCCACCGTGCAAAAACAGCTGGAAGATCGCCTGCGTGAATTGTCCGCTACCGATGGCTTGACCCTGGTGGCGAACCGCCGGATGTTCGACGAGGTGATGGAACGCGAGTGGAATCGCGCAATGCGTCATAAGCAACCGGTATCCCTGATCATGGCCGACATCGATATGTTCAAAAGCTATAACGATCTATACGGCCACATGGCGGGCGACGAATGCCTGCGAAAAGTGGCGCAGGCGATTTCCGACAGTGCGCAACGCGGTAGTGATTTGGTGGCCCGTTATGGTGGCGAGGAGTTCGCGGTTATCTTGCCCAATACCGATGAAGCGGCGGCCCGGGAAATCGCCGAGAAAATCCGCGATGCCGTGGAAAAACTGAATATTCCGCACGACGGAAACGTGATGGCGAGACATATCACGATTAGCCTGGGCACATCGACACGGGTGCCGCCGCAAACCAATGATTTCATCGGATTGATGCAAAGTGCCGACAAGGCTTTGTACAGGGCCAAGGAAAGTGGTCGTAATTCAGTGGCGTCTTGATCGTACTCGGGTCGGGTATTGGCTAAAACGGATTATCAGGCTTGGTCGGAAAGGCCGTACATCAACCAGCGTTCGGCATCTTCGACATAACTGAAGACACGAACATTGAAACCCACTGCACGCCCTTCAATTTCGGCATGTTCCGCGGCGGAAACAAACTCCAGCGAAGGTTCCACGATAGCCACCCAATCGACGATGTCACTGTGAACTTTCATTACGGAGGCCAGTTGCGTCATTTGTGCCTGACTGGCGGGAACCCGTTTCTTGCGATCCACGACCAGGATTTTTCTCAGACCTTCCCGTTTGATGATGTTGACGATCTCCTGCCAGTAGGCAACGCGGGCTTCCTGTGAATCGACATCGCCACTCACCTGAAAACGCAAAGTGTCCCCGTGCCTGCGATAAGTCACGTCAAAGTCGGGGTTCTTGCTGCTTTGCATCAGCACAGCGTACTCCTCGCTTATGTCATATCCGGGTGAAATACCCGGTTGCTTATCGACATATAACGCAAGAGTGATCAGCTACTGGACATGAGAGGAAGGCTTGGCGACACTGGGCCATGAAAATTACCTGTGCCGCAGTGCGAAATTTTTCCTCCAGACCTGAACCCATTTTTGATCTGATGGTCGATGCTGCGGGCTTTCCGGCCTGCTTTGACGGTTATGGTCTGATTCCCGCGATTCGCAGCATCCGTCTCGCCGAACCTCTGGCAGTCGGCGTGGTTCGTCATATTTACAATGCCGATAATTCGGTACTGAATGAACGCGTGACGGTAGTGGATAAGCCCCATCGCCATGCCTACATCCTGTCGGGATTCCAGGCGCCATTTTCATGGCTGGTGAGGCAGGGCGAAGCCGACTGGCGACTAAGCGAAAAGTCAGGCGGAACGGAAGTGAGTTGGACCTACGAGTTCACGCTGACATCGGCGCTGGTATTTCCCCTCTGTTTTCTGTTGTTGAAATTTTTCATGCAGCAGGCCATGCAGCGGTGTCTGGCGAATATGGATCAAGTGTGTAGCAACAAGAATACGGATTGATATGGAAGAGTGGATTTTGCTTGCAATGGCTCCCGTCTTTCTCGGATTTATTGTCTGGGAAGCTTGGTACTGGAAAGGTCGCCGCGATGTCTACAGTTTGAAAGACAGCCTGTCGAATGCGGCGCTCGCCCTGATGCATCAGGGAGCCGATGCACTTGCCTGGCTGCTCACCATCGGGCTTTATGTCTGGCTGTATCAACATCGCCTGTTCGATCTGCCCGTTTCGATCTGGACGATTGTGGCCCTGTTCGTGGCTCAAGATTTTTTCTATTACTGGTTTCATCGCGCGCATCACCGGATTCGCTGGATGTGGGCCTCGCATGTCACCCATCATTCGTCTGAGCGGCTGAATTTTTCGACTGCGTTCCGGCAAAGCCTGACCTATCCGATATCCGGCATGTGGTTGTTCTGGTTACCGCTGGCTTGGCTGGGTTTCGAACCGAAAAATATCATTGCCGTCGTCGCGATCAATCTCGGATTCCAGTTTTTCGTGCATACCGAAACCGTCGGAAAGTTGGGCTGGCTCGAAAAAATCTTCAATACGCCTTCGCATCATCGCGTGCATCATGCGAGAAACCCTAAATACATTGACCGCAATTACGCCGGCGTGCTGATTATCTGGGACAAATTGTTCGGCACCTTCGTCGAAGAGGATGCCGAGGTGCCCTGTGAATACGGCATCGTGGTGCCGATCCATTCGCATAATCCGATTACGTTGACCTTTCATGAGTGGCTGGCGATGTTTCGCGATGCGGCGAAACCACAGGGCTTTCTCTCGAGATTGAAACAACTTTTTGGACCGCCGGAACGGGCGCATTCGGGAAAAACATGAATTACTATTCACGCGTCGTGCGACGATGTTTATGAAAGCGAGAGAAAACCGATGAAAACCTGCAGTCTCCTGTTTTTAGTACTGGCAATGCTTTCGCCCATTTCGACGGCTGGAGCAGCCGTGACCAAGAAGCCATACGATCTTACCGTATGGGCTGATGTTGTTTATGATGAAACCGGAAGTCCGAGCCGGATTAATTTTCCAGACGAAGGTCTATATCCGAAAAAATTCATCCAGAGTCTGCAGTTGAAATTAGCAACTCGCAGGATTGAGCCACGTTTGGAAAATAAACTGCCCGCGATATTCGAGACCGGCGTAAGTATCCAGCTAACGATAGACCCCGCAGAAATCGGCGCAGAGGTGAAAATCAATAAAATCGAAGAGCTGCCTCGTACGATAAATATGTCGGTTGCAAAGTTTCCGGCAGACCTTCTGAGGGCAGGTTGGTCGGGAGAAATGAAGGTAAGATGCATGGTCGGTGTCACCGGCCTATGCACCGACATGGAAGTGCTTGATGCAAAGGCCTTGCCGAAATCTGCCCGTCAGTTTGGACTCGATTCGATGAAGGCCTGGCGATTTTTGCCACAAAGACTGAACGGAAAGCCGATTGAATATGAAATGGTCATTCCAATTACAATGACATCGGATACGCCGAGTGATTCAAGACATGTTGATCGAATGAATCGTCGCCCCTGAAAATATCCCTAATAGAGTTAATTCTTCTTGATACATTTGTGATGTATATAAAGACCAGAGCATTATTTTGCTACTTTAAGTGCGTAACTTACCAAGCGTGCCGCCAATTTTTCTTTCATGCTGCCCGGCGATTGCAAATCCATGCGTTGCATCGCCTCGATGTCCGGAGTTGATGGCGATATCAGGGACATGGCAATCAATTTAATCTTGCCGAAGGTCGATGCCGTTTTTGATTTGAGAAAACCCAGGGCTTTCACTAGACGTAATTCCACCGGCGTAAAGTCGCAGCCCAGCGGGTATTCCGGCAATAGGTTGTTTTTTCGGTAAGGTGCCAATACCGCAGCAATATGTTCGGGGCGATTCTGTGTCCAGCTGGTCGGCGCTTCAAAACTGCCCGTGAGTTTCAACTCCCGCTTGGCTTTGTCCAGCAGCTTGGGTATGAAGCGGGCATCACATATCGACAGCATCGCCTTGATGCAATCCTCGTCGTCGGCACCTCGCAAATCGGCAACACCGTATTCATTCAGTGCGATATCCCGGAGATGGCGCGGGATGGTGGTATGGCCATAGTTCCACAGGACGTTAGAATGCGCCGTACCGGCTTGTTCGCGCGTACTGCGGAACATCAGGATGGATCGGCCATCGCGAAGCGTATGCGCCATCGCGACAAAATTGTATTGGCCGCCGACGCCCGATACCACGCGACCATCTTCGAGTGCATCCGATGTTGCCGCACCGAGTACCGTGGTCATCATGCAGGTGTTGTAGAAACGGGCATCGCGTCGTTGCAGTCGTTCGAGGGTTTCGTTGCCGCCATACAACTCGTTGATATGGGAAATACGTGTCATGCCGATGCCGTTTTTTTCGCTTTCCGGCATCTCGCGAAGCCACTGGTATAAATCCTGCGAACCCAGATAGAAACCGCCATTGAGCCAATGCCCTTCTTTTTGCAGACGTTCCCGGTCGGCATCGCTGAGGCAATCGTCGCGTTCACGTTGCATCAGTTCGAGATCATCCACGACACGCCGTTTCAAAATGCCTGCCTGATGCAGATATCGAAAACCGTCGTTCACCATTTCGCTTGCGCCATACAGGCCGGTCTTGAAGGGTTCGGCACCGCCGTATTGCCGGACCAGATCCGATTCGAGAAAACCGGGTGCGAGGCGGTTCATCAATTCGCGGTATTCGGCATTGTGCCGATGGCGCAGATACAGGGCCTGGCACAGTGCATCCGATAGCGATCCAATGCCGATCTGCAGGGTGCCGCCGTCCTTGACGAGTGCGCTGGCTCGCAATCCAATGGCGTATTCGGGGTCGGTGACAGGCTGTAGCGGCAATGCGAATAATTTTGGTGCAGGCCCTGGTAATTCCAGCACGATGTCGAAAAAATCCGCTTCAACGGCAGCCGTACCGGCGATCCAGGGAAGCAAGGGATCAATCTCCGCGATCAGGAAGGGGCGGGGCTTGCCGAGGCGTTCGATTTCGTCGAGCAAATCAAAGGTCAGGTCAGGATTGCAGCTCAAGCTCAATCGGGAGCCTCCCGGCTCGCGCGCCACTTTTTGCACTAGCACATTGATATTTTTTTCCGCGACAGCAGCCGCCACATGTGTGTAATTCAGGCTGTTGTAATTCCGCTGTGCCTGCGATGAATTCAGCAGGCCGCCCGATTGCATATAAAACTCCTGCACCGAGATATTGCCGGGAAGGGCGTTGCAGCGTTGAGCGATGGCGTAATGCAGGCTCGGGAAATCGCGGCCGAAATGGCGGTCCAGAAAGGGTTGCAGGAAGCGTTTTTCCAGATCACTGCCGGCTTTCGGTGGCGTCAACGACAGCGCGGTAAAAATTTTCAGGCTGCAGTCTTTGTCTTTTTCGACGGCGTCGTAAATCGCATTCAATAATCTGTGGGGCTTGCCCAAGCCCAATGGCGCAGCCAGCACAATCTTGTTGGCGGAGCGCTCGAGCAAAACTTTTACGACGGCTTCCAGATTGTCTAGCTGCACGATACACCTTGCGTGGCCGGGTTTTGGTCAGTATCGCATTTTGTTCCAAAGCCGGCTTGACATCTTCGATTACGGGTGTAATCTAAATGAAAATTACAGGTGTAATCTCAATGCAAATCAGTGAAGCGGAAAGTCTGGTCATGGAAGTCCTCTGGCAACGCAGCCCGCGTTATGCCGAGGAAGTGATCGCCCAATTGTGCGAGGAGCAGGATTGGCAGGAGCCGACCATCAAGACTCTTTTGAACCGCCTTTTGAACAAAGGCGCGATCCAGGCCGAGAAGCATGGCCGGCGTTACAGCTATAGCGCGGTTCTGAAGCGTGAGGAATGGGTAACGACTGAAAGCAAAAGCCTGCTAAATCGCATTTTTGATGGCCGCATCGCTCCTCTGGTCGCGCATTTCAGCGAGAAGGGAAAGTTGAGCAAAAAAGATATCGCCGAACTGAAAAAATTGATCGAGGGGATGGATGATGAGCGCTGATTTATTGAGCCTGCTTATCGAGGCTACCATGGCGTCCAGCTTTGCGGTGTTGCTTGTGCTCGCAGTGCGCCGGCCTGTGCGGAAATTCGCCGGTGTCCGCATTGCATATGGGCTTTGGTGCTTCGTTCCTTTGGCTTTGGCCGCGATCTTGCTGCCGGCTCGCGAGATCGTCGTGACGATGAAAGTTCAGCCCGTACAAATCGGTGACGTATCGATCGGGCAGCTTACAGAAGCCCTGGTTCCCGCGACCGATTTTTTTTCGGTTGCGGTAGTCCTTGCCTGGATAAGCGGCATGCTGGCATGCGCTGTGCTGTTTTCGCGTCGCCAGAAAAATTTTCTGGATGATCTTGGCGTGCTCACGCATAAAAACGAAAAAATATTTTCGGCCGAGAAAAACATTCAGGGACCATCGGTTATTGGTGTAGTGGCACCCCGCATCGTATTGCCGTCGGATTTCGAAACACGTTACAACCTGGAAGAGCAGCAGCTCGTTTTGTCGCATGAAAACATGCATCTGTCGCGTGGCGATACACGGATAAACCTGATTGCAGCATGCCTACGCAGCATTTTCTGGTTCAACCCTCTGATGCATTGGGCCGGTGCACGCTTCCGTTTTGACCAGGAGCTGTCTGCCGATGCGCTTGTTCTATCGAAGTTCCCCTCGGCGCGAAAATCCTACGCCGATGCCATGCTCAAAACGCAAATGGCCAGCGCCGGTCTTCCGGTCGCCTGTCATTGGCAGGCCCATCATCCATTGAAGGAGAGAATTCTCATGTTGAAAAATCCCGCCCCCGGAAAATCATCCAGATACATCGGTATTACGTTTGTTGCCGCGCTTTGCGTTTGCGGTTCTGTTGCCGTCTGGTCGTTGCAGCCTGCAAAAGTTGTCGCGGCAAGCGATAAGACCGCCTTCATGTACGAGATGAAGATGGACGTGGATGTCGATGGCGATATAAAAAAAGACATCGTCGTCCGTGAAGTGCCGGGAAAGACGGCGATGATCACGCAAGGCGAAGGAGACAAGCAGTGGATCTTCGGATTTGTTCTGAGTCCGCAAAAAAACAATCGCGTCATGCTGGATGCGACCCTGAAGCGCGGTAATGAAGTGGTAAGCAGGCCCAAATTGCTGATCGAGCTCGGCAAGGAATCCGGGATCGGCGTCAGCACCAGTGACGGCAGTTCGGTATTCAAATTGAATATGCTGGTAAAGGAATGGCGCAATGCTGCAAACATGAATGCTGTCAAACCGTTCCAGAATGAAGAAGTGATGCATGACAACCTGAGGATGTTCAGGCAAATGGCGGCGCGGCGCGAATACACCCGATTGCAATCCGAGCCGGATGCTTCCTGGCGCAAGAAGTTGAAAATTTCCTTTGTCATAGATCCCAAGAAAGAAATCGGTAAAGACGAAGGCTGCTAGGAGAGTGAGGAAGTAACGATAAAGTTTTATCAATCGGAATTTGATACAGATCAGGCCGTAAATGAAAAAATCAGGGGTTGGATGATGAGCGATGATGTTATGAAATTATTGACCGAGGCGACCTTTGCAAGCAGTGCCGCGATAGCCATTGTTCTTGTTTTGCGGGTGCCGATGAGACAGTTGTTTGGTGCCAGTGTCGCCTATACGCTTTGGAGTCTGATTCCATTGGCATTGATTGCCGTATTGATTCCAGCGCGGGATGTCGTCGTTACAACCATCATTCAACCGACGACTGCCAGTGTCAGCGCAGCTGTAGCACCCATGCTGACGGCCGCCGCGGTGCAGGCAAATGACAATCCGGTGAATCTGGCTCAAATGTTGTGGATTGCAGGCATGGTTTTCTTTGCATTCTGGTTTGCACGCCAACAGCAAAAGTTTATCGGCAGCCTCGGCGCCTTGAATCTGTGTTACGAGAAAGTATTCCTGGCAGACAATAACAGTCAGGGGCCAGCGGTGGTTGGCGTCGTCCAGCCACGTATCGTGTTGCCGTTGGATTTTGAACGGCGCTACAGCCGTGAAGAGCAAAATCTGATATTGACGCACGAGAAAATTCATCTGGAGCGCGGCGATACGCGCATCAATCTCGTTGCTGCGGCTTTGCGCTGCATATTCTGGTTCAACCCCTTGTTGCATTGGGCCGATGGTCGTTTTCGTTTCGACCAGGAGCTGTCCACCGATGCAAACGTTTTATCGAGATTTCCGGCAGCGCGAAAATCCTATGCCGATGCCATGCTGAAAACGCAGATGGCCATTATCGGTCTTCCCGTTGCCTGTCATTGGCAGGCGCATCATCCCTTGAAGGAAAGAATTCTGATGCTGAAAAAAGCGACTCCCGGAAAAATATATCGATTGTCGGGCCTCTGTCTCGTGGCAGTACTTTGTTTTGGCGGTGCTTTTGCTGCGTGGTCCACGCAGCCGGCCAATGTCATTGTTACGCCCGCTGAAGTTGGGCTGCTTTATGACATACGAATGGAAGTCAAAGTGGATCGTGTCGATCAAAAGCCTATAAGCATCCGTGAAGTACCTGGAAAAGAATTTGCCGTATCGCTCGGCGAAAAAGCGACGGACTGGTCTTACCGGTTCTCGGTGACGCCGATAGATAGCCAGTTCATGTTTATCAAGGGCGAAATCAGGTACGGAAAAACATTGATATCCAAGCCTGCAATGCAGATTGCCAATGGTAAAAATTCGGCGATATCGGTAATGACGAAAGACGGCAGTTCCATTTTCAACATGAATTTCACGGTAAGCCAGGTGCGCAATGGCAAGCGGGTGCCGCCGATGCCATTCAATGGCGATAAAGACGCGGCTAACGGCACTTATTTGATACAAGACAAGGACGGCAAGGGTGAGGTAATGACCTATGCGGACTTGTTGAGCCAGGTTCCGGAGCCGGTAAGCGATGACAAGATCAAGACCCAAGCCAGAATTATTCCGGGCAGTGACTATGTCCAATTGCAGGCTGCCGCCAGAGAAGCGGGTTATAAAAGCATGAAAGTGGTGTTCACCGTTGGCGCGAAGGGGGAGTTGTTTAGCGCCAGTCTTGACGGCAACTACTCGCTGGATGAAACCACGGCCAAGACATTGAATGCCTTATTGGCACGACAACAATTCGAGCCTGCGAAGGGAATGAATGATGAGCCAGTTATCAGCAAGTTGAGTATTGAGTTCTGAGTTTTTGCCGTGAATGCACTTGTTGCATTCACAATCTATCAACAGGCACTTTCAGGTAAACCACGCCATTGTCTTCGGCTGCCGGAAAGACTCCGGCGGCAATATTGACCTGCACCGACGGAATGATCAGGGCAGGCATCGTCAGAGTGGCATCACGCGCGGTTCGCATGGCGATAAATTCTTTTTCGCCTACCGAACTCGCCGCATGGATATTGCTTCGCTTTTGTTCGCCGACCGTCGTTTCACAACGTGGTTCGCGTCCGCCGGGTGAATAATCGTGGCAGACAAACATGCGGGTAGCGTCGGGTAAATGAAACAGCCGGTGAATGGATTGATACAACAGCGCTGCATTACCGCCGGGGAAATCGCAGCGGGCGCTGCCGCCATCAGGCATGAATAGCGAATCGCCGACGAAGATTGCATCGCCTATCAAATAACTCACGCTGTCATTGGTATGGCCCGGTGTCGGAACGATGCGTGCCTGCAATTCGCCGATGGAAAATACTTCGTCGTTGTCGAATAAATGATCAAACTGCGAACCATCGGTGGCAAAGTTTTCATCAAGATTGAAAACCGGCTTGAAGGTTTTCTGGACGTCAGTAATTCCCCTGCCGATCGCAATGCGTCCGCCCAGGTTTTTCTTGATGAAGGGTGCTGCCGAAATATGGTCGGCATGGGCGTGGGTTTCCAGTATCCATTCAACCCGATAGGTGTTTTGGAGTGCCGTATCTACCAACTGCTGAGCACTTGTCGTGCTTGTTCGGCCGGATTTTGAATCGTAATCCAGCACGGGATCGATAATCGCGCTAACGCGCGTTGCCGGATCGGCAACGACATAACTCCAGGTACCGGTTTCCTTGTGATAGAAAGAATGGACGACCGGCGACGACATCATCTGCCCAATGCGTAATTGATCATCGCGGCAAGGCGCGCGCCGGCTTCACGCAAACGGCGTTCCTGCAAGGGGCGATATTTATTCAGGTAATCGTCCTTGATGATGTTTTTCGGCGGATACGGGTTGTCTTTCAGGATGCGGCAAGACTGCATTGCCCAATCCACTGCCGGGCGATCCGAACGCTTGGTTTCATCGAACGGCAATGGCGATTGTTTCCACAAAAAATCGGCGTACTTTTTCGTGTCACGGGTTTTGCTTTCGGTGATCATCGAGTCCCAGACGCTGTGGATATTCCAGCCCGAAGGCACGTAATCGCCGGGTTTCGGATTGGCGAGCGGCTGCCAGGCCTTGCCTTGATAGCTGATCTGGAAAGTATTGCCGCCGCGGTCATCGCCATAGCCGGCATGGAAAGGCTGGTGTACATCGCCAATGAAATGCACCAGGAATTTGAGGGCCTCGGTGCGTTCGAGATCGGTACGGTTCTTGTCGGAAAGAATCGTGAAGTTCTTGTTGATGGCGGCGACAACGCAGTTGCCGTCCGGGCAATCACGTACGGGGACAAATTCGCAGGGAACGTCACGCGGAAAATTGATGTAATGCAGGCGGCTGGTTTGCTTGAAACGGTCCGGGTCGCTGGCGCGCAGGGTATCGGCCCAATTGGCGACACCTGCCAGGGTCGGCTCGGATTCAGCCGCCAACAATCTTGCGACCTCGGCCTGGGCCTTGGCATTGAGTTGGCGCTGCGCCAGATCGCCCACGATTTCATGGCCGAGCTTGCCCCAGGCCAATGTTTGCAAGGGGATCAGCAGGAAACAGAGCGCAATGAGGGCGGATCGGATAGCTTTCATAAGGATTTTTGAGGGCCTGAGGGGTGTTATGGGGAGGCTGCAAACGCTAAAATAGCGGTTCTCTAGCACTTATGCATCTTAGGAGCATTGTATGACGATTAAAGTCGCGATTAACGGTTATGGCCGCATTGGCCGCAATGTACTGCGCGCTATTTACGAGGCAAACCGTCAACACGAAATCAAGGTAGTCGCCATCAATGATCTGGGCGATGCCGAAACCAACGCACACCTGACCCAATACGATACCGCGCACGGCAAATTCCCGGGCACGGTTTCGGCAGAAAGCGGCGACTTGATCGTCAACGGCGATCGCATCAAGGTGTATGCAGTCCGCAATCCGGCCGACATTCCATGGGGCTCACATGATGTCGACGTGGTGCTGGAATGTACCGGTTTGTTCACTTCGAAAGCGAAGGCATCTGCGCATTTAACAGGCGGCGCGAAGAAAGTGATTATTTCGGCACCCGGCGACAAAGACGTCGACGGTACCTTCGTGTTCGGCGTAAACGACGACCAGCTGAAATCCGAATTCACCGTGATTTCGAATGCGTCTTGCACCACCAACTGCCTCGCGCCTCTGGCGAAAGTGCTGCATGAAAAAATTGGCATCGTGCACGGCTTGATGACCACGATTCACGCCTACACCAATGACCAAGTGCTGACCGACGTGTATCACAGCGATCTGCGCCGTGCGCGTTCGGCCACGATGTCGCAGATTCCTACCAAAACCGGCGCTGCTGCTGCGGTAGGTTTGGTGCTGCCGGAATTGAACGGCAAGTTGGACGGTTTCGCAATGCGCGTGCCAACCATCAATGTGTCGGTCGTTGATCTGACCTTCGTTGCCAAGCGCGCAACGACTGCCGCCGAAATCGACGCGATTGTGCAGGAAGCCGCGAACGGTCCGTTGAAAGGCATTCTCGGTTTCAACAAGAAGCCGCTGGTATCGATCGACTTCAACCACGATTCGCACAGCTCGGTCTACGACAGCACGCTGACCAAGGTGATGGAAGGTACGCTCGTCAAAGTTTGCTCCTGGTACGACAACGAATGGGGCTTCAGCAACCGCATGCTGGATATGACCATTGCGTTGATGAAAGCAAAATAAGTTTTGCAATTCAAACAAAGAAAAAGCCGACGAAAGTCGGCTTTTTCTTTGGATCGTAGGAGCGTCCTTTAGGCGCGATAGATCTGGCGGGATTTGTCGCGCCTAAAGGACGCTCCTACGATAACACTTTGCATCAACCAGCCAATTTCGCCTTGAGCAATTGCGACACCACGCCCATGTCGGCCTTGCCGGCGACCTTGGTCTTGATGATCGGCATGACTTTGCCCATCGCCTGCGGGCCGCTGACGCCGGCTTCGGCCAGGGCTTCGTCGATGATCACGTTGATTTCGGCTTCCGACATTTGTTCCGGCAGATAGGCCTGAATGATGCTCAGCTCGTATTTTTCGACGGCGGATAAATCATCGCGACCGGCAGCGTCGAATTGGCTGATCGAATCCTTGCGTTGCTTGACCATTTTTTCCAGTACGGCCAGCACAATCGTATCGGTAATTTCGATGCGTTCGTCGACTTCGCGCTGTTTCAGCGCGGCATTGATCAGGCGAATGACGGCGAGTTTTTCTTTTTCGCCGCTCTTCATGGCGGTTTTCATGTCTTCGGTGAGTTGGGCTTTCATGCTCATGGGAGTTCTCCTTCAAATTTCGGAAATACAAAAGGCCGGTGATGCTTTCGCAAAACCGGCCTCGTAGTCAGAACGCACAAGGCGTTCTAAAAATTAATACATGCGTTGACGTTTGGTGACGTCACGCGAGCTGCGGCGCAATTGACGCTTAACAGCAGCTGCAGCTTTACGCTTGCGTTCTTGAGTCGGCTTTTCGTAGAACTCTTTCTTGCGGGTATCAGCCAGGACGCCGGCTTTTTCACAAGTGCGCTTGAAACGGCGCAGGGCAAATTCAAAGGGTTCGTTTTCGCGGACTTTTACATTAGGCATTTGAAACTCCAAAAATCAGGATTTCGCTTTGACTCCAGGCCAACTGGGCAGCGAGCCGCGTATGATACGCGGCATCCCCACTTCCGTGCAAGCCAAAACGGGCAGAAATTAGAGACGACATGCGAGTTTTAGGAATCGAAACCAGCTGCGACGAGACCGGTGTAGCGCTGTATGACACGACTTTGGGCCTACGGGCGCATGCCTTGTACAGCCAGATCGCGTTACATGCCGAATACGGCGGGGTGGTGCCGGAGCTGGCCAGTCGCGACCATGTGCGCAAGCTTTTGCCATTGGTACGCCAAACCTTGGCGGAGGCCGATTTGTCGGTTTCCGATATTGATGGGGTGGCATTTACCGCCGGCCCGGGTTTGATCGGTGCTCTATTGGTCGGTGCAGCTGCCGGAAGGGCTCTGGCTTGGGCTTTGGATGTGCCTGCGATCGGCGTACATCATATGGAAGGGCACTTATTGGCTCCCTTGATGGAAACCAACCCGCCGAAACCGCCGTTTGTGGC
>Ga0116157_10001481_pt1 | contig 23515 bp, 21 predicted proteins | sample AD_UKC048_MetaG_FD_89882 | JGI IMG/M metagenome (GOLD analysis project Ga0116157, IMG submission 89882) | Active sludge microbial communities of municipal wastewater-treating anaerobic digesters from USA - AD_UKC048_MetaG | ecosystem: Engineered > Bioreactor > Anaerobic > Digestate | place: USA... | reverse complement strand
TGCTTTCGTTCCAAATCTTCGCGCTGAGGGTGGTTTACGGGAATACGGCTATCGGCTTTTTGTACCGCATAGAATTGCCGCGCTGCTTTTTCGACACTGCCCATAGCTGTTTTATCACCGGTAAGAACGCAGAGATTATTCTTCTGACTCAAGCCATCGAAAAACTTTTGTACTTCCTCTGGAGGTATTTTTGAATCTGGACTGACAATCAGAAGCACACGTCCCTTGCGAATTTTATCGGCAACCTCGTCCAACTTCGGCAGCGGTAAAACCTCTTCGTAACATGTCCGGCGAATGGGCTTAAACATTTCTCGTAGTCTGCTCCGAACCAATTCATCCACTTGATTTTGAGGAGCGTCATGCGCAAGACTCTGTAGCAGTTTTGTTAAATTTTCTTGCCGATCAAAATAATATCGACCTTCTGGAGTGTGGTGCATGAACCAAGCCATCTTCTCCAATTCTTCAAAGGCAGCTAGAAATTCAGATGCCTCACCCAGCGGAGAAATGAGGCACTCCGCAATTTCTTCACGAGTGAGACCTTTGATGGCGTTGACTGCCGTGGAGAGGCTTGCAGTGAAAAGCAAAACCCCAAGCTGGGCCGCAGCTTCATTGCCAGTCTCCAAGTCAATAATTTGAGCGTGCGCTGATTGTTGAATATCCCAGAGATCCTTGGCAATTACATCGCGCATCCCAGAAATTTCTGTAAGTTTATCCCGCACATCCGGAATCGAGAGATCAAAATGTTGCGGACCGATCAGAAAAACATCATTACTCTGACGCTCCCATACCGAGCGCAATAAGCGTGATACAATCTCGATTAGACCGCGTGTTTGCTTGAACTGCTCATTCTCTTTAAATAAAGCGATGATATTTTTTAGCTGAGGATGGAATGGATAAGTCGCCGCAATTTCATCTGCGATGAGTTCTGCTCCACGGCTGACAGTTTTTGATTTTGAAGCTTCCTCCAACTTGCGACCGTACGCTGCGGCTGTATCTGCTATCACCGCTCTATCCGGAAGCGATTTGAAGAGCCTTTTACGGAGGATATCATAAATTTCATTCGCGGCAAGATCGACTGGTGTGATGCTGCGTTCTTGCCGGCCGAGCTCAGATCGAGCATCTTCCAGTGCACGGTTAATTAATTTGCCTCCCGTATCATAGGCTGCAGATAGATCTGATATTACAACGCATACATTTCGTTTTTTTCCAGCGGCGGTGAGAAGGTTGGCGAAAGCACGAGTAGCAATATCAGCAACAGTACCATTACCCACCTTTTGAGTATCCAAATAATGAAAGTACGGAGGCATCTCATCAAGAAGAATGAGTACGGGACTTTCTCCGTCGAATAACTGGAGCCAATCTTTCTCGTCTGGTGCCTTGGGTCCACTGGTCCAGAATGTACGGAACTGATCCCCCTTGCCAAGTTGGGTTGCGATCTCTCCCCAGAAAAAATGGTCAGGGTTATTGCGTCCATTAAATGCTGCAATATTTGCTGAATTGAACGCTGAGGCATGCGCCGAGCCCCCACAATAGCGTTTGCGCAATTCTGGATGGCGAGCAAGTAAGCCGAAACCGACTAGCAGATGGGTTTTGCCACCACCCATTGCTTGCTTCAGATGAAAGATTGCTTGGGAAGATCCACCTGCAAGGCGAGCGATGCCCTCGCTGATGAGATCCTGCATGCCTTGTGTGATGTGGGTTTTTTCAAAAAATTCTTCGCCAGTTCCTTCAATCGTGATAAGCTCATCGAGTTGTTCCACCTGATCGCTTAGTTTGATGGAAAGGGCGTTGGGTTGTAACTCACAGGCATCTCTTACGGTTTTCATGCTTTCGCTCTCTGTAAGGCTTTCCGATTCTCTAAGAATACTGTAGTGAGGAAATCGTTAAATACTCTCATCGAAGTAATCTGCGTCGATTCTTTTTACCGGATATACCGATTCTATCGATACACCAATGTCGTTATCAATCATCAAGTTTGTAAGCAGCTCTCCATCAATCAGAACAATTTTGCTACCAATTTGTGATACATAACTTCTGGCATCATCAGTAAATCTGGATGTTGTGATGAATATCCCTTTGTTTGCTTTCTGAGCTACAAGTGCTCCAGCGAATTGCATTACATCTGGCCGGCCGACAGGATTGTTCTCCCAGCGCTTGGCTTGTATATATACGATATCCAACCCCAGCCGGTCCTCTTTAATTATGCCATCAATCCCCCCATCGCCGCTCCTACCCATTGCCTTCCCTGCGTCAGCACGAGAGCCCCCATATCCCATCTTTACAAGTAATTCAACGACCATGCGCTCGAAAAATGACGGAGTAGACTTTTTAAGCTTGGCGAGCAGTTCCTCTGCAAGCTCATCTCTCAGATATTTATAGGCTGCTTCCAAGGCTTCTGAGGGGGTATTTGAACTATCATGCAGATTATCCGAGTAGCTAAGCTTCTCTCCACTTCGAGTTCCCTTAAGTTGCTGGAACTCGAGAAACTCGGGATACTGCCTCAGAAGCTTCACGCTGATAGCAGTGGGTTGTTTTCCAAGGAGTTCTTGGCCACGATGAGTTATACGGAAATGACCCCTACGAGTGGCTTCGAGTAGCCCAGCCTTTTTCATATATGTTGATGCCCAGCTAACTCTATTTACAAATGTCCTTTGAATACCACTCGGAAGCATCTCTTGCAGGTCTTCCTCCGTCAAGGTCAAGACCTCTGCCAGAGCTTCGACACCATCGTTTAAGGATATCTCGTCTTTCTGTCCCCCTGCGAATTGGAGAAGGGGCAACATTAAGCTCTGATAATCGGGCACAGCCATATTCGATGCTCCTCGAAGTATCACGAATGGGTGGACATTATTTCACGACCGACTATTTTTCTCTCGCGTCAATCAATCATTTACATGCTGACAATTTGTATGATGTTCGAGCAATTATAGGTATCCAAGAGCTTCGCGAGTGAGCAATGGTTATGAAAAGCAAAAGGCCCAGATACGATTTTTAAAATCCCATCTGCGCCTTTTCTTATGCCCCAGCCGGTTGCCCCTCCCATCAGGTAGTTGCGATCAGTCTCGCTGAAAAGAAGTTCATTTCGGCTATGTTACAAAAATATGCAACGAAAAGCAAGGGAATTGTCCAAGGTCAGAGCCAACCTTGGATACGGCTCTAATCGGTTCCTCTGAGTTCCTGCTGGAAAGATAGTTTTGGTTTACTCTATTCTAACTAATAATAAAAGCTACAAATTTGACAAAATCAAATCAATCGGAAACAGTTTGAAGAGATTTCTGAAATAGTGACTGATCAACAAGCGCCTGATGAACTTTTTTGCCATACTTATTTGATAAATTATAAGCGAGACTTTGGATTCTTTCAAACGCACCTTCCGGATTAATTAATACCATGTTTTCTGATTTTTTACGCGCTATTTCAAAGAAGCACTTCTCCGCTACTATATCAGCTATCAATATTTGTGCTGGAAGTGTTTTTCGATATTTACAGTCTGCCCCGAGATAATGTTGCATTGTGGGGAAATTAGCATAAATTGTAATTTTCCCTGTCTCTTGGCTATATGAGCACCTTTGGAGAGGATCGGGATCATGGTTAAATTCTGGCTCGCTAAACATTCCCAAACCACTCTTTTTATTATCTTCTTTTGATTTAATGGAAATCTGTAAAAGAGCCATATATCCACCATATTCAGCTGATATCATCGCTTCCTGACCAACTCCTTCTCCCCAAACTTCAATCTCATATTTCGCAACGTGCCTTTCTGCATCACAGTCATTGACTGCGATTTCACTTTGAGAAAGCGAAATTGAACTATTATCAGATTTAATTTTTATAAGACTACCACTCTCGATTATTTTTGTATAGACTAACAGGCATGCTTTCCTAGCTTGGCTCGGTCGAAGAGTCATCGATTCAGGTTGAAATATCATCCCCTCTGATAGTAGAAGTTCTTTCTCAGGGACTACCGTGATCGTGGCAATTGCGATTTTATTGCCGACTTTTGCAGTTACTACTCCTTCTATATTTGCCTCTGTAGCCTCTACAGTTATGAATTTTCTTACTATCTTATCGACATCTTCCTTCGTAATTTGTACCTCGGTAGTTGTTAATTTGATTTTTGTGTTTGATATTTTTAGATCGATAATTGACCCTTGTCTAATAATTTTTGTATCTAGTCTGAGTTCAAAGGCATACCTTTTATTAGGTGTGATCTCTGCTGAAGGTGGGTAAAGCCATATGCCGTTTGGTGGAGCTTCAAGATTATCTGAATATTTTTGCCCCAAATTAACAACAGGTTGTGCTTCGAGGTCTGCAATTTCATTTAGCAAACTGAACGCTTTTTTGTATCGGTTAACTTCCTCGTGATCTAATTTGGCCTGAATCTCTAGTTGCCTTCTCCGCTTTTCGATGTTGATCTGCACCTCAATTCGTTTTTCAATCTCTTCAATCAGCATCACAGAGAATGGATGTCTTGAAACTAGGCCAGTTCGTTCTTCGTCAAGCACCGCTTCTTCATTTTCCAGTAATTCCCTAAATCTATCAATTTTTAGCTCGCCAAACAAGTGGCTAGCAAGAGGTTCGTTATCATATTTGAATAGCGAGATCCCGAGAACGCAATCATTTTCGTCGATAATCAACATTCCACCTTGGCGATCGTCTCTTGCCTGAGTAAGTTCCTTGTCCGAACGCCAAATCGAGAAAAATATATTAAAATCCTGATACTTGCCATACCTGAGAGTTATATTTTCAGACATCACCTCTTTTCCTTCTGGGGGAAGATAAGTAATTGATCTAGCCTTCTTTGTTTCTTGGTCGATCAGGACCACCTTTCTCTTTTTATTCTGTAATATTTTTCTCAGTAGGAAATTATTCGATAATTCTTCATGAACAGAATTGAACTGCGGAACTCGTGCCTTTTTACAGTCCACCCTAAAAGTCACCAAGGTGCCATTGGAAGGGATTTCATATTGCTTTCGGAGCCTATCGGAAGCAGGTAATGGTCCATGAATTTCATACTTAGGCAGATTATCTTCAATGTAAATTTTACATTCTACATGGTTACCCTCATTAATAGTTACAATTTTACCATCTTCCATGTTGATTAGAGCATCTTTTGCACCTTGTCCAAAATAGCCTCGCACTTTCTTACCTTCTTTTAATCCGCTTGTTGCTGAGCCATATTTTGTGAAGCCTTTTTGTATATCATTTAACGTCATTCCCTCAGCAGAATCCCTGACAGTAAATACTCCATCATATCCATCCTTTTCATAGATAATTTCAATCTTGCCTGAACTTGTCTCACCTTTTTCCTCTAGCCTTGAATAACTATCATCAGAGTTGGTGATCAGCTCTACCAAGGCTCTAATGGCATTCCCATGCATTGCAGTTTTCATACGTCGAAGAGTATGTCGAGCATCTGCTTCAATGATTCCCTTATCCATCAGTCGTCATCCTCCCCATTTCACAAATAATATCGGAATTTGTTTTCAACCCAAATTAAAAAACTTGCGACATCTTCATTTTGTGCTTCGAGAGCAAAGTCTTTGAGTGTCCTTAGATTGTCCTGCAAAATCTTTTTTGGCGTATCAAGCGTTCCCTGCAAAAGAAAACACAACTCAGCTTCAGTGATGCTATCACTTAATTTATTAATGTACTTATGATAAGCACTGCTTTGTTCGACTTCGGCTAACACAAATTCTTTTCTTCTTGTTTGCGATTTGCCCTTACTTCGCTGCTGTGATCCTCCAAAGAGAAGATTTTCTGCTTCACTGATGTATATTTTGCTCCTATCAGTGATAATAAAACCTTGCCGTGTTTTTCCACCCAACCATTGCTTTGTTTTAAATGTGCAATGGAATAAGCAATCATGAACTCGTTTTCCATCGGGATATTCAGGGAATCCTAGCAATTGAAATTTTTTCGGGAAAAGCTGAAATGCTGCCACGACGATATTCTCGTAAGAAAGGTTAATTCCCTTTTCATTCAGAACTGAAATTGCGTACATGATCAAATGATCTAAACTGACGTTTTGATAAGTCTTCTGATCCAGTTGTGATAATTTAAGTAATTTTTGCTTATCTGTCATTTGGCGCCTCTTCTCAATATATATATAATTAAATACTTATACGTTATTAAAACTGCTTTAACTAAGGGAAAAGAATTGTATTATTAAAAGTCAATTTTCACTTTGAACGAAACATAGTTGGGAATTAGCAGATGATGTTCTATTTATTGAAAAAAGCATTTAAAGCTTATGCACATTTTCAGCAGTCCATATTGGTTCACGACCGGGAATATTAAAAGGGATTACAGTCGTGGCAACTAAATCGTTTTGCCGAATTTTTATTTTTTCGCACAAAATTAAAGGTAACATAAAAGTAATTTGATTACAGATGTAGGTTTGGTCATCCGGTTTTTCACGAACTATAATTTCCACAAAGGACTCTTTTATCAGTCTTCCTAACAACGCTCGTCCAAACGGATTATCTGTAAATTGTAGCCTTTTAAAGAAATTGATTTTCAAATTTATAGAAATTACTTTACCTATGATGTTATATTGCTGGTCTTGAGGTAAAATGTTAATTATCGTTATTCTTTTCTGGTGTTTTTTTCTTGGAGCGACAATTCACGGATTAGATTCAGAGGAAGAGATAAGGACTTCTCTCGTGCATACTCCTCAATAAATTGAATGATTGTCGAAAAAGACATTCCTTTTACATCCTTGAGATACCTGACGAGATAAGGTACACAGCGATCTTCATGCGGATTCCATGGAGGGCAATTCAAATCAAAAAATACTTTACTGCCACAGCTGCAACTAAAAAAATAAACCAAGTCATTGCAATCTGGACATCTCGTCAACCACATTCGAGTTTGACAGCTGTCTCCATGAGTCGGCACCGACATATCATTTTTGCCCAGCTAAGTGAATAGTGTAATATCCATACGAAATTAAAAAGGCCCAGCCTTATTACTATGACTGAGCTTTTTAGATTCTGAACGTGGCCCCTCTCCAGACTGCTCGATCGCCATTTTATTCGCGCGGAACGCTGATCCTTGGTCTTGACCTCTCATATGTAATAATATTATACAAGCGATCAAACAGGTTTGCAGAATTATGATGGATTTGATTCAATATCGTTTCGACGCGTCACTTAAAAAAATCAATAATACTCAGGAAAATTCCTATGGTTTGAAGTTTAGCAAATAAACATAAATATGACTAATGCTGCCTTAGGTGCACATTGATTTGTTTCTTGACAAAGCATAAACCGCACGTTTGGCAAGATCCATGTCGCCCCTCATGCGTCTTCGGGCACTTGGCGAACTTGATTTTAAAGTTTGATTCCGCCTCCTCGACATCATCTATTCCAAAAAACATCGTGGACCAGCCAGATTCCTTCAATGATTGAGCTTCTGTTCTCGTGTTACTCGGATCTAGCGAAGCCATGATTCTCAGGTTGCCGATGTCAAGAAGTGTATCCTCAATTTTTACCCGAAACTGTTGATGACGCCATGCCCGAGTCGGAATCCAGAACAATACTTCTGGATTTTTCACAGCGATGTCTTTTACAAGTTCGATATCTTTGATCTCACTGAAAGGCTCTCCCTTCGTGCAGAACCGGACCCTGCTAACTGCCCTTACTCTTGCCCTCTGATTCCTTCCTGCGATCTCTGCTGCGATTTTATCACCTGTCATCATACTCCAGCGATACTCATTCTTTATATCGCTGACCGGCATGATATGATGGTATTGTGTGTAGGCTTTACGTGTATAGCAATGCTTACGACAAAAAGAGGTGCAGTGGGTACAAGAAGCGACAGGTCGATCGATCGCCCACATCTCGATTCCTTGATTCCAAGTCAAGAAGCCTCGGTTTTTGAAAGCATCTTCAATTGCTGTTTCCACTAGCACGGGATAGCGGTTTCTGAGGCTTTGCATGGCTAATGACATAGTGTTCTCCATAGGATTGGGGGAAATAAAAAAAGGCCGGATCGATATTCGACCCGGCCTTGTGGCGGATTGTATATTACCTGAGATCAGTTGTGCGGATGGCAGGTATTAAAAGCTTTCGCTACTACATCATCATATGCCTCAGTGTAAATCTGTGTCGTTGCAATGGAGGAGTGATTGAGCATCTTCTGGACCATTCGGATGTCGGCGCCGGCAAGGAGTACATGCATCGCCATGGAGTGGCGAAGAGTATGCGGGGTGATGCGTTTCCCGATATACCTCTGAGAGCGATTGGCAACCATAAAGATGAGACCTCCTCCGGTCAGGTTAAATAGCTGCTGGGTTCTTCTCCGTTCGATGTATTCCTTTGTGGCATCAACTGCTGCATCAGACAGGTTGTAGATCACCTCTTTATCGCCTTTGCCGATGACCTTCACCATCTTTGCAGGGAAATCGAAGCTTTCGTGAGTGAGCCTTCTTAGCTCAGCATTTCGCAGCCCACAATACAAGAGCTCAAAGATGGCGAGGTCCCTGAGATAATTGGGAGATTTGCGGTCCTTGCGCAATAGCATGAAAAGCTTCTCGATTTCATGTTGTCGCAGTGATTTCGGCAGCCTCTTCGGGATTTTCGGCAGACAAATATTGTCAAAATTCAAGTTGCCAAACTTGGCCAGAGAGCGCAGCGCGGCGTACTTTCTTCGTACTGTTCTTGGAGATTGATTCGAATGTGCCGCCAAAAAGTCCCGCACCAACAGTCGAAAAGTCTCGGCTGTCAGCCGCTCACCACAATGCTTTTCGAATTGGCTGATATCGTTCTTATATCCAGCGACAGTACATTCGCTGCGTCCCATTCGCACCAATTCTTCGAAAAACTCAGCAATGATTTTTTCCATCATCTCAACTCCCATTCTCAATGTCACTTTCATCTGATTTCGTATATATTGTCGATTTCGTCAAGGTGTACCTTGTCTTCAAGATATTTCATATAGTCCTTCCGTGCCCTCCTGATTTCCTTCAAGTTCTTAAGAAAGATCCAAGCATTACTTCTAATGCAATGGAAGCACACACAGGGGATGGTCGTCATCCTGACATTTGCTGAATCCACGCCCACAACAAAATTCCTGAAGATGTTTAGCGCTCCCCATGAGATCGGATCCCTGCTCTCCTCCGGCAACTGTTCCAGCCTGCCTTGAACCACTCCAATCAAGCCTTCAAGCAGATCAAGATCGTGGAATGTCCATCCCCAGCTGTGCTCAGAACAGACCAAGGCATCGAGAGCCTTCAGGAATCCTGTATTGCGAAATGCCCAGTAGATCGACTGGGCATCCACTTGGCCGAGGGTGTGCTCCTTTACTTTCTGATTACCCTTGAATCCATACATATGCCAGCAGGATAAAGCTCCAATTGCCAGTATTCTCCGTAAAATAGGATCTGTTCTGTGCTCGGCAATTATGCCATCAAACTCATGCTTGACGATAATCTGGACCATCTCAGCGCGATCATCATTCATAGCAGCCTCCAATGTGCAGTACTGTATTAATCTGAATGGGATGGTAGTGGAAAAAGGAGGGCAATTATCTCAGCGTTAAGACATTAATTATGCAGTGGGATAAAGAAGAAATCGAAATCGCTCTCTTGCGGTACTAACCAGCCAAGCCTCTCGTTGGTCTTTTGTATGACATGAAAGGCCTCGAGAGTTAACGGGAACGGCCGGCCCCAACCACCTGACCTTGCATCATACGCCCAGATGACATGCCACCACTCGCCATTGCCCGATATTTCTTGAGCTTTACATGCCCAGTCATTCGGGATGGCAAAGTCGAAAGTGAAGTCGATCCCATAGGCTTTGACAAGCTCGCCCTTGGTGGTGTGTAATGGGACTTCACTGTTTTTGAGCAGCTTGGGTCTGCCTGCACTGTTGGTGAAGATCGTACTTTTCATCTCATTCAACTTCATGTTCAACTCCTCTTTTTATTATGTTCTTTTTGCCATGCAAATGCCGCTTCGATTGTCTCCTCGATCAACATCTTTATTCTGTCAAGGACTTCAGGGGTCGCCTCATCGGCAAAGAGTGTCAATCCAATGAAATCCTCGTACTCTTCACCAAACTCTCCATTGCTGTAGGATATCTCGGCCAGAGAGACGCCGGTGATCTGTTGGATTTGCGACTGCAACGGCTCGCTGGACCCATCAGCTTGGCGCTGATAGCTTCTCAAGACCTCCAATGCCTTCTCGCCGATGGTAAGGCTATAGTTATTCGATACATACTGAATGTTCATTTTCATCTTTTTCTCCAAATTGAATCATGAAACAAGAATGCCTTGGTTGGCAAATGAGAAGAAGTTTTCGTGACCAACGACTATATGATCGAGAAGGCGGATATCGAACAGTCTGGCCGCTTGCTCGATCTTTTTGGTGATTGCCCTGTCCTCGGCAGATGGTTTCGGATCACCCGAGGGATGGTTGTGCGCGATCAGGAATGCCGTTGCCCCGATATCAAGCGCAGTCTTGATCAGGATCCTGACATCGACAACCGCTTCTGTCATGCCGCCGGAGAACATCACTACCAGAGCAAGCACTCTGTGGCGGGTGTCCATGAACAAGACCGTGAATTTCTCCACCATCTCACTCTGGAGATCCTTTAGGAGAACATAAGCATCGTCAGCGGTCTGTATAACTGGTAGATCATTAAAAGACTCCCTAATGATTCGCGTCTCCAGCCTTTGCTTCATGTATTCAGTCATTGGACGTCACCTCAAGGCCATACTGAAGTTTCATGCTCACAAGTTGATCGAATGAGGCATACATGGCAAATGGACCGACCATGAAAACGTGCCTCCGTTTTTCATTGTGGTGAAAAGTCATGTGGACGAAAGTCCCTTTCGTAAACTGGACTGGGGAGCCGAATTTAAAGACATCTCCTTGCTTGGCAGTGGCCAGATCATTTTTCAACGACTCACGGTCAGCCAGATTGGCTCAGCACTTTTCTCTCCACATCCTGCTTTCCGTGTTGTTTGTAGGCGTAAGCAAGTCGAGAATGCGGGCAGGGCAATCGTAGTAGAAGGGGCCCATATCCTCGCTCATCTCTTTGGTGGTTATGTTGAAATGATCCCGGCCATAGCGGATAAGAATAACCATGGCGAAGACATCCGACTTGCCAGAATCGCGATCGGTTTTCTCTACAGCCAAGTAGGCTGTGTTACGCTTGACAATCGCGATATCGAGGACTTTGAATGAAGTCGTTTTCCCTGCTTGATTAATCTCAGCGATGAGATAATCTTTTACCGACTGAGCAGATGAACGATGTGATGATGTCCATCCCATTGTGGGCCTCCTTGTATCGTTAAATTCAGTGTGAGGGGAGATAAACGCTTACACCGAGTAGAGGGCTATGGCCCTTGGTGTAAGCACGTTCATATTGCGGTGGTCTTTGGTGAGAAACCCTGCCGCAAACATCTTGGGCAGAATCATGTCAGCCACGGTCTGTTCGCTCACATCGGCGATAGAGGCCATGGCCTTCAGTCCCAGAGCCTTGTTGCCTCGCTCAATCAGGGCGTTGATGATTTGCCGCTCAGGATGGCCCATGCCGTTATGATCGACTTCTACCAGAGCCAACGACTCCCAGACATCATTAACAGAGACGGTTGTGCGGCCATGGGCGCCAGCATAGCGCTGGGCATGAAGTCTGTAGTCATTGGCCAGTCTGGGAGTGCCGAGGGATACTTGGGCGAGAATTTTCAGGGCTTCAGGTGAGAAGGAGTCGGCCTCTTTACCAAGGCCATCAAGGTGGAATTGGAGCGCTTGTTTGACTCGCTCTTGCCCAAAGTAGGACTCGAACGACTTGGTCGTCTTCACACCATTAAGGCCGGAGACAACACGTTGCAGATTTTCCTCGCTCATCCTCTCGAGGCGGAATAGTAAGGGGAAGCGCTCCAGCAAGGGGCGGGTCACACCGCCAGCGTTGGTTGTCGCGCCGCAGAGAGTAAATCGCGGCAGCTTTAAGGCGTTTGACTCGCCATTTCCAATTCGGATGATCTCTCCGGAGAGAAACTCTACTTCGTCGCTTTTGGGGTAGTAGATAAAGTCTTGCAGGACTGAGTAAAATAGCTCTTCAACGCGGAGACGAAGGGAGTGAATCTCATCAATGACGACAAGATCCCCATGCCTGACTTCCGCCAAAAGCTCGGCGACGTCTCGGGGACTGCTGAGCTGGCCTGCAATACGGAGATGGAAGCCGATTTCTCGTCCGTACCGTCGTTGCATTTCTGTATGCAGACACTCCAGAAAGGTGGTTTTTCCGGTGCCTGCAGGTCCATACAAGAAGACATGTTCGAGGACTGGTTCATGATTGACCTCCTTTTGTCTCGGCGCCAAGATATCTGTACTATTTCCCGGGTGGAAGTATATGACTTGCGATGGCTTGTGTTTGTCAATTTCTCGCAGGATTCGGGAGATGAGCCAAGCGATGAAGATGGCAGCAACTGTGAATTCCATGGCTGTTCTTTTTTGGGGTAGAACCGAGCTATCTTATCGAGATATGTTCGCTCTGGCTTGAGTTAAGTGGGGACGGATAGGCTCTTTGCCATCTACGTCTTGGACTAATTGACCTCCTCTTCATAGATCTTGAGGGCTACCGATTTAATTTCGAAAACGTAGACGTCGCCGAGCTCAAATCGCCCGAAAGTGTAGGGGCTTTTTACGCCACAGAACCAGCGAGCATATGGCTTGTCATCGTCAGTCTGCCATTTTTTCAGGACTCGCCATTCCCACTCACCAGCCCTCCAAATCTCGTAGGGTTGGTCAATTTTGCGCATCTTGGCGCAAGAATTTTGGGTTCTGTTAGATTTTTTCAGCGTTTTTTTCATTTTGTAACTCCTTTTGGGCTGATGTGTCACGTCGACGTAGTCGATTTGTAAACCTATTCACCCATTCTGTCAATTACCCGCACCGGAATTGCCAAATATTGCGGTCCAAAGGCGCTCGACTGCCGAGTCTACCGGCTCCGGTTTGGACTCCGAAATTATCTCGGACTTGACAACTGTAGGAAGCACAGCTGGTGTTGGCTTGCCGATGGGCCAGAGCTCGGAGAACCATTTTCGTCCCTGTGCTGCGCAGGCGTTGCGGAGATGATTGAGAAGCTCGTATAGTGAACAATGCTCCCAGTCCAACGGGAGCTGCGCCCTCATTCGGCGGATGGTGAAAACGACCCGCTCCCGCTCGTCTTCGCGAACGACATATCCGTCGAGCTTTATTGATTGCTTGGGCTTCGCCACCGGGGCTGTGGAGGCGCTCCGTTCGCTGATGCCACGAAGCTTCTTGGCCCGGCGGAGTGCCCTGCGAAGCTCGTAAACGTCATACGCCAGCATGAACTCCCCAGTAAACGCGTTAAGCTGCTGGAGCTCGTCTATGATCTGTTCGCGCTCAATATCAGTTTCCTTTCGGCACTCGAACTGGGCCTGATGCTGACGCCGAATGACAGTGTAATCGCTCTCAGGGGTATTGGCCTTGACATAAGCGCGTCCCCACTTGCCATATTTACGACGCTGGTCGCGAGCCTCAGCCATTTCAAGCAAATGATTCAAACGGCGCATGGCCTCTGCAGTCGATTCTCTCTGTTTTTTGCGAGCGGACAGCGGAGCAGCTTCACCCACAAAAACGTGTCCGTTAGCCGGTCGTTGATGATTCTTATCAGATTGATTCGTATCCACGCTTTGTGCTTGCTGATTGGCAGCCAGTTCTGCAGCCTTGGCAACATTCAGCTTATCAATTTCACGCGCCTTGTTTCTGACTTCCGTCTCGGCTGCAATCGCTTTGGCCTTTGCTTGGATCAATTGCCGCTGGAACTCGAATGGATCATCGGCAGGTGTGAAACCGTAGTTTTTGGCCATGGCACCTTTCATCGCAACGGCCATCGGGCTGTTATTGTGAAAACCTGCTGTCTTCGAAGTGATATAGATTGCGTTTCGCATGGCGACCTCCTTGAACTCAGAGTGTTCCGAACATAAAAAAATCCCACTGACAGGGAACGTCAGTGGGGATCAGGAATTGATGGATAGTTTGGGCGGAACTCTATCTGAAGACTATGGCATTGACCGTTGCGTCGAGATTAAAGACAAACTCGACAGAGTTTTCCTCGGTGTCATAGGGGACCACTGAATAAGCAAGCGGCAAGTGGATGCCCTGATACTCAGGCTTTTGAAGCGAAAAAATGGATATTCGTGCTCGAAACATCGCTAGTTGTACCTCATAGCTACCGCCCGTTTCATCGGGATAATAAGTTATCTTGTGAGGGCCAAGCAACCCAAAGTCTGCTGGAGTGAATGGGGGGATTCCTTGGCGATAGCAGTCCATCACCGGCTGCATTAAAAGAGGATCAAGGTGAAAATACATGTGCGAGTTGACTATGGTAAGGTTGGCCTCCTCGGCATCGTTCGCTGTATTGGCTACCGTGATAATGAATTGTGCCCCATAGGCAGCCATGATAAGCTTGGCTGTTCCACACTCTGCAACGACATATTGGCCAACATCGCCACAAGTTATCTTGGAAAAAGGGCAGTTTTGGTGGATCGCTGTGAAGTCTTGTTGCTTCTGGCTAGGCCTTCCCGTCCAACTAGATTGTGTAAGCAGAAATGCGCCACAAACATTACAGCGCAGCTCAATGCCTTTGGGTGTTTCCGTTTGTTGGATCATATTGTCTCCTTGTGAATGTTATCAGTGGTTGATCAAGTTGCAGGTTCATACTGACTGCCGTATGGCATCAGCAACAGTATGGATACTTTGAAAGGCAAAAAAATGGGCTTGCTGAGAGTACCGGATAGCAGGGTTCCGGTCAACTCGACAAGCCCATTTAAAAATGAACAGCCGGACTTTCCAAAACAGCCCGAATTGCAGGGTTTCAAGCTGTTTAACGGAACAGTGTTGACATAAAAAAAGAAAGGCGTCCCCGGAGGGACGCCTTGTGAAGCGAGGTTACAGCTTGAACAGTGTCGCGTTCGGAAGCGGCTGGGTGCCGAAAGGAATGCTGTAATAGTCGGTACTTCCTTTGCGGCGCCTCAGTTGCCGATTTTTCATGCCGATCCACTCGCCTTTTCCGTTAGCCAAATGAAAGTAGATCGAACCGGAATGCTTGGAAACCATGACGTGAGTCGCCTTGCTCTTGAAAAATGCACTCGCATTTTTCAACCAGCGAGCATTCTTGAGTACGATTGCGATCATTTCTTTGCTGATGTCAGATGCCGGCTTGGAGCACTGAGCCTCTGTAACCTCAACAATTTCTTGGTGCTGCTTCGGAACCGAATTCATCAGTTCGACGAACATGGCGGCGATTTCTTTGCGGTCTTTTTGGGTCAACATGGCTTAATCCTTTCTTGATTAATGAGTTAGAAACAACTGTAAATAACGTATATTGAATTAAGTTGCCCGCTTCGATTCTCTCAATACATGGGGGGGATTTAATCAGAAGTTGCCTTTCTCCCTTTCCATAGGCATTCCACTGCCCCTTTTATGATGTGGGCTAGTTTGGAAAATGTTGACCCAATTTTCGAGCTGTATGAATAAATATCTCGGAGGTAGATGAAAATGGATGAACTGTTACTCTACAAGAGTAGTGGTTTTCAGCGTTATTGCTCGGTCAAATGACGAGAAAAGTTGGATGAGTTGGCGGGGATGCGGGTAGGATAAGAAGGGGAGTAGATAAGATGAGTTGTTTCTTTTATTTGGGGGGGTGGCAGTTAAAAAACAGTTGATTTTGTTTGCTAAAGAGGAAAATAAAAAGACCAATGCGTTGACTGTTTTGGCTAAGAGGGCGATGTATTTAATAGAGTGTGATTATCATAAGCACTTTATTTTACAGTCTTGTTAATTGGCAAGAGGAATTGTCGTGTTTCTTCGTCCAACTTTGCATCCGAGAAATCAACGGAGTCTAATCCTTGCGCGTCTGAAAAGTATATAATACCTCTAAGATCAGCTTCGCAAAAACTGGCTCCACTCAGATTGGCTCCATAGAGATTGGCACCGCTGAGGTTGGCTCCTTTGAGATCGGCACCACAAAGTCTGGTACTGTGAAGATGGGCTTCTTGGAGGGAGGCTCCTTGGAGATTGGCTTTGTCGAGCTTGGTAGCAAGAAGATTAGCCCAGTCGAGATGGGCTCGTTTGAGATTGGCCTCTTCGAGATGAGCCGCGCGAAGATTGGCCTTATGAAAATTGGTACAATGGAGATTAGCCCCGCGGAGATTAGCGTCGCCCAGTTCGGCTCCGCTGAGATCGGCTTCCAATAGATCAGCGCTACTGAGAGAGGCCCCGAGGAGATGAGCCCCGCGGAGATTGGCCCTGATGAGATTGGCTTTGCTGAGATCGGCCCATTTAAGCTCTGCGCGTCTAAGATAAGCCCCGCAGAGATCGGCCTCTTCGAGATGGGCACAAAAGAGATTGGCCTCATCGAATTGGGCCCCAAAGAGATTTGCCCCTCGGAGATTAGCCCCGCCAAGGTCGGCCTTATTAAAACAACAAAACTTCAAATCAATTTTTGTCACTCCAAGCTGATGAAGTCGGGAAACAATGCCCATAATTTTATAGATAGCTTCTTCGGACTTCCAAGGTTTGTAATAAGTAATTTCATCTTTCAGTCTTTGTACTTCTTGGCGTCTTTCTGATTTCTTTATCAACCATGTGGTTAGACATAAAACAACAGCAATATCGAAAATCATAGTATTAGCATCCGCTAGCATATTTTCCAAAAAGGTCTTAGTGTATTTTCCAGCTAGAAAAGTTGGGATGTTTATGAATAATAAAGCAAAACACAATATTATAAGAGATATTCTAGCCTCGTTCGATGTGAGCCAATTAAAGGACTTTGTTATCCAAGTGACACATTTTGTAATCATTCTTGCCTCATTTGTCTATGTTAATATGGCCATGTTAACAGATATCAATTTTTAAAATTTAACCAACCCTCCTAACATCCGCAATAAAAACCGCAGAAACACAAAAGGCAATTAAAAATGCCGATGCGTGGAGGCGTCGACCTTTATAGAAATATAGTTCTATCTTACTTCAGAATAGTGAGTTTCTTTGTTTCGACTATTCTGTTGTCAAATTGGAGGCGATAAAAGTACACTCCACTTGGGAATCCATCTGCATTCCACTGTCGAATATGCGTCCCAGCTGTCAGCTCGTCAAATAGCAGTTCGGCAATTTCTCTACCAGCTCGATCATATATCTTCAGAGAAACAAATGAATTAGAAGGTAGTGTAAACCCAATTGTAGTTAAAAAATTGAAAGGATTGGGATAGTTTTGCACTAAAGAGAATTCAGTTGGATCTTGATCACAGTGCTGTTCAACACTGGTGATCATCTCTGAAAGAGGTCGGCGCCAGACACTGCCTCCATTAGTACCGGCAAGAAGTGCGGTGCCAGAAATGGCAAGAGATTCAATACACATGCGCAGAGTCATTAGTCCGTCATTGACAGCCATCCAGCTAGATCCGTCATCAGTTGATAGGTAAACTCCACCTCTATAAAATCCAGCAAAAAGACTTCTGCCAAACGTAGCAAGAGATAAAACTTCGCTGGGGGGAAGGCCATTGCTGGCTGATTCCCAACTAGCCCCGTTATCTAATGATTGAAATACTCCATGGTCAGTTCCAGCAAAGATCTTGGATCCAGATATGATAAGAGAATTTACACGATGATGTTTTAAGCCAGAGTTTAAACTATCCCAATTAGCACCACATTTTTGGAAGACGTATACGCCACCACCGTATGTTCCTGTAATAAGAACGTCACCAGACAAGGCTAGAGATGTAATCTGGTAATTCTCCGGAATTTTACAGATAGCGCTCCAATTGTCACCTTTGTTGATAGAATGAAAAACTTCTCCAGCGTTGGTACCAGCAAATATGCCGGAATATGAGGATAAAAGAGCAGAGATGCCATAGCCAAGAGAAGGATTTGTTAGGCCATTATTCACAGGTAGCCAGAAGGGGCTATAGAGATCAGTACGTACGATTCCAATGTGACAATTTCCAAACAGGTAATTATCATCAACAACAAGAGACAAGATACTACTTATATCGGGTAGGCCAGTGCTAAAAGTTGACCAACTTGTTCCGTTATTAGTAGAATAAAACACGCCAGTGAATTCTGTCCCAGCGAAAATACTATTGCCTGAGCTAGCTAGATTGTAAACATTACGACCCGAAAGACCGTTATTAACGGATACCCAATTGGCGCCACTATCAGCGGAGAGGAAAACACCCTCACACATAGTCCCAGCAAAGACGTTCGCGCCAATAGTGATAATTGAATGGACAGCTTGCTCGCGCATACCATCATTGGCAGCCTTCCATGTGGTGCCATTGTTAGCAGACCGGAATACTCCCTTCGATGTCCCTATGAGGAGATTGGAGCCAGCGGCTACTATTGAATATATTTGGTTTGTTCTTTGGCCGCAATTTATCCAAGTAGTATCGTTTTCATTTAAAGAGAAAATGCCTCGTGCAGTTCCAGCATAGAGGTTATTACCGATCGAGGCGAGAGACCAAATATCCAGATTTAAAAGTCCATTATTAATAGCTCTCCAACTTACTCCATCATTATTAGAAAGAAACACGCCACCGCCATTAGTTCCGGCAAGAATAGCAGTGCCAGAAATCGCCAAAGTATGAATAATGTAGTGGGTATCAAATCCTTCATTGACGGCAATCCAACTATCGCCACCATTTCTGGAAAGAAAGACGCCTTCCCAAGTTCCTGCGAAAATATTGCCCCCAGAGATTGCAAGAGTTTGAACAAGAAGATTAGTCAAGCCCGCATTTTTCGGACTCCAGTGAGCGCCGTTGTCTGCAGAATAGAACACACCATCGCCATCCACACCCGCATAGAGATTAGTACCGGAGATTGCTAGAGAGTTGATTCTCGGGATTGTTAGTCCATTACTTGCTGCGGTCCAACTTGCACCGTTGTCAGTGGAAATAAAAATACCGCCTCCACGAGTCCCGGTAAATATTTTTCCATCAGAGGCAGCCAAGCATAAAATATTACCCCCCAAAAGGCCATCGGCTTGCACCCACTGAGCCACAAGACTGTTCCCGCTAAGCAAGAAGATGAACATGCAGTAAAACAGAGTTTGTTTCATAATCATGTCCCCCTGCAAGTTTTGCACAGCATAACGTAAAATTATTAAGTTATCACCTTCTATAATTTAATCGTGAATCAAGCTGGATGCAATAATAAACTTAGAGGAAGAACAATAAAGACAAACGCGGTAAGCGTCGGCCTTAAAATTGCCTCCAGAACAGCCTAAAGCCATGGGCCTTCGTTGTTTTTCTCTTTTTATTCGAGCTATCTTTATTGTTATTCGCGATATCGGAAGTTGGGAGATATAGAAGCTACTCAAAATCATTCTCTCTAAACAGACCAAGGAGTTCTGCCGTAAGCACCTTCTTCTTACCGTTCGCCACACACGTGTCGTAGGTGCGCAATATACACTCCATTAAATCTGGCGCATTAAGCACAAGATAAGTTACTCCAGAACCAGTGCTGACTTAGTTTGAATTCTTGATCACCATGTCGGGAGCTAGATTAAACCACTCACCACTACTGGGAGACTGGGAAATGGCCCTTGTGCTAGTTGCCATTGCCTTATAAACGAACAGGTCAGGCCGGATATCTGAGGCCAGTGATACGATTACATCACATGAATTGCAAACGTCGCATCTGAACTCTGGTTCCCAGCTGCCCTGCAGCACAGAAACTTTGCCCTGCGCCAGCGATGGCATACTGTTCAGCAGCCCCGGGATCGATGTGAATTTTCCCCGCGAGAGCGCCTTTACCAAATCGTCAGAGAAGATCACGTACTTCACATGCGGATTCCTGCTAGCCATGCCCGACAGATTTGACTCATCTCCACAGTAGTCGTTCACCAGCTGGCTATTTGGATAAAACATGGATCCACACGCCTTGCAAACTGAAAAACCGCTGACAAACGACGCCATGGCTTTGAACATCGCCGGAATAATGTATGGCATCGAATGCTCGACAAAAAAGCCGACAACGAAATCATAATCACAGAAACTCAGATTTTGACGAAACTCCATCCGCTTGAACGTGCTCAATGGCCCAACCCTGTGTGACACGATGTAAGGCATCCGGCGCACCGGAGGAATCCAAGCGCCCTCAGGGAGTTCGCCATCAAGCAAATCGACAACAAATTTGTAGACGATATCGCTCGGAACGTAGACGACATCGGCTATCCTCAGCGCCATTTTGACCGCGAACGATGCCTGAACGCTCGGCAGGAACTGTGGATCGTAGTACAGGAGAAGCTTACAGTTCCCACACTTCGCATTTATTAGAGCCGTCAGGATATCGGGCTCAGTTAGGTCGATATGAACACTAACGACCTCAGACCGGAGACCGACACTAGAGTCGATGTGATATTAATGATCACAACTATTCGGTTCTCATCCGCTCAATAGTTCTCGATTTGGTGGATAATAAAAGCCGTCCTCACCTATCCCAAGTGCGATATTAAATAAGACCTTGCTAACCATTGTTTGCGGACATCGAGAATCCCGCGTTCGTGGCAAGATGGTAATTTTCTGATTTCGAGCTCTATTTGCATAGTATTCAATTGACCTGACAACTGTATTATATGCACGGTCTTTTGGAATTTTCCTGTTTTTATTTGCGTACCGGGCCGTATCCCTCACCGCTTCCCATATAAAATTGCAGACGATAGATGCTGGGTAGACTTGTAGCAATTTTCTGATAAATTCTCTGGACATTTCTCCCGGGAAAAATTCGACTCCATAAAGTTTTAGATTGAGGGCGAAGAACTCGAGGCACTCTGCTAATGAGACCTTTCTCCAAAGATCTAGAGCCGATGTCATCCATTCAGCGGAATGTTCCATCTGCCGAATCTTCAATTTCAGATCTTCTGCAAGTAATGCCATGCTGTTCATTGACTGAAAACCGGCAATAAACCAATACACTTCATCGTATCTGATTCTTTCCGCTCGTGGACCACTGAAAGCCTCTATTGGCGAGTATGGATGAACAGAGATCAGCTTGCTTTTATGCAATCGAATTAACATCTCAAGCCCCAGTGACCATGTCGGAGCAAGAATGTGGCCTAACGAAATCAACTGCAGGCCTCTTTTGTCCTCTACATTTTCAGTCAATGCCGAGATGAAACTCAAGAGGTATACTGCTTTTTCAAGTGAAAGCGAGTTAAGAACAAGCCGAATGGGCTCTTGATTTCCATAAGCTTTGAGGATAATCGGTCGATATTCTGACTCTATGTATGACTGTTTTCGCGCCGAGTTTTCCAATTGAACCCCACCACCTTGCCGGTGGGGTAGCGCTGCACCTGCGACTGGATATGACTGTTTTTGTGAATCCCCCCCTTTAACCGGGAGGCAAGTATGGCATTTCCAATTGCTGCTCAACCTCTTTACTGTTATTATTTCCTCTTGCCCACATACAATTGTGCTCCTTCCGCAATTACAGCACACAGCGTTTGTAAAATAAATAGTTACAGAGTCTGGTGTCAGCTTGTCATTCTTAGAATTTTGTGAACCAACGTTCTTTGCTTGTTTTACTGATCGAATGCGATCTGCAGAAGTTTTTATAGATTTTCTACCTTTAAGAGCTGACCCTGTATTATGCGATCTGGATTTTTGACGCCTATTATAAACCTGAGTACTCATGACCCTTCCTCCTCCCACAATAGCTACTGTTTCTTCCCTCATGCAACCTAATCGTATAGACATACCCCATTTTTACCGCAGATGGATCCTTTCCTCTGAAAGAATGCAGTTATCTGCGGTAGAGAATTCATGTAGACTCTCTGATTCAAGAGCACCTGAATCCTTGGCATCGATTCCGTCCTCTACCGTAAAGGCAAGGGTCTGACATCATAAAAGATCTTATCCATCTGCGGTGCCTCGTTGTCAGGGGTCGGACAGAGCGAGGACTTCTGAACCCTTGGGAATCTCAACCACTGTTACTCGAATACCACCTCTCAGATTATCGTAACAGCTGTATAAAAACTTGCGCCAATAAGAGAGGGTGACAAGAGGCGCAGACGAGTCGATCGTCATCACAAATATAATATGAAAAGCAAATCTGTCAAGTCCCCTATTTTGCTAAAAAATGTAGAAATTATTAGGGGTGTCTCTCATATCTCTGTCTCGAACAAAAAGGTCCTCAAACCAACAAGTCATCTACCTCAGTTTTTTTCATTCGGTTCGGGCATAGCCCTTTTTATACCGCAGGTGAGCTCTGTTCTCTGAGAGAATGACTTTAACCTGTAGTTGAGAGTATATGCTGGCTCTCTGATTCAAGAGCACACATACTCTAGGCATCGATTCTATCCCCATACCGTAGAGGCAAGGATCCCAAGATCAAACAATTAGTTCACCTGCGGTGCCTCGTTGTCAGGGCTGGGACAGAGCGAGGACTTGGCGGGACCCAAGGAATGCCAACCACACGTTGCCTGAAAGACCGCCTCTGAGATTATAGGCAACGATCAAATATGCCGAACTAGGCGAATATAACAGAGGGAGAGACAAGATCGCCAGCGATCTGGCGAGAATACAGCTCTCGAAAAATCGCTACTATAATGTACGAACGATCTGAGTTCTGTCAAGTCCCCTATTTTGCCGGGAAATGGAGAAATTTATTTTGAATACTCCTTTTTATCCGGTCAGAGAGTATGAATTGGACTGTGGGGATTATCGGCGCGAAGTGCCTGTATTTTTCTTGCATATCGACCGAGGCTTATTAGGGGTATTTTCAGTAATGAGGCTGGAAAATAGAGCGACAAGAAATTGCGAGGAGTAAGGTGGGAGCGTTGGGCCCACCATAAAATGGAAAGCCCAACGCGAAGGGGGATTTACAAATTTCATAGATAGGGCTGGGGGAGCATGACATATCGGCGTTTTGACCATTCGCGATCCATCATATTTAGGAGCTGATAAATGACCATTTCTCCCGTTGGTGATTCTTTAAGCAGAAAGGCAGGATCGGGATATCCGGGAAATTGTGCGCCATTAATTTCCGGATTTTCGAAGATATAATCGATTAGGGAATCCATGACACTCTGTTCAATATGCAGTTCATTCAGGATGCGGATCATTGTCTTGGTGCCTTTATGGAAAAAAAGCAATTCGTCCGAGGGCTCCAATTGTGAATCAAGTGGACATAATGTGAGCCACTTCCAAGTCAGAATCTGCGAGGAGGTACCGGGAGGCGTCAATGCATCTTGCGGGAACCTAGTTCTGCAGTAATTGGCCTGTGCGGTGGAACCTTGAGTTCTTTTCATAACATGGTCCTCCAAAAAGAGGTGTCAAGTATATTGTCACCTCGAAATGATGAGTAGCGAAATGGATTTGGAGAAGCATGTCATCTCCTTACTGAATTTGTCTAAGTACGATGTTATTAAAGCTGTCAAGCCAAGGACTTGTCCGACCATCATAAGTACCATTACATCACAACGAATTTACAGGTGAAACAATAGCCTTTTGAGGTGATGTCTGAGTTCGATCGGTCCCGACCTTG
>Ga0116157_10001477_pt1 | contig 23567 bp, 22 predicted proteins | sample AD_UKC048_MetaG_FD_89882 | JGI IMG/M metagenome (GOLD analysis project Ga0116157, IMG submission 89882) | Active sludge microbial communities of municipal wastewater-treating anaerobic digesters from USA - AD_UKC048_MetaG | ecosystem: Engineered > Bioreactor > Anaerobic > Digestate | place: USA... | reverse complement strand
ACATTTCCTTCTCTCTTGTCACAACGAACATCACTGTCACAATGAGCCCCGGTGTCATACTGAGCGAGCGAAGCGAGTCGAAGTATGAAACGCCCCGCAGTCTTCGATTGCACTCAGACTGACATTTGCACTCAGACTGACATTGGTCAGGGTGACAACCGTTCGACTAACTTATGGCGACAAAAAAACTGCCCCGCCTTCGCATTAAGCTTCGGAGGAGCAGTTAAGTATCCACTTATTATTAATTACGGTAAACAAATCATCGGAATGCCTGGATCAGTGGCTGCCGATGGAGTTTCACCAGCAAGATTTGTACCTCCCGCAGGTGGACAAATTTCATTACTGGCATCCGCAGGAAGTAAATCGTCCGGCAATCCTTCTGTGCTAGTACATCTCACATTACCTTCGTTTTTAAACGCCTCAGATTGCGGAGAAAAACAAACATACACATTATCTCCAGTTGTACCACCATAATATACGTACAAAGCTCTGGGTCCGCCAGAATAACCCACAATCCGATTGACAAAACTATCCTTTAGTTCTTGAGTTCCAATACAATCGGCTAAAACGGGAGAAGATAATCTCTCAAGGATTGTACAAGCAGGTGGACCAGTAACTGTCCAAGTGTTATCTACAACAATGGGAGGAGTAATTCCAGGACTTAAATCATCTTGATCCTCCATCCATGGGAAAAATCCATTAAAAGCATTGTACCTCTCGAAGGCACTTAACAATTGCTCAGCATCAGAACGCTTGGCGGTATCTCTACCCCTATTAATCTGCTCCAGTGGATTAATAGCAGATAAAACTACTACCGCCAAGATGCCCAAAATTGCGATAACAATCAGCAGCTCGATCATCGTAAACCCAAGATTGCGGGCTTTATTTACTAAAGTAAACCTCATAGCTACTCCTTTGAAATTAGTACTCATTCCACTCTAACCCAATCGCAAAATGCTTGTCAACTACCAATCTAGAACTGACTGGTGAGCGAGTAGATCGGCATGATGATTGCCACCACCATTAGCCCCACGCCAATCGCCAGCACAATAATAATCATCGGCTCCATAGCAGTTGTCAGATTTTTGACGGCTTGAGCGGTTTCTTGCTCAAAATATTCTGACAACTTGATCAGGACTTCATCTAACTTACCAGTCTCCTCACCCACGGCCGTCATCTGATAAAGAATTGGGGGAAAGACTTCATGACGACTGAGACTCTCAGAGAGTAAAGCGCCCTTTTCCACCGCATCCTTGACTTCCTCTAATGCTTCTCGATACAAAATGTTTTCGACACCATCGGTCACCACTTCCATTGCTGCCAACAAAGTAACTCCTGCTGTCAAAAGAAGTGATAACGTTCGAACAAAGTCAGCAATCACAATTTTTTGCAGCAATGAACCGAGCAGTGGTAACTTCAACACAAACCCAGCGACTGCACGTTGACCTCGCTTGGTCTGGTGCCACTTTCGGTAGATTAAGAAACCCAGGATGCTGCCACCGATGATCACATACCAAAAATTGACGAAAAAGTCCGAGATTGCCATTAGCATTCTGGTGGGGGCGGGGAGAGCCGCCCCAAAATCTTCAAACATCACCGTCAGCTGCGGCACGACAAAGGTCATCATTACAAACATGACCACTGCCATAGTTAGCAACACAATACCAGGATAAATCATCGCGCCTTTAGTCTTGGCGCGAAACTCTTTGGATGCCTCGAGATTTATTGCCAATCGCATCAATACATCATCCAATACTCCACCCACCTCACCAGCTTTGACTAGCTGAATGTAGATTTGAGAAAAAACCTTGGGATGCTTGGACAATGCCTTGGAGAAAGCATCCCCACCCTCAACATCTTGGAGCACCTGCGCCACCACTTGAGTGAAGCTTGGAGTTGACTGTTGGACCAACACACCCAGAGCCTTTGACAGTGACAGACCAGCCCCAATCATGGTAGAAAGCTGGCGGGTGAAGTTGACCACGTCATTATGCTTGACCCCACCAAAGAAATGATTAATAAACGAAAAAGTCCCCTCAGTAATCGGCTTGAGAGAGATCACTAATAAATTTCTGTCCAACAGTAACGAGGCAGCCTCATCGATATTACGCGCTTCAGCCTTACCTTTAACTCTTTCGCCAAACTTATTGCGAGCGGTGTAGTTGAAAAAAGGCATAGATTAAACCAATAATTATTACCGATTATGCAGTAAGCGCTTGATTTCTTCTGGACGAAATGCATTTTCGCGAGCAGTTTCTGGAGTGATCTTTCCTTGCTCAATCAAGGACATCAAGTATTTCTCGAAAAACACCATGCCAGCCTCAGAGCTGGTCTGAATCACTGAATCAATTTGATAAGGCTTGTTTTCTCTAATCAGGTTGCGCACAGCTGAGTTGGCGAACATCAGCTCGACAGCGGGGAGAACTCCACCAGTTGTGGCTGGGATCAACCGCTGCGAGACTACTGCCACAATTGAGCTGGCGAGCTGCTGGCGGACCTGACCTTGCTGATCTGAAGGAAAGACGTCAATAATTCTATTGATCGTCTCTGCTGCGGTGTTGGTGTGCAGCGTAGCAAACACCAAGTGACCAGTTTCCACCACAGTCAGGGCCGCCGCAATCGTCTCGAAATCACGCATTTCTCCGACTAGCACGATATCAGGATCTTCTCTTAGAGCCGAGCGCAACGCCATCGACCAACTCAGCGTATCACTGTTCACCTCGCGTTGTGACACAATTGCTTTGGCTGGTTCAAAAACATACTCAATTGGGTCTTCAATCGTCAAGATATGGACTGGCTGCTTGTGATTGATCTCGTCAACCAAAGCAGCCAAAGTGGTTGATTTGCCTTCACCAGTGGGACCGGTCAGCAGTACCAATCCTTGAGGGTAGTTGATTAATTGATGTAATACTGGTGGCAAATCTAACTCCTCAATCGTTTTGATTTTCTTGGGAATCAACCGAAAAGCAGCAGCCAAGCTGCCTCTCTGGAAGTAGACGTTGACGCGCAAGCGCGTCTGATCCTTGAGCTCCAAACTGAAATCAAGCTCACGATTGAGACGGATATACTCAGCTTGTTCTTTGGTCAAAATTGACGTAATTAACTCGTTAGCTCTTTCGACCGTCAAAGGCTCGGTATCTTTGGACGGCACCAGCGTCCGATCTTTTCTGAAAACTGGTGGAGTATTGACTAAAAGATGCAGATCAGAACCATCTATCTCGATCAACTCAGCTAGTAACTCATAAATGCTCATGTTAAATCTCCGCAACTCTAAGTACTTCTTCTATAGTAGTGATCCCGTCCAAGACTTTCAAGTACCCATCTTGTTTCATAAACAACATTCCGTCTTTAACTGCCACTTTCTCTAGATCTGTGCCGGGGCGCCGCTCCATGATTAATTTACCAATCTCCTCAGTAATTTTCATTACTTCAAAAATTGCAATTCTACCTTTATATTCCGGTTCGACTTCAGGTCGATCTTTTTTGGCTCGATACAGGACAATGTCATTTTCAGTTTTTTGATTGCGCTGACACCAGCTTAAGAAGTGTGAGCCTAAAACTTTCTTGATATCTTCAAGTACTGCTCTCTCGGGTTTATAAGTCTCTTTGTAATCGGGATGAATCTTACGCGCAATTCTTTGCGCCACTACGCAAGTCATGGAAGAAGCCAACAGAAACGGCTCAGCGCCCATGTCCATCAACCTAGGTAATGCTCCAGCAGCTGACGAAGTGTGTAGGGTAGAGAAGACCAAGTGACCAGTCAAAGATGCCTGGACAGCTAGGTTGGCCGTCTCGCTATCCCGGATCTCACCAACCATAATAATATTTGGGTCTTGACGCAAAAAAGAACGCAGGCCTGACGCGAACGTCAAGCCTGCCTGAGGATTAATCTGCACCTGATTGACCCCTGGAGTCTGGTACTCAACTGGATCCTCAATGGTAACAATATTGACCTTGGGGGTATTGATCGCGTGTAGAACTGAATAGAGGGTAGTAGTTTTCCCCGATCCAGTTGGTCCGGTCACTAAAATAATCCCATGAGGAACCTTGATCGCATCTTGCATGTTGCGGAGAGCCAAACCATTTAGCCCTAAATCTTCCAAGCTTGGCACCTGCGCATTTTTCTGGAGCAACCTCATCACCACCTTTTCCCCATGAATAGTGGGTAGGGTAGAGATACGCAGATCAACATCTTGGCCTTGATCAGAGAAATCAAACCGACCATCTTGAGGTAATCGCCGCTCATCAATCTTGAGATTTGATAAAATTTTCACTCTCGATACCACCGCATTGTGCACTGCCTTGGGTAAAATTAGTTTCTCTTGGAGCACACCATCGATGCGATACCTAACCCTTGTGCGACCCTCTTGGGGCTCTATGTGAATATCAGAAGCACGCGCCTTCAGGGCGTACGAAAGGATAGTGTGAACAATCTTGGTGATCGGAGCCTGTCGGATCATGCCATCAGAAAACTCATCGTCACTCAAGCCCTCTTGCTGTTTTTTTACCCGATTTGATTGAGCCACCGCCTCATCCACATCACTGGACAAGTTTTGCGAGTAGTTTTCGGCAATCTTGCGCTCAATCTCCCCTGGTGAAGCGAAATGAGGCACAACGCGCATACCTGACTTTTGCTGGACAAAATCAATTGCCATCACGTCCATCGGATCGCGCATCGCTACCAAAATCGAGTTATCATCTTTGTTGAGAGCAAAAGGGAGTAAATGATAATGTGAGGCAACCGCCTCAGAAATTTTCGATAAGGCCTCGGGATACACTCCAAAGTCACTCAGGTCAACAAATGGCAGGTTATAAAACACCGCCTTTGCCTGGGTCAGCTGTTCTTCAGTTACTTGTTCATTTTCTTTGAGAATTTCTTCTGGTTTGCGATTGGTTTTGACACTGGCCGTCAACAAATTATTGGCCTGATCTTGAGTCAAGGCTCCTTGATCAACCAGCACTTCCAACAGATTCGCGTAGGTTTTGGGCGGCATAACTTTATCACTATAGCCCAAAACCTACGCGAATGGCAAGCTGGATCGTGTTGTGGCTGTTATAATTTTGCCTTAAGCTATGTTTTTTTCTGCAAATTTTCAGCCACTACTGTTTTCCATAGCCGATATAGGCAAGAATCACCGGAGCTGGGTAGGGGAGTGGCTGATTGAGCAGCAGTTTTCACTGCAACCCACGAACGATCCCAATATCGAGTGGATTAATCCAGACGATATACCACTCAGTATTGAGTCGGTCCGAGAGATGATCACTAGACTGGCATACACGCCAATCAATCAAAAACAACGGGTTGCGATTATTCTCTCTCTCGATTCCGCTAGTGAGGAGGCCCAGAATGCTTTACTCAAAACTCTAGAAGAACCACCCAACTCAACTCAATTCATCCTCACCTGCCAAAACCTCAGTAAAATTTTGCCAACGGTTAAGTCTAGGTGTCAAATCCACACCATTTTTCACGATCAAGATAATTCTGAAGAAAAAAGCTCTTCAATCCAAGAAATCGAGCTCGATTCTTATGCCATGGCCATTGCTCTAGCAAACAAGTATGCAGATCGAGAAGCCGCCCAAAACCAACTCAGGTACTGGATTCAAAATTGGTCATTAACCGATTTAAGTACCAATTATCCCAAAATTAAAATTCTCCAACAAACCCTCGAGTATATTAATCAAAATGCCAATGTAAAATTAGCCTTGGAAAACGGTTTTTTTCAATTAGTTACCCTTCGACTTACTTAATTCCGTGATTTATGATATAAAAAGGTTCTTAATTTTGAATGCGAGTATGACAAACAATAACAATCAATACCGGGCGAGCGAGATCAAAGTCCTGGAAGGTCTTGAGCCGGTTCGCAAGCGGCCGGGTATGTATATCGGCTCAACCGATGCCAAGGGTTTACATCACTTAGCCAAAGAAATCCTAGATAATGCGGTAGACGAAGCGATTGCTGGGTTTGGTAAAACCATTCGAATCTATCGTTCCACAGTTGACGACAAAACAATTTTGTTAGCTGGAGGTAAAAAAATTGGAGAAGAGGCGATCACCGTGATCGATAATGGCCGCGGTATCCCGGTCGATATGCATGAAACTGGAGTGTCTGCACTTGAGGTGGTCATGACCAAACTCCACGCCGGTGGCAAGTTTGAAGAAACTGCTTATCAAGCATCTGGTGGACTGCATGGTATCGGCTCATCTGCGGTCAACGCCGTTTCAGTTCTGATGCAAGTGGCCGTCAAGCGTGACGGCCAATACTATTACCAATATCATTCACAAGGTGTTCCTCAACTCAAAGTCCACGTCATTTCAGAAGATGAGCTCCGCGAAACTTTTGGTCACCAAGCCGAGAGCTTAATCGCCAGAGCGACAGGCTCGATGATCCGCTTTATTCCCGACCCTGTCATTTTTAGCACCACCGAGTTCATTCACAAAGAATTAGTGCAAATTGTTAAAGATCGCGCCTACTTGATGGCCGGGATTTATTTTGAGCTCCACGACGAGATTGAACAGGTGGTCCAACATTACTATTTCGAGGGCGGGATTCGCTCTCTAGTCGAACACCTCAACATGCAGCGTAAGTCGCTCCACCCGGTTTTCCACGCAACTAAGTCGTGGAAGGATCCAGATTCAGATAAAAAAATGGTGGTCGAGCTAGCACTGCAGTATAACGACTCATTTCAAGAACGCCTTGAGTCTTACGTCAACGTGATTCACACTCCAGATGGCGGCACCCACGTCAATGGTTTTCGGATCGCGCTGAGTAAAGTCTTGCGCGATTACTCGACACAACACAAGTTGCTCAAGGAAAAAGAGGTGTTTACTTCCGAGGACCTGAAAGAAGGCTTGACAGCGGTAGTGTTCGTCAAGATGCCATCCAACGATCTGCAGTTTGAGTCGCAAACCAAAGCACGGCTGAACAATGCCGAAGCCCAATCGGCGGTCTATCAAGTGTTCAAAGACGAGTTTGCCGCGTTTCTCGAGGAAAATCCTAATGCGGCTAAGATTGTAGTCACCAAAGTCATGCTCACGGCGCGGGCCCGCATGGCCGCCCGCGCCGCCAAAGATGCCGTGGTTCGCAAAGGCCTGTTTGAAGGCAGTTCGCTTCCTGGCAAGCTGGCTGACTGTCAATCCCGCAATCCGGCTGAATCAGAAATTTACATGGTGGAGGGAGATAGTGCCGGTGGTTCGGCCAAGCAAGGCCGAGACCGCCGCTTTCAAGCCATCTTTCCTCTGCGTGGCAAAATTCTCAACACCGAGCGCGCCCGAATTGACAAAATCGTCGCTTCAGAAGAGCTGAAAAACCTCGTCATTGCTCTCGGTGCCGGCATCGGTGATACCTTTGATCTGAAAAAGTTGCGCTACCACCGCATTATTCTGATGAATGATGCTGATGTCGATGGCGAACACATTACCACCTTAGGTCTAACCTTTTTCTTCCGCCAACTGCCGCAATTAATCCAAGAGGGATATCTCTATGTAGCTATGCCACCGCTGTTTAAAATCAGTTTTGGCAAAGAAATTCGTTATGCCTACAATGAGCAAGACAAGGACAAAATAATTGCTGAACTGACCGAAGGCAAAGACAGTAGTAAGGTTGGGATTCAGCGCTACAAAGGTTTGGGAGAAATGAATCCGGAGCAACTCTGGGACACCACCATGAATCCTGCCACTCGAATGCTCAAAAAAATCACCATCGCTGATGCCAACAAAGCTGACACCGTGTTTAGCACCCTGATGGGGGACGATGTCCCCCCGCGCAAGAAATTCATCCAAACCCATGCGCACCTGGCTCAATTAGACGTATAAAGGCTTTAAAGCAGAAAGGAAATAATGGCAGAAAAACAAATTATCAAAGTCCTAATCGAGATCCCTGAGGGGTCAAAAATCAAGTACGAACTAGATGAAGAAACCGGCGAAATGACCGTGGACCGGATTGTTCCCACCGCCATGAACTACCCAGTCAACTACGGCTTAGTAGAAGGCACCCATGGTCAAGACGGTGACGCGCTTGATGCCTTAGTTTTCATCAGCGCCAGAATTGTTCCTGGAGTAATTATCAAGTGTAAGATCATCGGTTTGCTTGAGATGGAAGACGAGGCTGGGATTGATCACAAGCTAGTCTGCGTCCCAGCCACGACCAAGATTGATCCCATTTGTGGCGCTTGGGAGTCTTTAGCTGATGTGCCTGAAGCCAAAAAACGCGAGATCCGCCATTTTTTCGAACACTACAAAGATCTTGAAGAAGGCAAATGGGTCAAACTTAAGGATTGGAAAGATGCTCAAACAGGAGAAACACTACTCAAAAAATCAATCATCAAAAAATAAAGTCCAGTTATGAATGACGAGCCAGAAAAAAAAGCACCTGTAACTCCAGCTGAAGAAAAAGAGCAACGGCTGGCCGATCTTGTGGCCAAGATCGGCACACTAGAGGAATCACGCTTCGGCACCCTGAAGCATACCTCGATCACTGACGAGATGGAGCAAAGTTATCTCGATTACGCCATGAGCGTGATTGTCTCCCGTGCCTTGCCGGACGTGCGTGATGGGATGAAGCCAGTCCATCGCCGGATTCTTTACTCGATGTACAAAACTGGGATTCATCACAGTAGCCCTTACAAGAAATCAGCCAGAATCGTTGGAGACGTCCTGGGCAAGTATCATCCTCATGGAGACTCTTCGGTCTATATGGCTTTAGTCAGACTCGCCCAAGATTTCAGCATGCGCTACATGTTAGTCGATGGACAAGGCAACTTTGGCTCAGTCGATGGTGATAGTCCCGCCGCCATGCGGTACACCGAAGCGCGGCTGGCAAAAATTACTGGAGAACTTCTATCCGATCTTGACAAAAAAACCGTTCCATTCATTGACAACTTTGATGGTTCCCTTCAGGAGCCATCAGTTTTACCAGCCAAATTACCTAATTTGCTCCTGATGGGCTCAGAGGGTATTGCGGTGGGTATGGCTACCAAGATTCCGCCACACAACCTCGCTGAAGTTTGCCAAGCCATCGTCGCCATGATCGATCAGGGCAAAGCCACTCGAGATCCAGCGATTGAACCAGGAGAAGATCCAGACCAATTGGTCAATTTTGAAGCAGAAAAGTTGGCCGGTCTTTTTCATTCGGAAATTAACATTGATGAAATCATGGAGCACATCAAGGGACCAGACTTTCCTACAGGAGCAATCATCTACGACTTTAACGAGATCAAAGAAGCCTACAAAACAGGTAAGGGTCGGGTTTTGATCAGAGCTAAGGCAAAGATTGAAGAAACCAAAAATGGCGCTCAGATCCTGATTACTGAATTACCATATCAGGTGAATAAAGCTAGATTGCTGATGAAGATTGCCGATCTGGTTAAAGACAAAAAAATTATCGGCATTCGCGATCTGAATGACGATTCAGATCGCAAGGGTATGCAGATCACTATTGATCTAAAGCGCGACGCTAAACCCAAAGTCGTCTTGAACAAATTGTTCAAGTACTCTGAACTCCAAACTAACTTTCCAGTCAACATGGTGGCACTTAACAGCCAAGGAGTGCCACAACTGATGAATGTCCGCCAAATTTTGAGTGAGTATGTGGCTCACCGACAAGTCATTATCGTCAAACGCAGTCAGTTCGAGTTGAAAGAAGCCAAAGATCGCGCCCACATTCTGGAAGGCTTGCTGATTGCCCTGAAAAATCTAGACGATGTGATTGAAACCATCCGCCGCTCGGCTGATAGTGAGATCGCCAAACAAAGTTTGATGAGCAAGTTTGCCCTGAGTGACCTCCAGGCTCAAGCTATTCTCGACATGCAGTTGAAACGCCTGGCCGCTCTAGAAAGACAAAAGATTGAAGACGAGTACAAAGCTATCAAAGAACGAATTGGAGCGTTGGTCGCCTTACTGCGGAACCCCAATAAAATTATTAAAACGATCAAAGACGAAACGGAAGAACTGGTCAAGCTTTATGGCGACGAGCGTCGCACCCAGCTAATTAAGGGTAAAGTGGGCGAGTTCAGTGAAGAAGATCTGGTCCCGAACGAGCCAACTGTGATTACCTTGACAGAAAACGGCTACATCAAGCGGATGCACCCCAGTGCTTTTCGAGCGCAATCGCGCGGCGGCAAGGGCAAGGTCGGGCTAACCATGCGGACTGAGGACTTAGTCAAAAACCTGCTTTCTGCTCAAACCCACGACACGCTCCTAGTGTTCACTAACCGTGGTAAAGTCTTCAAACTCAAAGCTCATGAAATCCCAGAAGCCAGCCGTCAGGCTAAGGGCACAGCCATGGTTAATTTAATTGAGCTCCAATCCGGCGAAGTGGTCCAGTCACTCTTGATCATCGATGAAACCCAAGATCAGAAAAAATACATTACCTTGGTCACCCAATCTGGATTAATCAAAAAAAGCGCCGTCAGTCTATACCAAAATATTCGTCAGACAGGGATTATCGCTATTACTCTCAACTCCAGCGATCAGCTGGTCAAGGGCTCGCTGACATCAGGTAGTGATGACGTGCTGTTGGTTACCTACCAAGGTAAGGTGATTCGGTTCAGTGAAAAAGAAGTCAAAACTTCACAAAGAGATACAAAAGGGGTAAAAGGGATTGCTCTCCGTGCCGGAGATTATGTGGTCGGCGCTGAGACGATCTCAGCGCCGACCACCACTGAAGCTGGAGCCAAGGACCAACCTACCTTGTTAGTTGTAACTAAACGAGGCTTGGGCAAACGCACCCAGCTCGATCAATATCCCAAGCAAAAAAGATCAGGCTTGGGAGTCAAGGTGGCAGAAATTAATACCAAAACCGGTCCGCTCGCTGGCGCCATCCTGACTACCACCGAGCACAAAGATGTAGTTATTACCACTAAAGAGGGGCAGACCATTAAATTACCGCTAACCAAAAAAGCTATTCCCATATTGACCCGGCCAACTCAAGGAGTGATTCTGATCAGACTCAAGCCAAACGATGAAGTGGCGGCCGTGGCGTTGACTTTTAAACAAGTCGAAGATAATGATGGACAAGAGGGTGGGGGAGAGAAAAGTTAAAGTTTGTGGTGGACCGAAGGGGACTCGAACCCCTGACCCCCTGCATGCCATGCAGGTGCTCTAGCCAACTGAGCTACCGGCCCATTTTTTTGCTTTTTACAACGACAGGATTATATCATCTCCATCTAACTTAACCACAGCTGATGCATTAATGATTATCAAGTATATATTTAGCACAGCTTTGATATTTGTTCATATATATGATATATTTTTGGATGCTAAAGATATATATTGAGCCGTTCGGATGCAGTAATTTTACAAACTGCTAAGCTTACGAAAAGATTGATATATCAAGTAAATTTTCAAAGACCGTTGTTTGGCAGTCAGATCACTTGACTGCTAATTTTACAAAGAAAAGACAATCACGACAAATTTAATCTAAGTCAGTGTGATATTTTTCGTGAGCTTCTTTGAGTTTGGGTTGAGTCACATGCGTGTATATCTGGGTAGTCGAGATATTCTTATGCCCCAGCATCTCTTGGACATCTCTCAAAGAGGCGCCGTTACTGAGTAAGTCAGTGGCAAACGAGTGTCTCAGACCGTGTGGAGTAATTTTAATTGGTAGGCGGGCTAGGCGAGAGTACTTGTCTACCAAACGTTGCACGCTGCGGGTCGTAAGTCTCATCTCATCTCCATCAGAAAGCATGTCCGGTTGCTTGCCAGAAAAACGGATAAATACCGGCGCCCAATTGTCTTGTCGCGATTGTAACCACCGCTCCAACCAATACACTGCACGTTGACTGAGGAAAACTACCCGGGGTCTTCTGCCTTTGCCAATGATTCCTAACTCACGTGTTTTAAAATCCAGCATGTCACGATCTAATTTGACTAACTCGCTGACTCTTAGACCGGTTGAAAACAGCAGTTCTAAGATCGCCTTATCTCTCAAACCTTCCGGCTGGGAAATGGCCGGTTGAGCGAGTAATCTTTCCACTCGCTCAACCGAGAGAAACTTCATCACATGCGCTTCGTTCTTGGGCAGATCAATTTTTTCTGGATGAAGCACGGTAGCATCGTTCTTCACCAGCCACTTCAGCCAAGAACGCAGCGCAATCACATAGTAACTCTGAGTCCGCTTGCACAAAGTACGGGATTGCTCATCGATATACCTGGACAAGTACACCCGGTACTTGCGCACTACATCTTGGTTAATCTGGGATAAGTCCTTAAACCCCTGGCTGGCAAACCATTGGACGAATCGTTCCAGATATAGGTTATAATTCCGGACAGTCAAAGGGCTGAGATTGCGCTCAACTTCAATTGACTCAAGAAAGTTTTGCTTAGCAACCGCTGGTATCGTCGAGAGAGACATATTTTGTAAATCGATTATACCCTTTAACAACCGCCAACCAAATATATTACGGGTCATTAGCAGTCGTTGCTCTAGTCTGCTAATTTAATAAAAATCACTTTTTCGTTGATATATCGGTATTTTCAATCTTAGCATAATTGAATATAAAAAAGATTGTAACTTTATTGTTATCTCGAACTCGGCTCATCAACCTAGCACGATTAAATTGATCTACAGGAATGAGCTTCACATCAGGCAAGTCAAAAATAACAGGACAAAAGAAACTCCCAAAAACGATAAAAGCTACTGTTAAATAAAATGAATAGATTGATGTATCAACCATAAGTAATCACTTGTCAAAAACGGAAGCAGCTAGCCGGTCCAAAACCGGCTTTTTATTTATCAAACGATAAGTAAGTCATCTAAGCAAAAGCGGGCAGGCTCAATTGGCTTTGATAAAAGTAAATAATTTCAGTCGAGAAGATCAAAATAAATCAAGACATACCAGGCGAACGAGAGTAAATTCCAAACTTGGTTTACGTCGCAAAAGTAATATTGTGCGACGTAATACAAATACTTAGATTCTCACACCTAAATAATTGCGGGGGTCTGCTCTCGCAGGGAAGAAGTACCAAAAAATTATCACAGATAAACCATTTATATTAGCTTTCTTAGTACTCTACGCCATCCTAGCTCACTTAAAATCGGCATCCGTGCCTTAAGCACGCCCACACTTGCTACCTCGGTTAAAAGGTAAATTTGGCCAGCGGCACAGATTTATTCTTGCAAACGTCCGTGTCTATTTTTGATTAGTTCGGGTTTTATTCTTTACTCCTACTCGGGTAAACTGCTTTAATTTATTGTCCTATAACTCAGTTTTTAAAAAAGTTATCCACACCTTCAACCTATCCCACCAAGTTCACCACTATATATCAAACTATATCATTTCAATGATATCAAACTATATCACTATCCCCTGCTCCTTGAGTAAATAATTAAATAATCCGAGTGTAATTAAATTTATAGTTTTTAAAATTTGGGAGTTTATTTACCTGGAAAAAATATCAGGAACAAAACACAGATGCCTGCGGCTACTACAAAGTATTCCTTAAGCGTTTTTTCAAACAGTCTCCCCTTCAAGTAGCTTTGAGTAAAGTTTAAATAAAGATATAATACGGCCATAATCAGTAAAGCCACTAACCATACTTCAAGTGGCAAAAAACTGAGTGCTACTGCAAACTGCATTACTACAAGAGTGGGCAGCAGTGAAATCAGCACCTCTTCCCTACTAATTACCGGAGACAGCCGTACCAACCAAACTGACGAAAATACTAGAGGAAAATGAGTCAGACCCATCAGTGGAACTACTGCCCACACTGGCAGCTTTAGGACAAAAATTGTGCTAGTGAACAGAAACGAGATTAACAAGGTAAAAAATAAAGTAATTGTTTGGGCAGCATAATAAAGTTGAATAGTTCTAGCTTTCGCCACAGAAAAAATATTAGCTGATAATAGAATCGCGTACATACCTAGAGCAAAAAAAACAAATAAAGATATCCGGCTCAACCAACCACTCGGAATAAATAAATTAAACAAACCGACGCTCAAAGCATAGAGCGCCGGCAACGGCAAAATACTAAACCACTCATGTTTTTCTAAATCCTCTGATAGCGACCAAGCTGAAAGCAGGTAACTAACGACCGCGAACACTGCCAACGCCCAATAACGGAACGTTAAATCAACCAACTGAGTAGCAAATAATAAGATACTCAGGAGAAGAGCAGTTAAGACAAATTTTTCTCGACGGCGTAACTTGATCTTCATCATCCACCTGCCTACTTAATTTTCACTTATTGCAACCGAGCAAAACACCTCTTCTACTTCATCGTTTTCTAATAAAGAATCCATAATTCCTAGTACTTGCTCCCGTCCAGCCTGATCAAGAACCATGGGGATCTTTGGCACAAACTGATTGTCTGGAGAACGCTCAAACAGGAACTTAGCTGACCCTGGCCCAGCCAAAGATCCCCCTGCCCTGCTTAAAATAAATCTGAGCTCACCACTGGAACGATTAGGATTATCCGTAATCACTAAAATTAAGTAGGCTTCGCCCTGTGGTCCGAACGCTTCATAAATTGCTTCTTGCCAAGGTCGTCCACTCGTACTTTTACCCAAACCACGATCAATGGCTTTTTGAATTTTGTCCTTGGGCATATTTGCTGCCCGAGCTTTATCTAGTACCGTCCTTAAACCAACATTGTGCTGGGGATCACCCGAATCACCTTCTTTCACCGCAATTCTGATCAATTTACTAATTTGCCCAAATACTTTACTTTTTTTGGAATCAAGGGCTTCCTTGCGGTTCTTGATATTATTCCACTTACTATGTCCAGACATTTTTTCCTCCTCTAGTGATGCAATTGTAGCCTGTGATTTGTCAGTTGACAACTCAGCTTGTGACGGTTATCCTCTGCAAGAATTTCGAGCTATAAACTGAGCCTTATAAATAGTGAAATATTAAATATGTCTGCTCAAAATCTTTCCCAAACTCAAGCAATTCTTGCTGCCAAAAAAGGTAACTGGCAGAAGGCAGTTCGGTTAAATCTTGAGTACTTAGAGAAGCAACCAGCAAGTCATGCTGGTTACAATCGTTTAGGAGTGGCGTATCTCCAGCTTGGAGATGCACGACAAGCTACCGCTGCCTTTAAACAAGCCTTAAGCATCGATAAAAACAATCCAATCGCCAAAAAAAATCTTAAAAAGGCCCAATCTTTAGATTCTTATATCCCGCCCAGTTTTACTCAACCGCATTTTATTGAAGAGCCGGGCAAAACTAAAGTAGTTGAGCTGCATCGGCTGGCCGACAAAGGCTGTCTCAACTCATTTCCCACTGGCGCACCTTGCATACTGCGCTGCAAGAAACGTTACATCTCGGTAGAGGTCGGCACTCGATATATCGGCGCACTTCCTGAGGACATTTCTTTCCGGCTCTCTAGATTGATTGAGCGAGGCAACCAGTATCAATGCTATCTTTACGAAACCAGCAATAAAAGCTGTAGTGTCTACATCAAAGAAATCTTCAAATCCAAAAAAAATCAAGACACTACTTCTTTCCCAGTTTCTCACGCTGAAACCAATAGTGAAAATTCAGATTCGTTGCTACTAAGTGGCGACATTTATCAAGATACTGCGGTTGCCGAAAAAGATTCTGAAGAGTCAGAAGAAATTACTGAAAATCTGGGAATTGATTAAATTCAGCTCCCAATCGGATCTCAATTTTTGATCGAGACTCCCCAAATAAACCCTCAGTTTTTTGCACTTCAACTCCATCATGGAGATATCGATTGATCAACTCGGCAACACCCAAACACTCAAACGAGTTTTGATCGATCAAAACGACAGAACTGGGCGACTTTTTTTCATGGTTAACCACTCGTACCACAACTCCTCCCTGAGCATTGATAAACTCAGCAAAATTATTTGCTATCCCAGGAAGGTTGGTAGCATTACTCACCATAATTGGACATTGGTAAGAAGTAACGGACAAAGGCTGAACAAGTTTTTGTAATTTTTGCCAGATTTCCAGTTGAGTATTATCAGCTAAATTTGTGGCTTGAGTAGAATTAATCAAGGCAATGTAACCTGAAATCAGAGAGTAGCGAAATTCTTGATTGAAATCTTTAATCCTGTCTAGTGATTCAAGTATTAGCCACCATGCCAATCTGTTGGGTTGATCAGGAATTGAGTTGCTCACTACAATTACCTGATCAACAAACACTCCCAACTGCTGAGTGACAAACCGCTGATCGGGATTCTGCGCGATAGCATCTGTTACTAGAACTGGTAAACGAAGCAAATACAACTGTGATTGATCTCTGTCAGGTAAAAAATTGACCAAAACCATTCGTTCATGGTCGAGGTATGTAGTTGGCTCAATGAAGAGAATAGTTTTTGGGGTAAGCAACCAATTTTGAGAGTTAATAACGATCACGTAAAAACCGCTAGCCAATAAACCAAGAAATATCAATAACAATAGAATAAGAGTAATTTTGAGTTTGCGAATGACTGGGCTGGGCGGGCTGGTTGCCCGCCCAGCCCTCGGTTTAAGCATTGTCATTAAGTATCCATTCTCTTAATTGTCTCGATAAATTAATCATAAAAAACAGATTGTGCATACTGGCAAAACGATAATATGCTAGTTCTTTTGAACGGTAAAGATGATGTAAGTAAGCCCGAGAATATCCTTGCGTGCAGGTTGGGCAGTGACAATTCGGATCGATCGGCTGCACGTCTTCGGCAAAACAACTGCTGCCGATCGCCAACCGACCCGCAGAGTGCTCGGATACAAAACTGGGCCGGGTTGAGCCAAACTCAACCCGGCCGGAATACAGCGCCCCGTTTCTCGCCAGTCGGGTCGGGCCCACACAGTCAAACATATCAAATCCTGCTAACACGGCGTCAATAATATCCTGAGGGTCCCGACCCAAGCCCATCGCGTACCGTGGTTTTTCAACTGGTAAGTATTTTTCAATCCAACCCGTTATCTCAATCGTTGCAGGCATGTTGTAGCCAATACTTTCGCCGCCAACAGCCATCCCATCAAAATCTAGACTTGATAGAAACTGCGCCGATAGAGTCCGCAGCGATTGATTTCTGCCTCCTTGGACAATACCAAACAACGCTTGATACTTTCCATACTTACTTAACGAGTGGTGAGACCGATGGTACTCAAGTCCCCGCTCTGCCCAGTGATGGGTTCTACGTAGCGAAACCGCCAATTCCTCTGATCCGGCATCGTCAGCCGAACACTCATCAAAAGACATAATAATATCTGCTCCAATCGTCTGCTGGATCTCGATAGCTTTCTCTGGAGAAAAAAAATGTTTACTGCCATCCAGATGTGAGGTAAACTCAACTCCATCGTCACTTACTTTTGATAAACTTTGACCAGACTTACGTACTGATTGTTTGCCCAGCGAAAAAACCTGAAAACCACCTGAGTCAGTCAGGATTGGCCCAGACCAATTCATCAATTGGTGTACCCCACCCAATTTTTCCAGAATCTCCATCCCAGGGCGAAGATACAAATGATAAGTATTACTCAAAATAATTGCAGCGTTAACCGCTTGGAGATCGGCGCAGCTCAGAGACTTGACACTGGCTGCTGTACCCACCGGCATGAAGATCGGAGTGGGAACTTGACCATGAGGAGTGCTGATCATACCCGCCCGCGCCAAACCGCGGGCGTGCTGCAAATCAAACTTGAATCCAGAAGATTGCATAGCCCTCTATAATACAACAATGTTCGCGTCCCTACAGTTAGATCAATTTGATTACCAGCTGCATCCTGAGCTAATTGCTCATAAGCCGTTGTCAAAACGCGATCACTCACGACTGATGGTTGTTGATCGACAAGCCTTATCAATCAACGAAAAAAATTTCTATGATCTCCCCAACTTACTTCGTCCTGGTGATGTATTGGTGCGTAACAATACCAAAGTTATTCCCGCTAGGTTAATAGGCCACAAGCCAACTGGGGGACGAGTAGAAATTCTCCTAACAAAACCAAAAGACTCCGATTGGATTGAGTGGGAGTGCTTGGCTAAACCATGGCCCAAAAACCCAACTATGTTTAAGTTTGCTCACTCGCACCTAACTGCTCATTTCGATCAAGGTAAAATTATCTTCTCAGGAGTAAACTTAATCCGAGACGAACTCCTGAAAATTGGTCAAACTCCCCTACCCCCTTACCTTCACTCGCCGCTCGCTCCACAGAAACAACAACAAGTTTATCAAACCACATTTGCCAAAAAATACGGCTCGGTAGCTGCCCCAACTGCTGGCTTGCACTTCACTCCTGAGTTAGATAAACAACTTGAGGCAAAAGGTGTGGAAATTCTCGAGATAGAGCTGCATGTGGGCCTTGGCACATTCCTGCCGGTTAAAACTGCTGACATTACTCAACACAAAATGCACAGTGAGTGGTTTTGCCTCAACAAAACCACAGCAGCCAAACTCAATCAAGCTAAGCGGGCAAGCCGGAGAATCATCGCCGTTGGTACTACCAGTCTCAGAGTTTTGGAAAGTTGTGCCGACGAATCTGGACATATAACAGCCCAAAGCGGTGAAACTAGCATTTTCATCTATCCTCCCTATCGCTTTAAAACTGTTTCCGGCTTGATCACCAACTTTCATCTGCCCAAAACTACTTTGCTGATGTTAGTCTCAGCTTTTGTCTCGTTTCCTAACACAAAGCAAAAATTCACGGAATTTCGCACCTGCTTAATTGGCCAGGCTTACAGCCTGGCCATCACCAATCACTATCGCTTCTTCAGCTTTGGTGACAGCATGCTGATAACTTGAAAAAGTTACTCTCCCAATTGGTAACGCACAAATCTAGTTAAAGCCAGTTTTTCCCCGATTTTGCCAGATAGCTGCATCACTGTTTTTTCCACAGTCACACCTGGATCTTTAATAAAATCCTGCTTCATTAACTCCTCAAGAGTAGCTGGGTTCATGGCTACCACCTGCATCGCTAAATCATGAGAGAGAGCCAAAAACTCATTGTTTCTGGCGACAAAATCGGTTTCACACAACAGCTCCACCAATGCTCCGGTTTTGCCTGTGGCGTGTACGTACTGGGCAATTGCCCCTTCTTTCACTTCACGGTTGGCTTTTTTTTTAGCTTTGGCCAAGCCTCGTTCGATCACATACTCTTTGGCTTTGGCATAAACACCTTTGGCCTGAGTTAAAGCTTGTTTACAATCCATTACTCCTGCACCAGTTTCTTCTCGCAGTTTTTTGATATCTTGAGCGGTAATTTTCATATTTTTGATCTTTCGTTGAAAAAAATTATTATTTCTTGGCCGTTTTGCCAGACTTGGATGGTTTAGACTGAACCACTTTAGTTTTCTTGACTAACTTTTCCTCTGGTTTTTTGGCATCCTTGCCTTCAGTCATAACCTTATCTTTTTTAACCACTTTTTTTTCAGTTTTTTCAGCAACTTTTGGTTTGACCACAACTGATTGAATAGGGGTTACCTTAGCTACAACTGGTTTGGTGTCGACCTTGACTTCCTTAGCTGGTTTGGCTGCTGATGCTTGAGTTCCAACAGCAACAGGCTTGACTGGCTTGGCCACTACTGGAGCGCCAGCTGGGACTTTGGTTTTGGGCGCTAGCTTGCCTTCTTTTACTCCTAAAGCGTAAGCTTCGGCCAGTTGGGTTACTACTAACTCAATGCTTTTGAAAGCATCGTCGTTACCCGGGATAACAATATCAATTTGATCTGGATTTGTATTTGAATCAACTAAGCCAATCACTGTGATTGATTCTAAATTCGCTTCTCTGACTGCGTTCTTTTCCTTTTTAGGATCGATAACGAAAATTGCGTCTGGACGCGAAGTCAGCTTGCTTACTCCGCCAAAAAATCGACGCATCCGGTCCAACTCTTTTTGAATTTTGACCAACTCATACTTTGTTCTACCGGTGAAAGATCCTTGATCCAACTTCTCTTGGTCTGCAGTCATAACTTTCATCGATTTATAAACTTGTTCCCAATTGGTCAAAAATCCTCCCAACCATCTTGCCACAATGTAGTTCAGGCCTGAATCTTGGGCGGTTTTGGTAATGACTTCTCTAGACTGTCTTTTTGTCCCAACCATCACTATCTGTTTCCCCTCAGCTCCCAATTGGTAAAAAAGATTGTAAGCCAATTGTAGCTGAGCAGCAGTTTTAGCTAAATCGAAAATGTGCACACCGTTTTTCTCAGAGTGAATCCAAGACTTCATCTTGGGGTGCCACTGACTAGCAGGGTGACCATAATGCATGTTCGCATCAAAAAGCGTCTGCAGATCATAATCAGGAGCTTTATTGGGAAGAGTGGATAAATCTAATTTCATAACCCTGTCCTTGTTCTTTCCGAGATTTTTCACTCGAAAATGGTCAAAAGCTTGAAAATTCAGGACTAAAACTCGGCTTTTTGACCAAATAATTTACTAAGAGGCCTGAATCTTAACACACTCAAGGGCGTTTGCCAAGAGACTGATCACGGTCACCGGACCGACGCCACCAGGGACCGGGGTGAAGAAACGAGCCTGAGTTGGTGAGCCAAAAGCAAACTCGGCTTTTGGCTCACCAACGTCAATTACCACTGCCCCGGGTTTGATCATCTGCTCTGTAATAACTCCAGGGTTTCCAGTTGCGGCAACAACGATGTCATGCTGGCGCAAACCAACATTTGCTTCCTGAAGTTTGATAAATTCTTTGGTACCAATTAACTCGACAGAGTAACCCTGCTGCTGCAGTACATAATACAAAGGTCGACCCAGTAATTCCGATCGACCAAGAATGATAATTCTATCGCTTCTCTTGAGTTGCGCTTCATGCAGAATCAGCAAGACTGCAGCTGCTGTGGCAGGCAAAAATTTCTTTTTTGCCTGCCAATTACCATCAGCAATGGCCTGTTGGGTCAAAGGATGCAGGCCATCAATATCTTTATCCGGGTTGAGTCTGCTTACTAAGTTATGCCACCACTGAGAATATAGCTCGTTAACCTTGGTGGAATCACCCCCAGTGCTCAATAACCAATTCTGCCAGACCTTACGCGAAGGTTTTTGGATCATTAAACCAGTGATGGTTTGCTCATTAGCTGCTGTTTGGATTGATTCTTCAATCCAAACCTGCTCACTCCCGAAGTTAGCCCAAATCGGCTCAAGCTCGATCCCTACTCGGTCAGCCGCCTCAATTTTATATTCCGAATAAAGGCGGCTAGCCGGATCATTTTCAAAAACTAACGAAACAACTTTCGGGACTCTCCCACCTGCTTTTTTCCAAGAATCAACCTGAGTTTTCAGGTTTTGCTCTAGCTGTGTCGCAAATTTTACTCCATCAAAAACCACTGTTTGCATATCCACATTATCTCATGTTCGACCCCACCGTTGGCGGGATATCGCACTATTTGTACTTTTCTAGATGTCCTTGGAAAGATAATATTGTAACGAGAACTAATCGTTCTTAATTAGTTTTGGTTTCCAATTTGCCAAAGAAATGTTTTTTGAGCTCAAGAGGTGCATTGCAGCAATAGCAACCGAACCAAACACCAGATCCCCAATCAATGTATTACGATAAAACGGCAAAGCCAAAGTGTAGCAAGTGAGCAATCCCTGCAAGGTGTGAGGGTACCAGCTCAACCACACACCAAAATTGGAGAGAGCAAAAAACAACAGCGAGGCCAATGGCAATAAAGCTAATCTTTTCTTAATACTCTTCTCTACTAACCGACCGAAAATCCAGTAACCAAAAAATCCGGTATATGTCCACCAAAAACCTGAGTAAAAGCCACCCTTGATCAGATCAAAACCAACGGTAGTAATTATCAGCGGAAGAATTGACGAACTGGCAAAACCCACCGCGCCTACCCCACTGACATTGGGCGGCAAAAAACCAAACCGCAATATTAGGGTCAGCCCCGCAAAAAGAGTTTGCCCTAAACCAGGCTTACTCGGTAGGAAACGCTTCAATTTTTTCATACTTAAACTCCACTTTGTCACCAACTGCCAAAACGGTTTTATCTGCTGCCTGTTGAGCGTACTCGCCATTAACATAAAATGCCCAGTAGTAAGCATCGTTGACTGCCAAGTTATCGATTGACTTCACCAATGAGCCGAACTCATAAATTGAGAGCTCCACTTGTTCAGAGGCCTGGAGTAACTCTAGGGCAGTTTGACCATCTCTTTCAGCTGTGAGTACGTACTCAAGCTGTTTGCCCTCCAGAGTGAAAACTGGTGGCGCTTGGGTCACACCCAAGCGCCCCGACATTACCAAGTAACCACCAAAAACGATTAATCCAACGGCAAAAAGAGCTAAAAGTGTTTTTTTCATCTTGAAAGTTGTCCTAACTCTGTATAAAGGATCTTCATTCTACAAAACCCCCATCAAAAAGCAAATGCAGTTTATATTGAGTCATCATTTAATTCAGTGATAAAATCGATCTCATTGTTTTAACCAAATAACCAAAATACTCCTCAATTAAGTACAACAACAATGAAGAAAATCAAGACAGAAATTGCTCATAATATTTTCCTCTATGAAAACTCCAGAAGAATAGCGTTTTCAAAGAAATACTCATTATTAAAAAAACCGATTATTTATCTACGTCAAGAGTTCAGAGAAATCTCTAACTTTTTTGATCCAAGACTGAGGTACAAACGCAGTCGTGTTTTTTTCAACCATATAATTGCCAGACACCAGTCGGTGTTGAGGCGTAAGCTCGGCAGCAGTAATCCAAAGCTCCAAGAGCAAAAAATCATCAATCTCCAGCAGGCAATTAAACAATTAAATGGAGTGATTATCAGACCTGGGCATGTCTTTTCCTTGTGGAAAATCCTAAAAAAACCGAGTTACACAGCTGGTTACGTTGATGGAATGTTGCTTGCCAATGGCAAAGTCATTGTCGGGGTCGGTGGCGGACTTTGCCAGCTATCAAACTTTCTTTACTGGATTTTTCTTCACGCTCCAGTTGAAGTCATTGAACGACATCATCATTCTAAAGATATTTTTCCTGACTCCGGGAGGACTTTACCATTTGGTAGCGGTGCAACAATTTTTTATAATTACGTTGATCTGAAAGTTAAAAATCTCTCGTCTCAACCGCTCCAACTCAAGATCTGGTTAACAGATAATCATTTAAAAGGTCAAATCCTATCTACTCATCCACCGAAAGAAAAGTTTCATGTTTTTGAAAAAAATCACTTTTTCGTTAAGAGAGATAATAAGTATTTTCGTTTTAATGAAATTTATCGCGAAACAAAAGTGCAGGGATCCATAAGCAAAGTTGAAAAGGTCGCCACAAATTTTGCTCCAGTGTTGTATGAGCTTACTCCCACATATATTCCCAGCAATAACTTTCAGGTTCTAGACTTTTCTAAGAGAAAGGTGACTAAATTGCCACGATCAGGAGTTCTCACCTCCATTAATTAATTTTTTTAATCGATCAACATTCACCTGATCTGGTCCAGACTTATCTGCTCCAGGAACTTCGAGGATCAGGGGAATATGAGCTAGTTGGGGCTGGTGGAGAAATTCTGACAAAGCATCAAGTGGTAACTCACCTTCTCCAATATTTGCGTGTCGATCTCTACCAGCCCCGAACGGATCTTTACTGTCGTTAACATGAATACAATGCAACTCTGACCAAAGGTGGTGCTTTGAAATGTCGTCTACCACTCGACCTAAAGATT
>Ga0116157_10001474_pt1 | contig 23579 bp, 15 predicted proteins | sample AD_UKC048_MetaG_FD_89882 | JGI IMG/M metagenome (GOLD analysis project Ga0116157, IMG submission 89882) | Active sludge microbial communities of municipal wastewater-treating anaerobic digesters from USA - AD_UKC048_MetaG | ecosystem: Engineered > Bioreactor > Anaerobic > Digestate | place: USA... | reverse complement strand
GGTTCGGGATACTGCAAGGCCTGCAACAACTGCTCATCCATAATGGCCAATACAAACGGGCGCGCCAAGGGCCAGCATAAACGCGGCAAAAACCAGCTCAGCATCAAATTCAACGTGGCATCCGCCACTTTGCGCCCAGCTTCGGAGTAAGCAAAATGAGTCTTTTCATAAGCGATGTTGAATTGTTCCAGCGCTCGGAAGGTATTGGGAATATCCGTTATGCCCATCCGTGTGCCAATCTCGAACCACAGCCGGTGCCCGGCGTCCAGCTCCTTTACCGTGGAGATGCGGTATCCAAAGCGCAGGTTCCAACGGTAAGGCTCAATGACAAAAGTGGACAACACGTACAACATGTCTTCATTGGAAATGTGGAAATGGGCGTGCATACGGTTCATGCGGCTAAGCGCAGCCTGCCCGCGCTCACTATCATAACCGTGTTCGATAATTTCGCTCAGGAGCAAATCGGTATCGTCGTAACGCTTTTGGGTACGGCGGGTGAATTCCTGGGTTTTGTACAACAGATTGCCAATACTCGGTACGGCAAATGTGCGAAAAAGCGCCAATTCCAGGGCACGGGTAGTGTCCCAGGGAAAGTCGTAATAAGCCACGAGGCGGCTGATCTCCAGATGATCGGCCTGGGCGTCGAGTGGAGCGAGTTTGGCGAGGAATTGGGTTTTGCGCATGGTAGAGCTAAATGAATTGGGCTTTTTGGGAAAACAAACCCAATTTTAAAAAAAAGTCCTGTTTTTTCAGCCCCCAATTCTGTCGTTTCACCCCCGCCTCTCGGTCATTTCAGCCAGAAAGCCCCATTAATGCTGCGGCCTGAGCCACTAAAATCACATCTCTACTGCAACGAAATCATTCGATCATCCACAAATGAAGCATCCATGAAAACGTACAAAATGCTCACTACTACCCTCATTTTGCTTACAGCCTTGTGCTGGGGAGAGGCCCAATCGCGCCTCTTGTATCAAGTATCGGTCAACTTCCCCGCATTTGGTTTGCCAGGATACCGCCTGAGTGAGAACTTCCAGAACCTGGGTCTTAGCGCGGGCATCACCTATCCTTTCAACCCCAATGAAACCACGGGGCTACGGCTAGATCTGGGGTATTACCGCACCCGTGCACAAGGCAGTAGCCTTTATGTACAAAGCCAGTTCAGCCTGCACCCGCGCATTGGCGATAAACTGGAAGCGGGAATTGATCTCGGTGCGGGGTATCAAATAGTGGGTGCTGCGGGCCCTGGTTGGGTACGCGATACGGAAGGGCAATGGCACAAACAAAACAACCAAAAAGGGTTGGTTTTTGTCCCTGCTGGCTTGCACCTCGGCTACCGCATCAACAACACCTGGCGTCCTTTTGTCCAGTACCAGGCCCAGGTTTTATTGGGCTACAATGAAGCCTTCCCCGTATTTCCAGTCCATTTGCTCACCCTTGGTCAAACCTTTAAATTCTAATCCACATGAAAGCTTATCCGATGCTATTCCTGGCGGCACTTTTTGCTTTGTGCGCTTGCGAAAACACTGAACAACAAATTTCACCCCGGCAAGATTGCAGCACACCGAATTTTAACGTCCAACACCCTTTGGCCGGAACACTCCAAGGCTTGATCGACAGCTTTGTTGCCGAGGGCTTACCGGGTGCGGTAGTGGCCATCAAAGACGCCAATGGCCTTTGGACCGGAGCCAGTGGCATGGCCAAACTCGAAGACAACACGCCCATGCGGCCCTGCCAGGTGCAGCACGCCTACAGCGTGAGTAAAACCTTTACCGCCACCGCAGCGCTGCGCCTGCGCGACAAGGGTTTGTTAAAACTGGATGAACCGATTGCCTCCTATCTACCCGAATCCATCGCCCGGCGTTTGACCCAGGCCAAGGAAGTTACGGTGCGCATGTTGCTCAACCAAACCTCCGGTTACCACGAGTTTCACGACGACATCAAGCGGCTTTCCGATTTGCTCAATCGCCCCACTCAACCCTGGACACGGGAAGAACTGCTGGAATATGTAATCGAAAAGCCGCTGTATTTTCCGCCGGGAACGGATTGGGCTTATTCCAATACCAACTATTTGCTCCTGACTTATGTGTTGGAAAAAGCCAGTGGCAAAGACCATGCCCAGGTCATCAAAGAGGAAATTCTCGACCCCCTTCAATTGAAAAATACCCATTACAAACTACAACCCGATTACCCCGCCCAATTGCCGTTGCCCAATCACTACTGGGATCGGTTTGCCAACGGGAAGCTGGAAAATTGTACCGAGACCAACCTAAACATTGCCTGCTATTCCGGTTATGGTGAAGACGGCATCCTGGCCACACCCCTTGATTTGGTGACATTTATGGATGCCCTGGTCAATGGCAAGCTGTTGAGCGCCCAATCCTGGAAAGACATGACCACCTGGGTGCAAGGCAAACAGTCGAGTGAACCCGATTATGGACTCGGGTTGGTTTGGGTCAATTTTGGTGGCGGGCAGCACGAAATCGGCCATTACGGTGGCGGGATTGGTGGACAGTGTTCCCTGATTTACCTACCGGAACAAAAAGCTACCATTTTCACCTCCACCAACGTGGGTCGCGAAAGTGGCGGGAAGTTTGCTTTTTTAAGCAGTATGCTGGTCAATCGGATACCCGAACGTTTGTCCCTTCGACGGTAAAATTTTAGGTGAATTTCGGGGCCGGCTCAAAAAAAATCACCACAGATTCGCACAGATTTCCACAGATTTTTTCAAAAAATCTGTGGAAATCTGTGCGAATCTGTGGTGAAAAAAAATTGAAGTGGCCTCCTTTTTTTTAACAGAATAGTACCTTTGGGCAGAATAAACTGCCGAATGATTTTATCGATTTCCTATCCTGACCGCAACCTGCGTTTGATCGCCATTCCTTTGTGGGGATTCATCTACCGCAACATTGGCGAGGTGGCTTCTTTTGGCCAATTGTTGAAGGATCCTCAGTACTATCTGGATGTGGGCGTAGCCATTTTGGTTACCTTTTTTATTTGGGAACTCAATCGTTTTTTTATCTTTCGTTTTGACCAAAAATACTCCTGGATAGAGCAGACTTTTCCCCGCGCATTGACCCAAGGCGTTACTTGTTTTGGTCTCTCCAGTTTGATTGTATTGATGGTTACTTTTGTCTATAATACCTATCTGGCTCAACGGCATCCGCTGTTCAACATCGAGATCGTTTTTATGACGGATATCCCCATGGCGTGTATGTTTTTGTTGGTGATGCACCTATTGTACACAGGGATGTGGCTGCGGGTTTATCACCTGCGGGTTGTGGAGGGGTTGCAGGCGCGAATCAACAGTTTGGAAAATACTACAATCCTTAATACCAATACCTCTACGGGGCGTGCCTTGCGTAGTTTATTGGTCAATCAGGGCAAAGCCCAGGTGCCTTTGAACCTGGAAGAAATTGCTTACCTCAGTGTGGCTGGGGATTTATGCGTGATCCGCAACGTGCAAGGGCAATCTTTTACCATCGATCAAACTTTGGAACAACTGGAAGAAAGTTTGCCCAGTAGTGAATTTTTTCGCCTCAATCGACAAATAATTGCCCATCGCCAAGCCATTCGGAAGGTGGAAGCGGATGGTTCCGGGCGTTTGCTTTTGCAGTTGAGTCCAGTTTTTTCAGAAGAGGTCAGTGTGAGCAGGAAAAAAGCGGGGGTATTCAAGAATTGGATGGTCGGAAGCAGTAAGTAATACCTGGCGCTCAACTTGCCTAACCAGTGCTAGCGACCAACAACCACTCCCCGTCGCTATACGACATTTTCCCCTTTCAACCCGCACTCGGTCGCAATTGTTTCTACTTCAATTAGCTGACCCAATAAAGTTTCGTATTTTTCCGACTTGAAGTGTGTTTGGGTTTCTGGTTCGCATGCGAAACTAAAGTCCAAACACACTTTCAAAGTGAAAAGCCCATTTTACGCGTGAACAACATTTGTTCGATTTTTACTAACCTGTAATTTTTATGAAGTACGTTTCATCCCTGCTCTGTCTGGTTCTTGTCGGTATTGTATTGACTTCCTGTGGTGGAAAAAAATCAGAAAGCCCAATGGCCGGAGGCGGCCCTGGCGGCAAACCTGGTGGCCCCGTTCTGCCCACTCCGGTAGACTACATGATTGTGAATGCCCAAGTACTGGAAAACACCTTGTTCACCACGGGTAATTTGGTGCCCAATGAACAGGTCGACATTCGCCCCGAGCGCGCCGGGCGTATGACCAAGTTGCTCTTCAAAGAAGGGGGCTTGGTTCAAAAAGGCGCACTCCTGGCCGAATTGGACCGCGAAGAGCTGGAAGCCCAGCTCGCTAAATTCAAAGTCAGTGAAGCCTATAACGAGCGCGAGCTCAAGCGTGCCAAAGACCTTCTGGCCATTGACGGGATTTCTCAGGAAGATTACGACCGCATTGGTCTTACCCTGGATCAAACCCGTGCCGATATTCGCATTACCCAGGTTGCCCTGGACAAAACCCGGATTCGGGCTCCTTTCAGTGGCAAATTAGGGTTACGCCAATTGAGTGAAGGAGCCTATGTGTCGCCTAGCGATGTACTGGTTGCCCTGCAACAGACCAATCCCATCAAGCTGGAGTTTGAAGTGCCCGAGCGTTTTTCACGGGATCTACGCCCCGGCCAGCGGGTTCGGTTTAATGTAGAAGGCATCGGCCAAAACTTCATTGCGGACATCTACGCACTCAGTAATGAAGTCAATGCGGGTACCCGGACGCTTACTGCCCGGGCACGCTGTGCCAATCCCAATGGGCTCCTGAAACCGGGAAACTTTGCCAAAGTGCAAGTCATCACCAGCCAAAACAATGCAGCAGTATTGGTGCCTACCGACGCGGTGATTCCGATCTTGAATGGCCAACAAGTATTGGTGGTTAAAGATGGAAAGGTAAAAATGCAAACTGTCGTAACGGGACAACGCTTAGAAACGGCCATGGCCATTCTGGAAGGTCTAGCTCCTGGTGATACCATTGTGCTCACTGGTTTGTTGGCCCTCAAAGAAGGTATGCCCGTGATTCCAACCAAATTGATTGAATCTCCAAATCCGTCTGGCCTATGAATATGTCATCTTTGAGCATCGACCGTCCAGTAATGGCAACGGTGATCTCCATAGTTATTGTCCTTTTCGGTTACATTGGATTTCGTTCGCTGGGTTTGCGTGAGTACCCCAGCGTTGACCCGCCGGTTGTATCCGTTTCTACGAGCTATACCGGTGCAGCAGCAGACGTGATTGAATCACAAATCACCGAACCACTGGAAGAAAGTATCAACGGCATCGCCGGGATTCGCTCGCTTTCCAGTACTTGTTCGGATGGACGCAGCAACATTCGGGTAGAATTTGAACTGGGCATCGACCTAGAAGCAGCAGCCAATGACGTGCGGGAAAAAGTATCCCAAGCCCAGCGCTTGCTGCCTCCCGATGCTGACCCACCCATCGTAGCCAAATCGGATGCCAACTCCAACCCGATCATGTCCATCACGGTACAGAGCAACCGCCGCAACCTGATGCAGCTGAGCGAATTTGCCAACAACGTGATGAAAGAGCGCATTCAAACCATTCCGGGTATATCCAATATCCGTATTTGGGGTGAAAAACGGTACGCGATCCGCATCAAAATGGATCCAACCAAACTTACGGCGTATAGTCTGACGCCACTTGATGTGCGCAATGCCCTGCAACGCCAAAATTTAGAGTTGCCTTCTGGCCGGATTGAAGGTTACCGCACCGAGTTGACCATTCGTACCGAAGGACGTCTTTTTACACCGGAAGAATTTTCCAATATCGTACTCCGCGAAGCGGCTGGTGCGACCATTTTATTGAGCGATGTAGCTGACGTGGATTTGGAAGCACAAAATACCCGCTCCATCCTGCGGGGCAACAACATTATTCCCATGGTAGGTGTGGCCATTACGCCACTACCTGGAGCAAACTACATCGATATTGCGGATCGGGTATACGATCGGGTGAATGAAATTAAAAAAGATCTACCTGAAGACATCATCCTGGACTATGCCTTTGATGGTACAACCAGCATCCGCAAAGCCATCACCGAGGTGGAAGAAACCCTGATCCTGGCCTTTGGCCTGGTGGTATTGGTGATTTTCCTGTTTTTGCGCAACTGGCGGACTACCTTGATTCCGGTTATTGCCATTCCGATCTCTTTGCTGGGCGCTTTTTTCATCATGTACATCTTCAATTTTTCCATCAATATTTTGACCCTTTTGGGAATTGTATTGGCTACTGGTCTGGTGGTGGATGACGCCATCGTAGTCATGGAAAACATTTTTCGACGCATTGAAGAGGGGCAACAGCCCCATGAGGCGGCGCATGAAGGTTCCAAAGAGATTTACTTCGCCATCATTTCCACTTCGATTACCCTCATCATTGTATTTCTGCCCATTGTGTTTTTGCAGGGGCTTACCGGGCGGTTATTCCGTGAATTTGGCGTCACCGTGGCGGGTTCGATCCTCATCTCGATGATCGTTTCGCTTACGCTCACACCCATGATGAGTGCGCGCTTTTTGCGGCAGCAAAAACACGGCTTCATCTACAATTATACCGAACGGTTTTTTGTAGGGATGACCAATTTGTACAACCGTACCTTGAAAGGCTTCATGCGTTTTCGTGGGGTTTCCTGGCTGATTACTATCCTGGCAGGCTTTGGTATTTATGCGCTGCTGCAACAAATCCCCACTGAGCTGGCGCCCATGGAAGACAAAAGCAGCATTCGTATTCAAATGACTGCCCCCGAGGGGACTTCCTATGAAATGATGGACCGCTATGTGTTGGAAGTCCTCAAAATGGTAGATACCCTCCCCGAAAAACGCGCCATCATTGCTGTAACAGCACCTGGATTTAGTGGATCAGGTGCTTCCAATTCTGGTTTTGTGAGCATCAACCTCAAACAACCGGAGGACCGCGTCCGCACCCAGGATGAGCTGGCCAAATACCTGATGCCAAAAATTTCCCAGCTGAATTACGCCCGTTCGCTCGTTACCCAGGAACAAACCATTTCTACCGACCGTAGATCGGGTGGCTTGCCGGTGCAGTTTGTAATCCAGGCACCCAATTTTGATGATTTGAAGCGGGTATTGCCCAAATTTATGGAAGAGGCGGCCAAAAATCCAGCTTTTGCCATTACGGATTTGGACCTGAAGTTCAACAAACCTGAATTGCGTTTGGAGATCGATCGTGAACGCGCTCGAAAACTCAACTTGAACGTGCGTGACATCGCGGAGACCCTCCAATTGTATTATGCCGGGCAACGTTATGGCTATTTCATCAAAGACAGCAAACAATATGAGGTCATTGGTGAAGCAGCCCGCATTTACCGGGATGACCCACGCGATTTGGCTTCCTTATACGTACGCAATTCGCTGGGCGAATTGATCCCGATGAGCAACGTTGTAAAGTTGATTGAACAATCCAGCCCACCACAATTGTACCGCTTCAATCGCTATTTGTCGGCTACCGTTTCAGCGGGTTTGAACCCCGGATACACCATCGGCCAGGGAATTGAAGTCATGGAAGAAATCGGTAGAAATGTATTGGATGAATCTTTCCAAACGGCTTTGACGGGTACCTCAAAAGACTTCAAAGAAAGCTCTGGCGGGGTTATGTTTGCCTTTATTTTGGCCTTAGCGCTGGTGTATCTCACGCTGGCAGCCCAGTTTGAAAGCTTTTTTGATCCATTGATCATCATGTTTACCGTGCCTTTGGCATTGGTTGGGGCTTTATTGACCCTCTGGTGGTTTGGCCATACCCTCAACATTTTTAGCCAGATTGGCATCATTGTTTTGGTGGGCATTGTTACCAAAAACGGGATCTTGATTGTGGAATTTGCGAACCAAAAAATGGAAGAAGGAATGAATGCTTACGAAGCAGCCATCGAATCGGCTACCTTGCGTTTGCGTCCCATCCTGATGACCAGTATCGCCACCATTCTGGGAGTTTTGCCCATTGCCCTGGCTTTGGGTGCGGCTTCTACCAGCCGGATTCCTATGGGCGTAGCCATCATTGGCGGTTTAAGTTTTTCGCTGATCCTCACGCTTTATGTGATTCCAGCGATTTACACCTTTTTCAATCGGAAAAAATCAGTCAAGCATGAATCGATCGCAGTTGCTGAATAATATTTGTTGTTTATCACTGATCATCATCAGTACAAGCTCCGTTTTTGCGCAAGCACCGGTACTGCAGGTGGAGGATGCCGTAAAGTTGGGGCTGGAAAAAAACTTCAATGTCCAGATTTTGCGCAATCAGGAGCTGATTGCTGCCAACAACAATACCCCTGCCCGGGCGGGAATGACTCCAACCGTGAACACAACAGGAACGGTTTCTTACGCCATCAACAATACCTCGCAAAGATTTTTCACCGGGGAAACGCGCAGTGCCCCCAACGCAGGTACTTTCAACGGCCGGATTGGAGTAGAAGCAGTATGGAACCTGTACAATGGCTCACGCATGTACGCCATTCGGGATCGACTGACCACGTTTGAACAGCAAAGTCGCGCACTGACCACAGCACAAATGCAGGCCCTTTCTACAGACATTACCCTGGCGTATTTCAACATCGTTCAATTGGAGCGCACGACCTCCAACCTGCGCTACGCGGTGAGACTGGATCGGGATTTGCTCAATCTGGTACAAGCCAAAAAAACCATCGGTAGCGCCACCGGACTTGAGCTGTTGCAATCGCGTTCGCGCCTTACTGCCGACAGTGCACGCTTGGTGCAACAAGAAGCGGACATCAAGCGCTTCTACATGGGGTTTAACCAATTGCTGAATCGGCCCGTTGAGGATAATTTCCGGGTAGACACCACCCTGTCTACCCAAATGGTGCTCACGGTAGATGAGCTGTTGTTGAATGCCAGACAAGCCAACCCGGATGTAATCCTCAGCAAACTGGATCAACAAGTAGCCATGCTCAACACCAAGGAAATCAAAGGCACTTTCAAACCAGAACTGGATCTTACTGGAGCGATGAACTATTCTTACCAACGCAACGCGGTAGGTTTTGCCCTATCCAACCGGAACTTTGGACCAGTCTTGGGCCTAACCGGCAGGTACACCATTTACGATGGTCAATTGCGGAAGCAAAACCTGACCAATGCCAGAATTGCCGAGGAAAACGCCAAGTTGCGGCAGGATGAATTGTTGTACATGCTGGAAGCGCAAATTCGTACCCGCTACTCCGATTACCAATCGCTGAAGCAGTTGCGTGATTTGGAAGACGCCAACTTAAAAGTATCTTTGGACCAAGCCAACCTGGCCCGCGAACTGTATCGGCTGGGTAAAATCACCAACTTCGAAGTGCGGGAATCTACCCTGCTGGAAGTACAAGCTCGGGATCGCACGATTCAGGCCTGGTTCCGCTTGAAACAAGTGGAAATTGAACTCCTGAATTTGGCAGGGATGAAGATGTTTTAAGTACCAGTTTTTATAAAAAAATAGCACCTGTCAAAAGCAGGTGCTATTTTTTTTTCTAGAATGCTCAGCTTCCATCAAATTTCAAGCGCTGGCGACCCCACACCCTAACCCACACTCACACCCACACCCAATCTTATCCATTCCACCAATAAGTCAATTTGGCCACCAAGGCGCGATTCCGAATTTTCAACCCTTCGGAATAATAATTATCGGTGTAGACGATGAAAAAGTCTGAGGCAGGACTATAGCGCCACTGCACCCGCAGGTTGAGGTTGACGTTTTTGTTTTGGTTGTTGAATTGGATAAAGTTGGTAAAAAACAGTTTATTCGTCAACGTAAGGTCGATGCGCGGGCCGATCAGCCAAAAATTCCAATCGCTATTCTTCAGTTGTTCGGGCAACACCACTGCTTCGTCAAATTCGATGCGGTTGTAATTGACACTCATGGCAATCGCAGCTATGGGTTGCAAACGATAACTGATGTCCCCTCCCAAGCGCAAACGACGCCCATCGGCAAAGTAGCCTCCATATCGAAAAGTGGCGGTATACGTAAAAATATTTTGTGGCTTTGAAGTGAAATCTCCGCCAAAAGAACCCCAGTGGTGTTCAGTACCCGTAGCGAGGTTAAACCCTGAAAAGTTGGTTGGATCAAAAGGAGCCAGCAGCTTGACGTAATCCCGTGCTGTCCAAACCGTCAGTTGCCTGGTGTTTTGAAAATTAAAGCGGTACATCAAAACGTGGGTAAACTCGGTTTGCTGCGAAGCCGGATTCAAATACTGGTTGTACATCAACAGCGGCCCGTGATTGATCAACAGTTTTGATTTGGGAAAAAACAGGTAACCCGCCTGGGCATTGATGAATTGGTAGCCTGTTCGAGGGACGTAACCCACTTCAGCACGATAATCCTTACCCACATTTTCGTACTGAAAAGCGTAAGTCCAACGGCGGGCACTGTACTGCAAATTGGCGGCAAGCACCTGGTCTTTGTTGTCAACTCCCGGCGCAAAAGACTTGAGATAAAGCAGTTTTCCTTTCCAAATATTGTTGGCAGACAGCAGGTTGTATTCAAAACCCAGGTTGCGGTTGTAACGCTTGATTTTGCTGGGATCAGTTACCGTTTCAAAATCCAGGGTTTCTTTGTTGATGGCCAGTGCAGTGATGTTGGAGCGGGCAAAGACCTGACGTTGCAAGGCGAGTACCGCAAAATTCTGACGCGGTGTGCCCTGCTCATCGGCGTTGGTTTGCATGTCCATCAGGCCAATTCGCCAGTTTTTATTCAATTTTCCACTCAAACGAGCCCCGTATTGAATGGGCGTATTTAAGCCGATGCGCCGGGAAAAAAAAGGCCGGATGTTGGCATAGCCCACGTTGGTAAACAAGTCTCCATTCTCCAAAAAGAACTGACGGCGCTCCGGGAAAAACAACTCAAAGCGATCCAGGTTGGTTTGTTGGCGGTCTACTTCTACTTGTGAAAAATCGGGATTGACCGTCAAGTCGAGATTCAAAGCCGAAGTAATGGCAATTTTGGCATCTACCCCCACATCCCCGGTGGTGCTGCCGGGTTTGTTGCCTGTATAATCTTTGGATGTATTGACCAGTGCGTAAGGAATCACTGAAAAATTGGCACCGGCAGGTGGTGGTGGTTCATCCCAAACCAAAACACCAGTGTAGGCCAAAGATGCGGTGGGAAATTGCCGAGGCACGGGCGTCCAGGAGGATTTTTCGGTGGTCTTCAGGTCCAGTCGGCTAAAATTTATACCCCACCGCGAAATGCCGCTTTTGTAGCGCAGGGTTTTAAAAGGCACCGCCATTTCAAAAGTCCACTTGTCTTCTTCGGCTTTTACTTCCGAGGTCCATTTGTTGTCCCAACTCAGGTTGGCGCTGCCCCCTTCAAACAACAAACCATCCCATTGCGCACCTTCGGCATTGGAACCAAAGGTGAAGCCGTTGGTGAGGTCGTCAAAAGGATCGATGAAAAGTAGAAAGTTGTCGTTGCGGCCAAAATTGAAATCTCGACGCAAAGATTCTACCATATATGGGCCAGGCAGTTTTTCGTAACACACCGCCAGGAGATACATGTTTTGCTCGTCATACAGCATCCGTACCTCGGTACGCACTTTGGCTTTACTGGTATCCATGGGCAATACCATGTAAAAATCGGATACCATCTCCGCCTTGCTCCAGGCAGGGTCGTCGGCACCGCCATCTATTTTGATGGGCCCATCAGCGCGGTGAATATGGTATTCAAACGCAGCGTTTTTCTTTTGGGAAAAAAGTGAGTGAAAACAAAGCAGCAGTAGTGCGCTTGTGCAGAGTCGAAAAAGGTTCATGTCGCAGGCGATCTAAAGTCGTAAAAGTTGAGGAGGTTGAGAATGTTGAGGAGTTGAGGCTACCGCGAGCGGCAAGAAAGGGACATGTAAGCTTTTTGTCATTACCAACCCTATACTTTTATTTGTCCCTCGCGGTAGCCTCAACTTTCTCAACCCCTCAACCTCCTCAACTTTCAAGTTATTTTTTGAAATAGTCGGCCAATTCTGGGCAATCGCTGAGGCATTCTCGGTATGCGGCAGAATTTCCAAATTGATCGCGAAAGGTATCAAAAAATGGGGAAATGTAGGGGTCCTTTTCCTCTTCATCCTCCCAGTAGTCTCGGTCCCAATCGTGATGGGCGTATTTGTCACAAGTGCCCAACATAAAGGTAATGCGGGCGGCAAGCTCAGCATCAGGCTTGGCCTGGTAAGCTTTTTGGTAATAGGCCACTGCCCTGCTCAGTTGGTAATACTCTTTAAAATACGTTTTACCATTGGGCATGAAGGAATAGTTTTCGAAAGAAGTATACAGCGATTTGGTTAATTCAGCAACGGATTGACCGTAGCTGAACATCATCCAGTTTTGACCCCAATAGGTAAAATTGTAATAGGCGTTGCCCAACAAGTAGCAAGCTTCGGCTTGTTGTGGCCCGGCTTGCTCAGCCTGTTTTTGCAATTCAATCATGCGCTTCAAGATGGCCTTTTTGTTGTACAATTTGAGGGTTTCTCCTTGCCAGGGATAAGTCTTTACTGTAGCAAAAGGTTCTTGTGTCAAGTGGTATTTGAAATCATAATGTTCATTCCAATAGGCATCTGGCAAGTGTTCAAATGCGGCCAAGGCTTCCTCCAGCCGGTTTTGACGAATAGAGATGGTGCCTTTTAGTTCGTACAATTGTTCCAGCGATGGTACCGCTTCCAGCACTTTTGCTGCTTCATCTTCATTGTACCAGCCCTCGCTGTAAGCATTTTCCAAGTGATTCAATGGCGACAAAAGCAGTTTTTCCAAAGCCGTTGGATTTTCTTTTTGCCGCAAGGCAATCAAGGCGTCTACTTCCTCCAGCTTGGCGAAACGGTCAAAATAGCTGATCTTTTGGTAATAATCGCTTTCGCTTTGGTATCTATTTTTAGGAATGCGGTAGCTGTGGTTGTAAAACAAACCAGCCGTCATGGCGTCGCCTTTTTGTTGGTACAAGCGTGAAAAATACAGCATGAGCTTGGGGTACATGCGCAAGCCTTTTTCGCCATACGAAGCGTATTCTTTTACCCGCGCCAGCCCTCGGGCAATTTCGTCTTTGGCTTCCGGGAAACGGATATCGACCTGCTCTGGTAAAATCAAGAGTTTGATGAGATTTGTTTGCAGTTGCACCACCGGATTTTTTCCATCCTTCACCTTGTCCAAATGCCCAGCTGCGGGAGTGGCTTGATGGTCCAAATAGTACAAATGGGCGGCAGCCAGGTGAGCAAAATCGTGCTGTTTGAATTCCGGGTTTTTGAGTAAAGTTTCCAATAGCCCGCATAATTCACGCAGGTAGGCTTTGTCTTTGGCAAGGTTCTTTTTTAGATAGGGGATTTCTTTTTCCAACAAGCCTGTGCTTTCTCCAGGCATTAAATTATCTTCCTTTTCTTCGTCATCAAAGTCATAATTAGGGATACCTCCTTCAAAAAAAGTAACCTGGGGAGTGAGCATCCAGTCCTCCAGTTTATTGATTTCCCGGGCCAGCAATTGGGGCAGGTAGCGCGAGGAGGGATCCAGTGCAGCGATTTCTTTTACATTGTCCAGTGCTCTTCCTGGTTGCATGAAGGCATCAATGGCCTGGATGACCGCTTTTTCGTGGGCGGTTTTGGCGAGCCGCAAGACGTCTTCCAAAATGTCTCGATCAAACATTTGGTACACCCTGATCTTTTTTGATTCACAATGGTCAAATACTTTAGACAACAGATAGGCTGCCTCAGCTTGGTCGCCCTGGCTCGCCATACTTTCCGCTTTGTGGAATTGCGCCCAGGGCACGAGTACACTTTCCGTATTTTCCCATTCAAAATACTCGTCGCAATAACGGCTGCACTCTTCGGTATTTTCAGCGTAGCGGTACTGCACGACCAACTGATAGGCGTAACGGCGTTTGAGAAAAGGGTCAGTCAGGCTTTTTACTTTTTGCTCAGCCTGCCGAATCAAGGGCGTGATTTGATCAAAAAAATCAAAATCAGCATCGTCTAAACCCCAGGGGTCAGCAGCAGAAAAATGGGCGAACTCGGCCCGCATGGCTAAGATAAGGTAGGCCAAGGCCTCGGCATTTTCGGGCTGGAGTAGTTTTTGAATAAAGGTGTTTTTATGGAATCGAGCGTCCAGTTCATTTGCATCTAGGGCGTTGAGGAATCGTTCTGGCCCGATTTTGTACAGTATTTTCAGGACATCACTTTCCCGCACGTCACTGCCCAGATAGGCTGCCCATTCCCGGCAATTGCGCCGATAATCCTGCAACTCGGGATCCGCCGGGTATTGAAACTCGATGTTGAAATTTAAATGAAATGGATTCATAGCCGGGTCCTGGATTAAAGTGGGATTGAACCAGGCAATGCGGTATTCATCGTGAAAAAAGTAAATTCCACAACCGTTGGTGCGCAGCATCGGCAACAAAAAGAGAAGCAGAAATATGGCTATAAATCGAATCATTGGCAGCGTTTTTAAATATACTCTAACGCAAAAAATTAAAATCGGCTTTGATCTGTGCTTCGTTCGCTTTGATTTTATCATGATCCCAATCAAAAAAAGCAATGCGTCGGATGTTGCGCCCTAAACGTTCCCGCAGTAATTTCAAGGTTTCCTGCATTTGCGCGGGGGTAGGTCCGTCCATCCGTATCAAATCACCTTCGCGCAGGTAATCCTGGCGAATCACGGTATCTTGTAGCACCCGGTATTGGTTGTTTTGCTCATTTTGCAAGTAACTTTCTGTTCCCGGAGTACTGGGGGCCAAATCGCGCAGCAGGCCCTGAAACGCCCCGGCGCGGTACCAGGCCCCCCAATTGAACTGGGGCAAGGCCACGTCCATTTCCCGGGGATATTTTTTGCCTTTGAGGTAATATTTGACCACCTGGGCATCGAGAATGGCGTTGGATTCGGCCAGCTTTTTAGGGTCTCCTGTATTGTAACACATCAACATGACCCGCTCTACTGGCGGAATTCCCATGGTTTTGCGGTCGCGGTACTGGTGCAGGCGCAGGGTGCAAGAAATCAAATAGTCGGAGGCTTTTTCCTGTAATACTTTTAAAAAGCTAAAATACTTGTCGCGGGTACTGAGCGTCCAATCACAGTCAATCTGAATTTCGAGCATTTTTTTGCTCCACTCACGCTTCAAAGAATCGACGATGTCACTGCGTTCTTCCCAGGGCACTTGCTCAGGCAAACGGTCGTAAAAAGAGTAGTTGAAAACGTTGCTTTCGAGGTCTTCATTCAGTTGTACAATTTTACGGGTGATCTTAGTGGCCAAGGCTGGGATGTCCTGGTCTTTGATTTGTACAAAGGTTCGGTTGGTGATGTAAACAGTTGGGGTAATCGTTTTTTTGTCCCAGCCCTTCGTATCATTGATTTCGAGTACACCAGTAGGTACCGCACTCGCATAACCCGCGCTCCAGTCTACGTCAAAATAGCGCAGGTAAAAGTGCTGTTGTTGCAGTGATGCTGCCAACTCAGCGTCTTTTTCCGTAAAGTCCAGTGTAGTTTTCCAATAATAAAATGCTGGTCCGGCATCTTTCCCACTTTGCCCCTGACAATTGGGCAAAAAGAAAAGTACACTCGCCAATAGCAATAAAAAAACAAGTCGGATTTTTTGAAACATGGATGTTGACTTAGTGGGTAGAAAGATACGGAAGCTGAAGAAATTATTGTGGGAAAAATACACCATCCCCTAAAAAGTAGGGAAAGTAAGGGGTAATTTATCCCTGGGTGATCTTGATCACTTTATACCCAGTCAGGTTCATTTATATTTGAGGTATATACATCAAATCCATGCACATCAAAAACTGGCATCCTGCCGCAAAACTCGCTTTGGTTTGTCTGTTTTGCCTCGCTTTGGCAACTTTAATCGGCAAAGTGTTGTATGGGTGGCAGGGATAATCAACAAGATTCTAATCATCTTAAAACCTTCATCATGAAAAAGAACATGGGAAATACGGACAGAATTGTTCGTCTGATTTTGGCCGCAGTATTTGGCTATTTGTTTTTTTCGGGTACTGTTGTCGGGGTATTGGGGTATGTACTGGTTGCCTTGGGTGCAATTTTTATCCTGACCAGTTTCATCAGTTTTTGCCCACTTTATACCTTGGTGGGTATGTCTACCTGCCCCGTGAAACAATCGTAAAAATTTACCAGCTATAGGGTTAGTGATGGTGCAGGCGGTTTGAGAATTACACTCAAACCGCTTGTTTTTTAGAAAAAAAAAGACTTAATTTGGTGGAAAATTTCTACCCATGCTCCTGGCATCTGAAGAACGTCAACTTGCTTCAATATTAGAAAGCCCTAGCGCACCGCTACTGGCCAATCGACTCATCGCAGCATTGGAGGATGAAAAAAGAAGGCGGCAGGAGTTTTACCGGGATATTGACGACGACATGAAAGTGGAGTTCATCAATGGAGAAATCATAGTACATTCTCCAGTAAAAAAAGAACATACGGATGCAACGGGTTTTTTGTACCAATTGCTCAATGTTTATGCCCGAATTCACGAATTAGGCTACGTAGGTTACGAAAAAGTCATGATCGCCCTCACCCGCAACGACTATGAACCAGATGTGCTTTTTTTCGGCATAGAAAAAGCTGCGGGATTTAAAAAAGGACATTGGAAGTATCCTGCCCCTGATTTTGCAGTTGAAGTACTATCCGATAGCACCACGCACCGCGACCGGGGTATCAAATTCAACGATTATGCTGCTCATGGGGTAGCAGAATACTGGATCATTGATCCCGAAGACGAAACCATTGAGCAATATTTTTTACTGGAGGAACAATACAAATTGCACCTCAAGATCAGTGAAGGAATCATCCGTAGCACTGTAGTAGAAGGGTTCGCAATTGAAGTTAGAGCGGTATTTGAGGAAAAGGCGAATTTGGCGGAGTTGCGCCGGATTTTGAGCGAGGACAAATAGAATACACCGATGGATAGGCTAAAAAACAAGGTTGCCATCGTCACCGGAGGTGCCAATGGAATAGGAAAAGCTACAGCCTGGCGTTTTTTACAGGAAGGAGCTGCGGTGGCCATTTGGGACATCAACGAAGCCAGTGGTATGGCCCTGGCTACTGAGTGGGCAGCACAAGGTTTGCCCTGCAAGTTTTACAAAGTCAACACAGCTGACCTCGATGCGGTACAACAAGCGGCTGATGCAGTGGTACAAGATTTTGGACAAATCGACATCCTGATCAACAATGCGGGCATCACTAGGGATTCTTCCCTAAAAAAAATGTCACCTCTGCAATGGCAGCAAGTCATTGATGTCAACCTGACCGGAGTTTTTTATTGTACTAAAGCCGTAACGGCTTATATGGTGGAGCGCAATTACGGCCGCATCATCAACGCGGCATCGGTCGTGGCACTGTACGGCAATTTTGGTCAAACCAATTATGTCGCTTCCAAGGCCGGAGTGATTGGCATGACCAAGGTTTGGGCTCGCGAATTTGGCCGCAAAGGCATTACGGTGAACGCCATTGCGCCTGGTTTTATCAAAACGGAAATGGTGGAAACCATTCCTGCCGAATATCTGGCTGATTTGGAAAGTCGCACGCCCGTCGGGCGTGCAGGGTTGCCAGAAGACATTGCCAATGCCTACTTGTTCCTGGCCTCCGATGAGGCTTCATTCATCAATGGGGTGACCTTGTCAGTTGATGGGGGCTTGGTGATGTAAGGGCGATTACACAGGATCGCCCCTCTCAATGTTGATAGGCGCGGACCTTCAAACAAGACGGGCTAGGAATCCCTTCCAGCATACTCACTTTGCTCAACAGCCCCGTTTGTTCATCTCGCTTAAACACCACGATGCTGTTGCTGAGCATATTGGCGACCAACAAGAACTTACCCGTAGGATCCAGGGTGAAGTTGCGCGGGTGGTTGCCAAAGGTGGTTTGATACCCCACATTGGTCAAGGTTCCCTTACCGGGGTGGATGGCATAAATGGCGATGTTGTTTTCATTGCCCCGGTTGGAGGCGTACAAAAAACGGCCATCAGGTGAGGTGTGGATGTCCGCTCCACTAAAACCGGTGGCGATCTCCTGAGGATGAGCGGGAATGTTCTGGACCGAACTCAACTTGCCTCTTTTGTAGCGGTAGGCGCTCACCGTTCCGCTCAATTCCTCGATGCAGTAGGCAAACTTCTGATTGGGGTGGAAGGTGAAATGCCGGGGTCCACTCCCGGCGGGCGAAACTTGTCCATCCGGATTGGCTGCGCTGAGTGGCTCTTTCGCTTTGGGATCAAAGTTGAAGATGCGGAGTTTGTCTGCACCCAAATCGGGCACAATCACTTGATCGTATTTCGGAGAAAAAACACAGGAATGGGTATGCGCAATGGCTTGTCTATCCTGGGTGACTTTACTGCCCTCCGTATATTGAAACACCTGGCTAGGCGGATTGAGGCTACCATCCGAGTTGACACTGTAGCTGGATACGCTGGCTTCGTTGTAATTGGCATTGACCACCCATTGGCCACTTTTGTGCACACTGACGTAAACGGGGTTTTCGCCGCCGCTGATTTGTTTGTTGATGAACGTGAGTTTGCCGCTGAGGCTATCAAAAACAAAACTGCTCACGCTTCCACCTTTGGGGACACGGGCTTCGGTACAAGCGTAAAGATTTTTTCCGTTGGGACTGAGGTTGAGGTAGGTCGGATTAAGCAAATTGGGGCAAAGGCTTTTGTGCTGCAATTGTCCGGTGTTGGCATCCAAAACGTATACGTTGATGCCCTGATCGGCTGCATTAGGCACATAAGCACCTACAAAAACGTAATAGGTTTGAGCCTGTAGTATAATGGCGGCGATAACACAGAGGGAGGATAGGATGGATTTCAGCATGATGCGTAATGGTTTTTTGTTTGCCTTGCAATTTTACTAAATTTGTCGTACACCCTTAACTCCTGTCATGATTCTGAAAGAAATAAACTGGGGCATGATCGGCTGCGGCAACGTAACCGAGAAAAAAAGCGGCCCTGCCTTCAATAAAGTCCCCCATTCTGCCCTGGTGGCGGTAATGGCCCGCGACATCAATAAAGCCGCCGACTACGCCAAACGGCACAGCGTACCCCGCTGGTACGACAGCGTGGAGGCCCTGCTCGCCGACCCCGGAGTCAACGCCATCTACATTGCTACGCCGCCCAATGTACACGCCGATTACGCCATCCAGGCCATGCGCGCTGGCAAGGCGGTATACGTAGAAAAACCGATGGCCCTCAATGCCGCGGAATGTGCGGCGATGAATCAGGTTAGTGCGGAAACCGGAATGCCCCTTTTTGTGGCGTATTACCGCCGGGCACTGCCCAACTTCATCCAAATTAAGGCTTTGGTTGATGCAAAAGTGATTGGTGACATCCGCCTCGTACACCTGCGCATCCACCACCCACCGCAAGCGGAAGAAGTAGGTGAAAACCCGCAACCGCGCTGGCGGGTCATGCCAGAAATTTCTGGTGGCGGGCATTTTCACGACTTGGCTTCGCACCAACTGGATTATTTGGAATATCTGTTGGGAGCAATCAAAAGCACCCAGGGCATGGCGCGAAACCAGGCAGATTTGTATCCAGCAGACGATATCGTGGTGGCCAATTTTGAGTTTGCTTCGGGCGTGTTGGGTTCGGGCACCTGGTGCTTTACCGTAAATCCAGAGCAACGCATTGATGAAACCCAAATCATTGGTTCCAAAGGCAAAATCAGCTTCGCATTTTTTAATGATTCACCGATCCGGGTAGAAACAGCGGAGGGGATAGTGGAATACCCGATCCCTTACCCTGAAAATGTGCAACAGCCCTTTATTGAAAGTATAGTGCAGGAATTGCGCGGTGAAGGGAAGTGCCCGAGTAGTGGCGTGAGCGGCGCGAGAGCCAATGCGTTGATGGATCAAATTACGGGTTAAAACTGGGAACCCAAAGCGACATTTTTGATTACGCAATCCTACGCTTAGTCCTCATCTGGTGCACGTAAATGCGAATATTACTGATGTACCCAGCGATTTCAATTTAACCGTAGTTTTTTACAGCAGATAAAGGAGTACACGCGGAGTTCCCCATTTCTTAACCAAAGTCAATGAACGAGATTTTGAACAGCCCGTCCTTTGCAGCATCAATTCATTTTCTAAAACTCGACAAGTATGAAAAGGATCGCTGCCATTACCGTATGGATGCTGCTATTGACTACGACCATTTTTTCCCAAAACCTGACCCAAACAGTCAGAGGAACCATCCTGGACGAAGACAGCAAAATGCCCCTCATCGGGGCGCAAGTGATCGTACTGGGCAGTGATCCCTTGCTGGGGACTGCCAGCGACGAGCAGGGCAATTTCAGGCTCGACAAGGTCCCGATTGGTCGAATCAGCCTGCAAGTCTCTTATTTGGGCTACAAAAACGCGATCATCCCCAATGTAGTGGTCAACTCGGGCAAAGAAACCCTGCTCAACCTCACCATGCAGGAATCGGCCATCAAGATGGAAGAAGTGGTCATCACCGAGGACAAAAACAAAGGGGAAGCCCTGAACGACATGGCCATGATCAGCGCCCGCTCGATCTCGCCCGAACAAACCAACCGCTACGCCGGCGGCTTCAACGACCCCTCGCGCATCCTCTCCAATTTTGCGGGCATCACCAGTACTCAGGATGGTAGCAATGACATCATCGTGCGTGGCAACTCCCCCAAGTACGTGCAATGGCGACTGGAAGGTATCCAAATCAGCAATCCCAACCATTTTGCCGACCAAAGCTCGGTAGGCGGCTCGGTCAGCACCCTGAACAACAACATCCTGGCCACTTCTGATTTTCATACTGGCGCATTTTCTGCCGAATACGGCGATGTGCTTTCCGGGGTGTACGATGTGAAACTCCGGGCGGGCAACAACGAAAAATTTGAATCCGTGTTTGGTTTTGGGCTGCTTGGCACCGACCTCACCCTGGAAGGCCCTTTCAAAAAAGGCTACGGCGGCTCCTACCTCGTCAATTACCGCTACTCTACCGTTTCACTGATCCAAGACATTGGGCTGGTCGACAACATCAACGGGGCCTTGAATTTTCAAGATGCGGCCTTCAAAGTAGTGCTGCCGACTAAAAAACTGGGCGTATTTTCAGTATTTGGCCTGGGTGGTACGAGTAGTTTTTTGTTCGAAGACGTCACTCCGGCCATTTGGGAAACCCCAGGGAACAATGGCCAGCGCCGTGAAATCCGGGAAGATTACCAAAAACGCGCCCATCTGCTCAACCTCGGCCTCAACCATACTCTGAGCCTCAGCCCGCGCAGCTACCTCAAAACCAGTCTGGCTTATTCCAACGAGGGCATCAACGACGATGTTTTTGAATCCCAACTCATCAAAATTTATGGCTCCAATGGCGAGTATTTGCGCGATTCAGCCCAGAGCCGCAATCTGAACTTTAGCGGTCGTTTGTCAAAACCCACCTACCGGGCGGAACTCACTTATCACCATAAGTTCAACGCCAAAAACAAAATCCAGATCGGCAGCAAATACAGCCTTTTTGCTTACGAGTTTGAGCAAAGTCAAATCATCGAAGGCGGCTCAACACGCTTCAATCTGATCGATTTTAACGAAAATGTGGGGACTCTCCGCAACTTCGTCAACTGGAAACACCTGTTCAACGACGACCTGACCCTCGTAGCCGGGGTTCACAACCTTAATGTCCTACTGAATCGAAAAAGCACCCTGGAGCCTCGTCTGGCCCTGAACTGGCAACTAGGCTCTGGCAGTGCCATCCACGCGGGTTATGGCTTGCACAGCACCATGGAAAGCATCCACAACTACTACGCCCGGGTCAAACAACCCGATGGCAGCATTGCGGAAGTAAACCGCGATCTGGACCTACTCAAAGCCCACCATTTTGTGCTGGGTTACGAAAAACGGTTTGGCCAACACCTCATGGCCAAAGTAGAATTGTACTACCAAGACCTCTACAATCTACCTGTAGAAAACCTCGACAGCAGTTATTACGCGACGATCAACGAAGGGCTGGAGTTTCGCTACGTGGATTTGGTCAATCAGGGTACGGGTAAAAACTACGGCATCGAGCTCACGCTGGAACGTTTTTTCCACCGCAATTACTATTTTTTGTTCAATACCTCACTGTACCAATCCAAGTACCGCTCGCTGGAAGGCGTGGAGCGCAATACGCCCTACAATGGCAACTATCTGGTTAATGTCCTTTTTGGCAAAGAAATACCAAAACTGGGCCCCAAGCAAAACCGTACCCTGGGGCTCAATGCCAAGGTGTTTTTCGGTGGTGGCCGCAAGATCATCCCCCTGCTACGCGATAACAATGGCCAGTTGGCCGTCGATCCCAGCAACAACCGTTTCTGGGATTACTCTAAAGCTTATGACCGCAGCTTGGGAGATACCTACCAGGTCATTCTGTCCGCCAGTTACAAATGGAATCAACTTCGTGCCACCCACGAACTTTTCCTCAACCTCGACAACGTGACCAACAACAAAGGAAAAATTTCAGAATTCTACGACGAAAGCAAACCTAATTCCATCGGATACCTCACCCAATTCGGTATCTTTCCGAACCTGATGTACCGGGTATATTTTTAAAACAAGTTGAGAAGGTTGAGAGGTTGAGAAGGTTGAGGCTACCGCGAGCGACGTTGACAATGACGCTCGCGGTAGCCTCAAGCTTCTCAACCTCCCTCAACGCTCCTAAACCATTTCACCATGAAAGCAGCTATTCGTTACCAATACGGCCCCCCCCAGCTATTGAGTGTCGGGGAATTCCCCCAACCCCAGCCAAAAGCGAACGAAATTTTGGTCAGGGTGTATGCCGCTACCGTCAATCGTACCGATTGTGCGGTGCTGACGGGATGGCCCCTGGCTATCCGAGCATTTACAGGTTTGAGCAAGCCCAAATTGCCAATTACGGGCACGGATTTCGCCGGGCAGGTCGAAGGAATTGGCCAAGAGGTAAAGGACTTTAAAATTGGCGATCGAGTATGGGGTTTTAATGACAACGGACTGGAGTCGCATGCCCAATACCTTTGCATCGCCGCAAGTGGCAATGTGATAAAAATGCCTGAAAATGCCAGCTATGAAGTAGCTGCGGCCAGTGCCGAAGCCGCCCATTACGCCATTAATTTTATCAACAAACTAAAGGTCACTCCCGGCCAAAAAGTATTGGTCAATGGGGGAACTGGGGCTATCGGCTCAGCGTCAATACAAATTCTTCACGATTTAGGCGTACGAGTCACTGCCGTGTGTGGCACTAAAAACGTGGAGCGCATTCAAGCCTTTGGGGTTGAAAAGGTCATTGATTTTGAAAAAGAGGATTTTACTCAGCACGGAGAAATCTACGATTATGTATTTGACGCCGTAGGGAAAAGTACTTTTTTTAAATGCAAACGACTGTTGAAACAAGGAGGCATCTACTTGTCTTCTGAATTGGGACCTTGGTGGCAAAACCTCTATCTGCCTTTGCTTACTCGAATTTTTGGCAGCAAAAAAGTGGTTTTTCCCATTCCCTTCAACATCAAGGCCAGTTTGGAATACATGAAAAAGTTGATGGAAGCCGGTAAGTTCAAGCCCCTCATTGATCGAACTTACCCCCTGGAAAAAATCAGCGAAGCGTTCGAATATGTAGGAAGCGGGCAAAAAATCGGAAACGTGATC
>Ga0116157_10001470_pt1 | contig 23614 bp, 26 predicted proteins | sample AD_UKC048_MetaG_FD_89882 | JGI IMG/M metagenome (GOLD analysis project Ga0116157, IMG submission 89882) | Active sludge microbial communities of municipal wastewater-treating anaerobic digesters from USA - AD_UKC048_MetaG | ecosystem: Engineered > Bioreactor > Anaerobic > Digestate | place: USA... | reverse complement strand
GTGATGATTGAGAGCGGCTTCATGGCAAATTCCTGGTTCTTCATGGTTCATCGGCGCAGAAATGGGGCACACAAAACAAAATGCCCGCGCGAGCGGGCATTTTGGCGCAAAGTCAAAAAGACTTATGCAGCAGAAGCAGCCTTCTTGGCCTTCTTGGCTTTCTTGGCCTTCTTCATGACTTTCTTTTCAGCCATGGCTGGCTTGGCGTCAGCAGCCTTGGCAGGAGCAGCAGCTGGTGCGGCGGCAGCTGCTGGCGCGGCAGCTGCTGCAGGAGCAGCGGCTTTCGCGGCGGAAGCAGCAGGAGCAGCTTGGGCGAATGCACCAGCAGCAAACAGACCAGCGATCAAGGCGGCGAGAACTTTGTTCATGATTTTCCTAGAGTAACGTTATTTATTTAAATTTCTTCCTTTTGTGGAAGCCCTACCGTAACGGGCATGTAACTCCACTGGTTGACAGTTTGGCGAAATTTTTTAAAGCTAAACTCTTTGTGTTTGCCCCCATCAGCGCCCAATCAGCTATTTCCACCGAGACCGCCATCCATGTACCAGCACATCAAGGTGCCCTCATCAGGCCAGAAAATCACCGTCAATCCGGACATGTCGCTCAACGTGCCCGACGAACCGATCATTCCTTTTATTGAAGGCGATGGCACGGGTCTGGACATCACCCCTGTGATGCTGAGAGTGGTGGATGCCGCCGTGGCCAAGGCCTACGGTGGCAAGAAGAAAATCCATTGGATGGAAGTGTATGCCGGTGAAAAATCCACCAAGGTGTATGGCCCGGACGTCTGGCTACCGGAGGAAACGCTGGCGGCCCTGCGTGAATATGTGGTGTCCATCAAGGGCCCGCTGACCACGCCCGTGGGCGGTGGCATCCGCTCACTGAATGTGGCGCTGCGACAGGAACTGGATTTATACGTCTGCCTGCGGCCAGTGCAGTACTTCGCTGGCGTGCCTTCACCCGTGAAGGAGCCGCACAAGACTAATATGGTGATCTTCCGCGAAAACTCGGAAGACATTTATGCGGGCATCGAGTGGGAAGCCAACAGTGAAAAGGCCAGGAAGGTGATCAAGTTTTTGACTGAAGAAATGGGTGTCAAGAAGATCCGCTTTCCCAACACCTCAGCCATCGGCATCAAGCCAGTCTCTATCGAAGGAACCGAGAGGCTGGTGCGAAAAGCCTTTCAGTATGCGATTGACAACGACAAGCCCAATGTCACCATCGTGCATAAGGGCAACATCCAGAAATTCACCGAAGGCGGCTTCCGTGACTGGTCCTACGCGCTGGCGAAAATGGAGTTTGGCGCTGTAGAAATCGACGGTGGACCATGGTGCAATTTCAAGAACCCGAAAACAGGCAAGAACATCCTCGTCAAGGACTTCATCGCTGATGCCTTCTTGCAGCAAATTTTGTTGCGCCCGGCCGAATTTTCGGTTGTAGCAACATTGAATCTGAACGGTGATTACATTTCCGACGCACTGGCTGCCCAGGTCGGCGGCATTGGTATCGCTCCTGGCGCAAACATGTCAGACACTGTGGCCTGCTTTGAAGCCACCCACGGAACAGCGCCGAAGTACGCTGGCAAAGATTATGTGAACCCCGGTTCCGAAATCTTGTCTGCCGAGATGATGCTTCGCCACATGGGCTGGAAGGAAGCCGCTGACTGCATCATCCGCTCGATGGAAAAATCCATTCTGAGCAAGAAGGTAACCTATGACTTTGCCCGCCTAATGGACGGCGCTACCCAGGTGAGTTGTTCCGGCTTTGGCCAGGTGATGATCGACAACATGTGATCTGCCGCAGTCAGTAGCGGACTTGGGATTCATGCTGAGGTTTTTTGGTCAAGGTTTCGATTGATCCAAATACCTGGTAGTTGCTATTTAGGCTCTTGGGGTAGCGTGCGCCCTCAGAGCCTTTAGTTTTATCATTCAATGGCCAGTAGAATCCCTCAAAACTGAAAACTATGGCCAGGAAACCCGCACTCAGTCTCGTATCGCCTTCTTCTGGTGAGATGGTCGATGGGTTATCCCGTTCTTCCGTTCTCTATAACTTGTTGAAGCAAGACTTGTTGCATGGCGCTTTCAGCCCAGGCGAGAAACTGACCATGGTTGCCCTCAGTAACCGGTACGCAATGGGTGCCAGTTCCGTCAGGGAGGCTCTTAGCCGATTGTCTTCTGAGGGTTTAGTTGAGCGTATCGATCAAAAGGGTTTTCGTGTGGCCAGTCTCGACTGGTCAGAGTTGCCCATACTCCTTGAAACGCGTTGTCAGTTGGAGGCGTTGGCGCTACGCGACTCGATCAGGCGTCGAAATTCAGAGTGGGAAGAAAGGTTGGTCCTACTGGTGCATCGGTTGTCCAAGGCTCCCCGCTCCTTGGCGACTGACAAGTACGTGCTGAACCCGGCATGGGAAGAGTTGCACGCACAGTTTCATCAGGCACTGCTGGCAAACTGCGCCTCCCGCTGGTTGCGGCAATTCTGTGTATCGCTGACTGACGATGCTTATCGTTTCAGGCAGGTAGCTGCTTCTCGCAATTACTCGCGGCGGGATGAGGCGGAACATGTTGGTATCTTCAATGCCTGCATCAGCGGAGACGAGGATACTGCGGTGAGGTTGCTGGAAGCTCACTACCGACACACTGCGGCCCTGACCCAAACAGCGGTATCTTGATGCCCTGTTTGGTGGAGGCTTACCCTGCGGGGAGCTTCCTTTTTCGACAATAGAACTTCATCAGTCAAGCTGAACCGGTCTCGTGCACTGGTATGTGCTTGGAGGTCCTTATGGCTAAGCGTTGTCTAGCCAGCCTATCTCCCCCATCTCAATAGGTTGCGTTCTCGCAGGGCGGTCTTTCCTTCAACCAAGAATCCCTTGCTGAACCGCACCGCAATATTTGCGAACTTGAGCACCATTCGTGCACCTGACGCCAAGTCGGTGTCATAAATTGGCGACTATGGCCGCATAGGGAAAACCCCGTAACTACGGGTCTGCTAAAGGCCTAGCATACGTTTACCAATTTAATCGACAAATTAAAGATCGAACGCATTTAATCGTTTTTATTAACCAGGAGACAAATCATGTTTAAGTCCTTTTCGACGTCCCGTCGGGCAGTATGTTCAGTATTTGTTGGTTTGACCCTTGTTGCGGGTTTGGGTGTCGCCAATGCTCAGCAAAAGAAGATCCGCGTTGCATTTGGTGATGTACTTTCCACCGAAACCGTGTCTATGGTGATCGCGTTGGAGCGGGCAAAGGAAAAAGGTGTTGACTATGAGATCACCTTTCTCGCCAAAGAGGAGTTAGCGATTCAGGCGGTCATTAACGGTCAGGCAGATCTGGGAGTTGGCACTCCTTACTCAGTAATTCAGAAGAGCAAAGCCCCTTTGCGTATTCTGTTTCAGGGAACGCGGCTGGTGTTCTTTCCGGTTGTTGATAAATCCTATAAAACATGGAAAGACCTCAATGGTCAACCATTCACCTTTCATGCGCGCGGAACTGGGACCGAGGCGATTGGCAACATCATTGCTAAGCGTGAAGGTATCCAGTTCGGTGACCGAAGCTATGTCCCTGGCTCTGAGAATCGCATCATCGCCATGATGAAGGGGCAGATGAAGGCAACGATTGTTGATCTGGCGAACAAAAACACATTGATGGAAAAGGCCGGTGACAAGTTTCACGTGTTGCCGGGTGTTTCCAGCCCAGCGTCCGATGAGACATTGTTCGGAAATGTGGACTGGATCAAAGCCAATGAGAAGCAGGTCGACATCATCGTCACGGAATTCGCACGTTTGTGGGCCGAGATGAATGCTGATCCGTCTGTCATTGAGCGTGAGCGCGTCAAGCGAAACCTGATGGCCGAGCAGCCCAAGGAAGTGTTGACCAAAGTTACGTCGTTCTACACGACCTCGACCAAGGAGGGTATCTATGCTCCGGGTGGTGGCAGCGCCGAAGTGGCTAAGAGCGACTTCGAGTTCTATGTGGAAGCTGGCCAGATGCAGGGTCCCGCCGCAAGTTTGAACATTGAGGATTTCTGGTACCTCGGGCCATTGGAGCGTGCCCGGAAAGTTATCGCCAAATAGACGACCGGCCTGTCGATCAAGCTGCCCGTTTCGAGCGGGCGTTTCCGGGTCATGCCAGAAGGCATGACCCTTCAACGAACACTATTCATGTATTTGACTCATCCACTATTCATGCGGCTGGTTTCCTTTGCCGTCGTCTTGGGGGCTTGGGAGTTCGCAGGTTCGATCGGCCTCAGCGCAGCATTTCCGTCATTCTCCGAAACCTTTGTCGCTTTGTGGGGTATGGCGGCCGATGGGTCGCTTTTCAAGGCCTTCGGACGGACGCTTGAACCACTGCTGATGGGGCTGTTCATATCGGTGGCTTTCGGCGTAGGTCTGGGTGTCTGGATGGGGCTTAAAGAGTCGGCAGAGTGGCTGTTCGCCCCGGTGTTTATCGTTGCGCAGGCGGCTCCGCTCGCGGCACTGATTCCAGTGTTGACTTTTGCTTACGGTATCGGACTCACGGCCAAGGTGCTGACGGTGTGCATCATGGCCATGCCTGTAATTGTTATCAACGCGCTGGGTGCTGTTAGGAACACACCTGCATCTTTAATCGAAATGGGTAAATCGTTTCTTGGCACGCGGCGCCAGGTCATCTGGAATATTGTCCTGCCGGCGGCCAGTCCGATGATCTTTGTGGGGCTGCGTTTGGGCTGTGCATCCGGCTTCATTGGGGTGATCCTGGCTGAACTGCTGATTACCCCAACTGGAATAGGGGATCTGATTTCCTACAACCAGTCGGTGGCTGAGTATCCCAGCATGTACGCCGCCATTCTTTCCATCATCATTGCCTCGGTGTTGTTCATCGAAGGCATTGAGTTTGTCGAAAAGACATTGTTTCGTCCAGAAAAACGCATATGACATTTCCTTCTGCAGTCGCCACGCCGTCCCGGATCCACACTCCCGAGCCAATTGTTAGTGTGCGCGGCGTGCACAAAACCTACCCTGGCGGCATTGAGGCGCTGAATAATATTTCACTTGACTTTCCTGAGGGCAAGCTAACAACTTTGCTTGGTCCGTCGGGTTGCGGCAAGACCACATTGCTCAAGATCATCGCGGGACTTTTGTCCGCCACCAGCGGTGAGGTTTTGGTTGAAGGACGTACTGTTGCTGGGCCTGGCCCTGAGCGGGCTTTCGTATTCCAGGACTTTGCCCTGATGCCCTGGGCTAATGTGATGCGTAACGTTGCATTTGGACTGGAGCTGCGTGGAGTGGCGCGCTCCGAGCGTGAAGCGGTAGCCTCGAGCTACATTGAGCGTGTAGGTCTCAAGGGGTTTGAGAAAAAATACCCCCACGAACTCTCGGGTGGCATGCGCCAGAGGGTCGGCTTGGCCAGGGCACTGTCAGTGAATGCCAAGGTGCTCATGATGGATGAGCCGTTCTCTGCCGTAGATGAACAGACTCGTCGTAAGTTCCAGGAGGAACTGCTCGAATTGGTTGCCAATGAACGCAAGACCTTTATTTTCGTTACTCACAGTATCGAAGAGGCTGTGTACGTGTCGGATCGCATTGTGCTGCTACATCGCCGGCCCAGCCGAGTACATGCGATTATTGAGCCAAATATTTCCCGTGATGTCGATCCCGAGCAAATTCGCAGGCAGCCAGAGTACCTCGATGCGGTCGAGAATATCTGGCAAAGTCTCAAGCAGTATCTTGACTGACAGGGGCTGGCCATGAACGTCTTCGGCTATCGCCTTCCGTTGTTTTCGTCCCTCGTCATCTGGGCCATTCTTTGGGAGATCATCGGGCATACCGATGCCAAGTTGATTTTGCCCCCGCTGAGCGCTATCACATTGCGGATATTCGAGATAGTGCCAACGAAGGCATTCCTGCAGGCCTTGATCATCACGGGCAAAGCTTTTTTCATCGGGTCGTTCATCTCTATTCTCATCGGCATACCACTGGGTGTCTTGATGGGGCGCTCCAAGATCGCTGACGACCTACTGCTTCCTTGGGTTAACGTATTTTTGTCTGCACCTTTGTCTGCTTTGGTCCCCGTGATCATGGTGATTGCTGGAATCGGCGAGACAACCATGATCCTTACGGTGGTGCTATTTGCTGTCTGGATCGTCATGCTCAATGCGCGTGCCGGTGTACGCAACATCACGCCATCTCTGGTTGAGATGGCTCGAAGCTTCGGTGCTTCTTTCCCCCAGAGCTTTAGACACATCTACCTATGGGCTGCTTTGCCAGAAATCATCGCAGGTATCCGTTTGGGTCTGATCCGTGCCGTGAAGGGCGTAATCATCGGCCAATTGCTGATCTCTGTGGTTGGATTTGGCACGTTGTTCGAGATTTATCTGGCGCACTTTCTGATGGAGCATCTATGGGCCGTGATGCTGGTGATTTTTGCATTCGCTTTTGTTATCAATGAGCTGCTCGCTTGGGCTGAAAGGTCTGTTCGCTATTACGCCGCTTCCCGTTAGTTTTTTTTAAAGAGGAAAATTGAAATGAGTCATCATCAAACTGAATTTGTTATTCCTGCAATGCCAGAGGTGTCAGTGGCGGTGCGCGGCACGTCTGCTAGATTCCCGGTGCGCCGGATTTACTGTGTTGGCAGAAATTATGCTGAACATACCCGTGAAATGGGACATGACCCTGACCGGGAATTGCCATTCTTTTTCCAAAAAAATCCCGATAACTTGGTTCTGGACAATGGAGACTTTCCGTACCCGCCACAAAGCAGCAACGTGCACTATGAAGTCGAGATGGTTCTAGCCATTGGTACAGGTGGTAAGGATATCCCGGTTGACAAGGCACTGGATCACATCTACGGCTATGCGTTGGGTTTGGATATGACCCGTCGGGATCTGCAGGGGGAGGCGAAAAAAACCGGTCGACCCTGGGAAATCGGCAAGGCCTTCGAACACAGTGCTCCCATGACAGACATCGTGCCTGTGGCCTCCTGTGGTCACCTGTCCAAAGGTGACATCTGGTTGAAGGTCAATGGTGAGGTCAAGCAAAAGAGCGATCTAGACCAGCTGATCTGGAATGTGCCGGAAATTATCCAACACCTGTCCACAATCTTCGAACTGAAGGCTGGCGATCTCATCATGACTGGCACTCCCGCTGGCGTGGGAGCCATTAAGCGTGGTGACGTGATGGAAGGCTTCTGCGCAGGTGTGGGTGGTATCACGACCAAGGTTATCTAAGCCTTTCTCGCACGCGTGCTCTTGACATTTTTTTTGGGGATGCTGGCCTCTTACGGGAGGTCGGCCGCTAGTTTGTCAATGATTAACAAGGACTGACCCATGAAATACGGATACTTCAAACCCGTTGCATTTTTGACGGTTCCCCTGATTTTGCTGGCTGGGGCCACTGGCGCCTGGGCGCAAAAATGGACTCCCCAAAAAAATGTAGAGATCGTCGTTTACTCGGCTCCGGGTGGGAGCAATGACAAAACCGCACGCGCGATCGAGCAGACTATTGGCGAGAAGAAATTGATCAACACGACCATGACGGTGGTGAACAAGACGGGCGGTGGCGGCAATATACAGCTTGCGTACATGACGCAGCATTCAGGCGACCCACACTTTCTGATGGTGACGACACCGACCCTGCTGACCAACCATATTACTGGCAGTAGTACTCAAAACTTTGCGGACTTCACGCCGCTGGCTTCAATGGTGAATGACTACGTCGTTTACGCTGTTAACGCCGACTCACCAATCAAGACTGGCAAGGATCTTATTGACAGGTTGAAGAAAGATCCGAAATCCGTGAGCATTGGCTTTGCGACTGCACTTGGCACTCATAACCATATAGCCGCGGGCTTACTGATGAAGGCCATCGGTGGCGATGTCAAGGCGCTCAAAGTGGTTGCTTTCAAGGGGGCAAGCGAAGCTGTCACCACGCTACTGGGTGGTCACATCGACATGGTCACAACGGCTGCGGGTAATGTGAGCGCGCATGTGGCGAGTGGAAAGATACGCGTGTTAGGCGTCGCTTCGAATCAGCGCCTTCCAGGCGTTTTTGCTCAAGTGCCAACCTGGAAAGAGCAAGGCGTGAACTTCATTTCAGGCAATTGGCGAGCTGTCATGGGTCCGAAAGGTATGACTCAGGATCAGATCACCGCTTGGGAAGGAATCTTGCGCTCGGTGGCTGAATCCAAAGAGTGGAAAGAAGATCTCGCCACCAATTTCTGGAGCAGCGACTTTGCTTCCGGCGAGCAGTTTCGCAAAGACCTAGAGCAGGACTATATCGCCACCAAGGCAGTGCTGCTTGAGTTGGGCATGACCAAGTAATGGTTGAGAAAAAAGTGGTTGAGACATAAAACATGAAAAGCGACCGTGCCATCATAGTTTGCGCGGTCTTGCTTGCCGCCCTTTACTTTTTTGCTATTGGGCAAATTCCCACGCGAGATATTGGCGATCCGCTCGGGCCCAAGGCCATCCCTCGAATTCTCGGGGTGGTTCTGCTGCTTTCCGTTGGCATGCTCGCACTGGAAATGGTTTTTGCCAAAAAGAACAGTGGCGCCAAGCAAGAGGATGCGACGCCTGAAGATTGGGGACACAGTTGGGCGGTTGGTGCGATCGTGGTGCTGACGATTTTGTATTTTCTGGTATTCGAGCTGTTGGGCTACGCCATTTCTACCAGTATTTACCTTCTGATTTTGACCTTTTGTTTCAACCGTGGCCGAGCGACGATGAACGTGCTGACATCTGTGTTGTTCAGCTTCGCGAGTTATCTCATGTTCACCAAACTCTTCGGTGCTCAGTTGGCCCCCGGCTTACTTCCGTTCTAACATGGAAACTCTTGGTCACATCCTCAACGGTTTCAGCGTCTGCCTGCAGCCGATCAATCTCTGGTACACCTTTGTCGGCGTGCTAATCGGCACCATCGTGGGCATACTCCCGGGAATTGGGCCCTCGGCCAGCATTGCGCTGTTGATTCCCATGACCTTTGGTATGGATCCGACTTCTGGTCTGATCATGATGGCGGGCATCTACTACGGTACCAAGTACGGTGGGTCTGCCACGGCCATATTGATTCGCACACCCGGCGAAGCTTCATCTGTCATGACCACGCTCGATGGATATGAAATGGCGCGCAACGGACGTGCCGGTGCTGCTCTGGCTGTGGCCGCAATTGGCTCGTTTTTGGCGGGCACCATCGGAGTGGTGGCCCTCACTCTATTTGCTTTGCCATTGTCCTCACTTGCGCTGAAGTTCGGCCCTGCTGAATATTTTTGTCTAATGTTCTTCGCTCTCACTTCGGTGGCGGCGCTGGCTGGCAAGTCGCCCGCGAAAGGACTGCTATCCACGGTGCTGGGCCTGATGATTGCCACGATCGGGATTGATCTGCAGAGTGGCCAGCAACGCTTCACAGCCGGAATCCCAGAGCTTCAGGATGGGATTGGTTTTATCGTTGTAGTGGTAGGCATGTTCGCGTTGGCCGAGGTGTTTCGCGGGTTGGAGCATATGGTGCGGGGCACGGCACCCAAGCCAATGCGTATAACCGGCAAGCTTTGGTTAACTCGGGCCGAGTGGAGGCGCTCTGTAGGCCCCATATGGAGGGGTGGGGTGCTTGGCTTTATAGTTGGCGTGCTGCCCGGTGCAGGCGGGACTATAGCTTCGCTCATGTCTTATGCAGTCGAAAAGAAACTCTCCAAGCACCCGGAGGAGTTCGGCAAAGGCGCGATTGAAGGAGTGGCCGGCCCCGAAGCGGCCAATAACTCGGACACTGCGGGTGCCATGGTACCGCTGCTGACACTCGGTGTGCCTGGCGGAGGGGCTACTGCGGTCATTTTGGGGGCCTTCATGATGCATGGGCTCCAGCCCGGACCTTTGCTGTTCCAGAGTCGACCCGATCTGGTCTGGGGCTTGATCGACAGCATGTACATCGGCAACATCATGCTGTTGGTGTTGAACCTTCCGCTGATCGGCTTGTTTGTTCGCCTGCTCTACATCCCAAGCGGCATTCTCTACCCGCTGATTGTTGCAATTTCTGTGATTGGCACCTATGCCATCAACGCCAGCATGGTCGAGTTGTATCTGGTGCTTTTCTTCGGGGTGCTGGGGTACTTGTTCGAAAAGGTACAGATTCCTGTCGCTCCTCTTGTCTTGTCTCTGGTTCTGGCCGGCATCATGGAGCAATCCTTTCGGCAGGCTCTGACGCTATCTGACGGCAACCTTTCCACCTTTGTTAGCAGCCCCATATCCGCTATTTTGATGTCCATGACGGTCATTGCCGTAGTTACACCGTTTGCCATGCGTATGGTCAAGAGGCTAAAAGAGCGCGGGAATTGAACCGGTTGGATCGCCGGACCTCAAATAAACCATCAAATTCACTTTCGGGTATCAGTTGTTATATGAAAACTAGGAATGACGACTCCATAAGTCTCCATGCAGAGGAATATTGGACCCACAAGAACGGCGTGAAGTTGTGGGTTTACCGCAAATACGCGGGTGACCACAATCAGCGTCGCCCAGTGCTGTTTCTTGTGCATGGCTCGTCGTACTCGGGCAAGACCATGTTCGACTTGGACGTTCCAGGGCGTACCGGTTACTCCTTCATGGACCACTTCGCGGAGCGTGGTTTTGATGTCTGGACCATGGATCATGAAGGCTACGGCCATTCGGACCGGACATCCGGATTTTCTGACATTGCCAGTGGAGTAGCCGATATCGAGTGCGCGATGACCGTTGTAGCGCGTATCACCGGTCAGAATCAGGCTGCTTTTTTTGGGCAGTCTTCAGGCGCTCTTCGCGCCGCGCGGTTTGCCAATATGCATCCAGATCAGGTAGAACGCCTCGTTATCGACGCTTTTGTCTGGACTGGCAAAGATGCTCCCACGCTCATTCAAAGGGCCAAGTTGCTGCCGAAGTGGCAGAGCAGCAACGTCCGCAAGATTGACGCCGCCTTTTTTCATACCGTCTTCACCCGGGACCACCCCGGTGCATCAGAGGCAATGATTGCCGATGTAGTAGCTGAAGCCGAGCTCAAATATGGCGATACCGTGCCAACGGGGACTTACATCGACATGTGCACCAAGCTTCCTGTAGTGGATCCCCTTCTGTTGCGATGCCCAGTCATGATCATCCGGGCCGAACACGATGGCATCGCCACCGACGAAGATGTCATGGCTTTCTACCAGCATCTGCCAAATGCGGACAAACAATTCGTGAAAATAGCCGGACTTGCCCACACAGCGCCGCTGGGCGTAAATCGTGCCCGTTTTTACCACGCGATTTATGCCTTTTTGACTATGCCGCCATTGCTGGAAACATCCATCCAGACCGGCACATAGAATTCCGCCTGCCCCTCCTTTGCGATCGGGGCTCCATTTCCGGCTAACCGTCGGGGCGGTTTTTCTCTTTTGTGGCTTGAATGTAGGAAAAGCGCCACCAATTCACCTTTGAACGGCAGAGTGAGTTCACGCTCGCTAGAATAAATTCATGGCAACGAAACTTCCTGCAACTCCAACAACTCCGCCCGTACAGCTTCCAAAGGGCGATGATGGCGGCTCGGTCGTCATGGAGCGGCGGACACAAAAGGTCAAGCCGCCACAGATGTACCAGGTGGTCATGCTCAATGATGACTACACACCGATGGAATTTGTGGTGGTGGTGATTCAGGAATTTTTTGGCAAGGATCTGGAGGCTGCTACCCAGATCATGCTGAAAATTCACCTGGATGGAAAAGGGGTGTGTGGCGTCTACTCGAAAGATGTAGCGGCCACCAAGGTGGATCAGGTTCTGGATGCAGCTGCGAAAGCGGGACATCCCTTGAAGTGCATCAGCGAACCCGTTGAGTTTTAGGCAGATAACCGCTGCCCGGGACCGACATTGAAATCGGATTACAGTTAGACATCAACGCAAGGCAGAAGGAAATTACATGATTGCGCAAGAACTGGAAGTTAGCCTGCATATGGCCTTCGTCGAGGCGCGTCAACAGCGCCACGAGTTCATCACCGTCGAGCACCTGTTGCTTGCCTTGCTGGACAACCCAAGCGCGGCCGAGGTATTGCGGGCCTGCTCCGCCAATATCGATGACCTGCGCAAATCGCTGGCTACGTTCATCAAGGACAACACGCCGCAAGTCGCCGGTACCGACGATGTGGATACGCAACCCACGCTGGGCTTCCAGCGGGTGATCCAGCGCGCCATCATGCATGTGCAGTCCACCGGCAGCGGCAAGAAGGAAGTCACCGGTGCCAATGTGCTGGTTGCCATCTTCGGTGAAAAAGATTCACATGCCGTGTATTACCTGCATCAGCAGGGCGTCACACGCCTGGACGTGGTGAATTTCATAGCCCACGGCATCAAGAAAAGCGACCCGCCGGAAACCGGCAAGTCCAGCGAAAGCCAGCCGGAAGCCGAAGAGTCGGGTGGTGAGAAAAGCGAAAAGCAGTCCCCCTTGGAGCAGTACACCGTCAACCTCAATCAATTGGCCAAAGACGGCAAGATTGACCCGCTGATTGGCCGCGAGTACGAAGTCGAGCGGGTGATCCAGATTCTTTGCCGCCGCCGCAAAAACAACCCGCTGCTGGTGGGTGAGGCCGGTGTGGGCAAGACTGCGATTGCCGAGGGCCTGGCCTGGCGCATCACGCAAAAAGACGTGCCCGAAATTCTGGCCGAAGCCGTGGTGTATTCGCTCGATATGGGTGCGCTGCTGGCAGGCACCAAATACCGCGGCGATTTTGAACAGCGCCTCAAAGGTGTTCTCAAGTCGCTCAAGGACAAGCCCAACGGCATTTTGTTCATCGACGAGATTCACACGCTGATTGGCGCGGGCGCAGCATCGGGCGGCACGCTGGATGCGTCCAACCTGCTGAAACCGGGCTTGAGCTCCGGCGCGCTCAAGTGCATTGGCGCGACGACGTTCACCGAATACCGTGGCATCTTCGAGAAAGACGCCGCGCTGTCGCGCCGCTTCCAGAAGGTCGATGTGGTCGAGCCAACGATCGATCAGACCGTGGACATTCTCAAAGGCCTGAAATCGCGCTTTGAAGAGCACCACAACGTCAAATACGCCGTCGCTGCACTGCAGGCCGCTGCCGAATTGAGCGCCAAATACATCAACGACCGCCATTTGCCCGACAAGGCGATTGACGTGATTGACGAGGCCGGTGCTGCCCAGCGCATCCTGCCGCCGAGCAAGCGCAAGAAAATCATCAGCAAGGCCGAGGTCGAAGAGATCGTAGCCAAGATTGCGCGCATTCCACCCGCCAATGTGTCCAATGACGACCGTGGCAAGCTCAAAACTCTGGAGCGCGATTTGCGTAACGTGGTGTTCGGGCAGGACAAAGCCATCGACATGCTGGCCAGCGCCGTGAAAATGGCGCGCTCGGGTCTGGGCAAGGGTGACAAGCCGATTGGCTCGTTCCTGTTCAGCGGCCCCACGGGTGTGGGCAAGACCGAGGCTGCGAAGCAGCTTGCCTACATCATGGGCATCGACCTGATCCGCTTTGACATGAGCGAGTACATGGAGCGCCATGCCGTGAGCCGTCTGATTGGCGCGCCTCCGGGCTACGTCGGGTTTGACCAGGGTGGTTTGCTGACCGAAGCCATCACCAAGAAGCCGCATTGCGTGCTGCTGCTCGATGAAATTGAGAAGGCGCACCCGGATATCTTCAATGTGTTGCTGCAGGTGATGGACCACGGCTCGCTGACCGACAACAACGGGCGCAAGGCCGACTTCCGCAACGTCATCATCATCATGACGACCAATGCGGGTGCCGAGACCATGAACAAGGCGACGATTGGCTTCACCAACCCGCGCGAAGCGGGCGATGAGATGGCCGATATCAAGCGCCTGTTCACGCCCGAGTTCCGCAACCGGCTGGACGCCACCGTGAGCTTCAAGGCGCTGGACGAAAACGTCATCCTGCGCGTGGTGGACAAGTTCCTGCTGCAGCTGGAAACGCAACTGGCCGAGAAGAAGGTGGACGTCACCTTCACCGACAAGCTGCGCAAGCACCTGGCGAAGAAGGGCTTTGATCCGCTGATGGGCGCGCGCCCGATGCAACGCCTCATTCAAGACACGATCCGCCGTGCGCTGGCCGACGAGTTGCTGTTTGGCCGTTTGACAGAAGGCGGCCGCCTGACGGTGGACCTGGACGACAAGGACGAAAGCAAGACCGAAGTGATTCTGGACATTCAGCCGCTGCCGAAGAAGGAGGGCAAGGCGAAACCGGAAGAGGCTACTGCGGGGTAAGTCTTCTGCTCAATCCAGGCCCTTTCCGGCCTGAGATAAAAGCCTGCATGGTTTGCGCTGTGCGGGCTTTTTTCCTTTGTCGGAGACCGCGCTCGGAGGTACGCTCGGAGGTAGTTGGCTAGCCTGCCGGGCGTCCGCGTCGTGTCCATTCGGCATCTTGTGGCAGCAGGCTTGGTGGTTTGAGTTTGCTGCCTTAAAGCGGTTTTTGGGTCGGATTCTGTGGCAACCGCCAACAGCTTCGTTGCCCCGTCGCAGCCGCACGACTCCCCTGTTGATAGGGTTTGAACGTATTGGAGAAACCCCTTTGTGCAGTTAATTGCTATGAATATGGGAGCTGCTAACGCTTATTTGACTGGGCTTAAGGGCAATTCATTGAAGGATTTCGGTTTCGAATTGCTGACACCGACCCCTAGCGGGTGTAGCACCCGCCGAATTCAGCGCCCGTTAGTCGATTTTCGATCGTCGGATGCGCGCTCCAGAAAGCCACCATATTCAAGCGAATTGATATGTTCCTATTATTGGCGTGACACTTATCAAATTTGGTACGTCGGTATTCAATTCAATGTAGCGTCGTTTCTCAACCGTTCAATTGCCAGATCCAGGAAAGCGCGCACGCGTTGTGATGCATGCCGACCCTCACGGTGGACAACATGTACGGGTAGCACTTCGGGTTCGCATTCAGACAAAACCGTCTTGAGTCGGCCGTCGCGCAATTGATCCGCAACCTGATACGACAGCAACCTTGTCAAACCGAACCCACCAACTGCAGCCCGGATAGCGGAGTCATTGGTCGTTGTCGTCAGTCGTGCCGACAATCGAATGGTTCGAAGAAGTCCCTTTTCAACCAGTCGCCATTCTGGGTTGGGTGTCACGCTGCTGGCGGAAACGATGGCGTGCCGTTGCAGATCATCCGGAGTTCGTGGCGTGCCATGCAGATTCAGGTAACTGGGAGATGCGCAAATGACACGGCGCACCTGGCCGACACGAACGGCCTGCATCGATGAATCTGGCAATTCACCAATGCGCACGGCGACGTCCACTCCCTCATCCAGAATATTCACTACGCGGTCCAGGAACATGCACGATGCGCTGACCAGAGGGTAGCGCGTCAGGTACTCCGTCAAAACTGGGGTGACATAGAGGGACCCAAAAAGGACCGGCGCCGTAACAGTCAACCGACCTCTTGGAGCGGCGTGCATGCCGTTGACCGACTCGTCGGCCTCCATCAGCTCAGCCAGGATACGTCGGCAGTCCTGAGCGTAACGCGCTCCCGCATCGGTGACACGAACCAGCCGGGTGGTTCGCGTCAAGAGCTTCAAACCGAGGTAAGTTTCCAGCTCATTGACAGCGCGTGTCACGGCGGGAGGGGACAGATTCAATTTGCGGGCGGCGCCCGCAAATCCACCCGTATCAACGACCGCGACAAAGACACTGACAAGGTGAAATCTGTCCATATTGTTCCATTTAGTGGAATAGTGAATTGAATTATACGGATATTCACATTGTTGAGAGAGCTGAATACAGTTCATCCGTTCGCTGTCCATGACATATGGCGGCGAATCAGTCCTCCCAACCATTCAAAGGAAATACGCCATGTCACGCATCAGCATCCCAACCGTAGAACACGCCATCGAAGCCTCCAAACCCCTGCTCGGCGCCGTCCAGAAGCAATTGGGTATGGTTCCGAATCTAATGAAGCTGGTGGGCCACAGCCCGGCGGCATTGGAAGGTTACCTCTCTCTCAATGGCGCACTGGGTAAGGGCAAGTTGTCGGTCCAATTACGTGAACGCATTGCGCTTGCCATTGCCGATTACAACGGCTGCGACTATTGCCTGTCGGCCCACGATTACCTGGGACGCAATGTGGCCAAGCTAAGCCCGTCCGAACTGATCGCAGCACGCGATGGTCATTCCGAAGATGCCAGCACTGAAGCTGCGCTGCAATTTGCCTTACAGGTTGTTCAGTCTCACGGCCAGGTCAGTGATGGTGCGCTCGCTTCCGTTCGTCTGGCGGGGTTTGACGAAGCCAGTGTGATCGAAATCGTGGCCAATGTGGCGGTCAACGTGTTGACCAACTATGTCAACAACGTCGCACAAACCGACATCGACTTCCCCACTGTTACAGCCAAACTGGCTGCGTAACGCCATCGGCTGCAGGGGCAACCCGGCAGCCGACAGGCATGGTCCTATTGCAGCCAGTGACACCCCCTTCATGGAGATTTTGAGATGTACCCCGTCAGTGAACCTGTCAGACCTCCGCTCCCGCCATTCACCTTGGACGCTGCCATCCAGAAAGTGCGTCTGGCTGAAGATGCCTGGAATTCCCGGGACCCCGAGCGCGTTGCGCTGGCCTACACAGTTGATAGCCAGTGGCGCAATAGAGCCGAGTTTATTGGTGGTCGCATGGCGATTCAAGCATTCCTGACTGCCAAATGGGCGCGCGAACTGGAGTATCGCCTCGTCAAAGAACTCTGGGCTTACCAAGGCAATCGCATTGCAGTGCGCTTCTGCTACGAATGGCACAACGAAGCCCATTGCTGGTTCAGAAGCTACGGCAATGAAAACTGGGAGTTCGACGAAACCGGACTCATGACTAGGCGAATCGCAAGTATCAATGACCTGCCGATTTCCAAAGATGACCGGAAACTGCTGTGGCCCGTAGGCAGACGTCCGGACGATTCACTATCTCTTTCCCAACTTGGCCTGTAGGCACCACCATGAAATCCCGATTCGAATATGCCAGCGACATTGCATTTACGCCCGCAGTCAAAAGCATCCAGACTCGCAAGGGTTCCCGGCACGCCTATTCGCGAATGGAAGAGGGCGGCTCATGGGAAACACGCATATCGGCAGATCTGGCAAGCTTCATAGCCGAACAAACCAGCGTATTTCTGGCCACGGTCAACGCCCAGGGGCAACCCTATATCCAGCACCGTGGTGGCCCAGCTGGATTCCTGCAGGTGATTGACGACAGGACTCTGGGTTTTGTGGATTACGCCGGAAACCGGCAATACATTTCGTCCGGGAATTTGGCTGAGAGTCCCAAAGCGCATTTGTTCCTGATGGACTATTCCCGCAGGCAAAGAGTAAAAATTTGGGGAAATGCCCGCGTCGTAGAGGGCGATGCGGCACTGATTCAACAACTGATGCCGCCGGAATACAAGGCGCGTGCCGAACATGCCATCATTTTTGACGTCTTGGCTTGGGACGCCAACTGTCCACAACACATTCCGATGCGCCTTGACGCGTTGGATGTTGAAACAGAACTGAGCTCCCGTGATGCGCGCATCCGCGCACTGGAGGCGGAAGTTGCGACGCTGCGTGGATCTGGAGACTGAAGATGGGATTATTTTTCCGAAATGTAAGTTTTGGAAGTCCACATCGACCAACGGGCATGCTTTCTGAACTTGCCTTTGTCGAACCCGTGTCAACAACCCCATTCTTGGCCGGTCGTACCGGTGCTTTGCGATTGATCCGTAGCCTGATGGATTCCTGGTTTGGAGCCATTCTGGGCGGAAGTGTTTACGGAGCCTGGGCCGTTTGGGCGAACTGGAGTCAGGGATCAGCACACGCCTGGGGCATTGGTCTGGCGCACTGGGCAACCAGTGCTCTGCTCACTTTTTTCGGCACTATGGCCATGCGAAAGTTCTACGGAAATGGTCGGGGCTGGGCCGGTGGCTTGCGGGCTTTGTCCGGTGGTTTGTGCCTGACTTACGCCTCGCTGTTGCTGGTCCACGGCGTCATTCGCACCGAGCATGTGCTGCTCACGTTGGCGCCCGGCATCATTCCCAACGTGCTGTTTTGCACCGGCTATGCGCTGCTGCTGGTGCGCACGCAGCCGGAGGGGGTCAGACCATGACAACGCTCAGCGCCTTCGGCAGCGGTGCACAACTCTGCGCCTATACGGGCGAAGTCCTGTCGCAGATGGCCAGCGTGGTTCAACCGTATGTCGGCAACCGGGCGAAAACCTACGGCGAACACGTCGGGGCCCACCTGCGCCACATCATCGAGCATTACGATACCCTGGCCCATGCACTGGCCTGTTCAGAAACCTGCTCCAACCGGGCGTGCGTGGTGGATTACGACGCGAGACAGCGGGACCTGCGTCTGGAAACCAATCCAGAAGTTGCATTGAAGCGCATCGACCTGCTTCAACATGCCCTGGGCGGCATCCCCGACCCACTGCTGGAGCGCTCGGTCGATGTGCACACCCGTGGTGGTCTGTCAGGTGAACACGACTTCAGTACGCGCTCCAGTGTGGCGCGTGAACTGATGTTTCTCAATAGCCACGCTACCCACCATTTCGCCATCCTGCAAGGCTATGCCCGTCAACGCGGCGAAACCCTGGGTGCCGGCGTTGGCAGGGCGCCTGCCACGGTGGCCTACGAGCAACGAATGAAGCACGCTCGGCATGAACTCGTCAAAGCCTGAACCCTGGACAAAATCGCCATGAACCCCAGCACGCCCACGCTCAACGACTCACTACCCTTGCATCCAACCGCACTCCCCTGGCAGGAGCGCGCGTCCACATCTCCGACCAAAACTCCGTTCCTCCAGCAATTGAAGATTTCTCTCGAACGGGCGCAGCGCTGGGAGTTTTGGCCTTCATGGCTGTATTACGGCCCGATCGTGGCGTGGATTTTGTGGCTGGGTCTCAAACATCGCAGCCCGATGGCCTTCACGGCTGCCAATCCTGCATTGGAAGCCGGTGGCATGGTGGGCGAAAAAAAACATCAGGCTCTCGCACCTCTTCAAAACAATGCACCGGACCTGGTGGCCACCTTCACGCTGATCAAGTCCACCAACGCCCCCCAGCGCATTCACCAGGCTCTCCAGTTCGCGCAGGAACAGGGCATGCCTTTGGTACTTAAACCCGATGTGGGTCAGCGTGGGCGAGGTGTATTCGTGGCGCGCAATGAAGCGCAAATCCGTGACTACCTGACGCGTTTCAAAGGTGACGTGATTGCCCAGCGCCATGTAGAAGGCGAAGAGTTCGGGGTGTTTGTGGCGCGCGCGCCAGGCGAAGCCGCTCCGCGCATCCTGTCGATCGTACACAAGACGTTTCCCACCGTGTCGGGGGACGGCCTGCAGACGCTGCGCGAACTGATTCTGGGTGATGCGCGTGCCAAGCTTATCTCGTCGCTGCTATTTTCCCGCTGGGCCAGTGAGCTGGAGCGTGTGCCGCGTGACGGTGAAACGATCAAACTGGTGGAGATTGGCGCACATTGTCGTGGCAGCCTGTTTCTGGACTCTTGCGAACACGCCACGCCAGAACTGATCACCACACTGACCCGCTTGCTGAACGCTGTGCCGGGCTACGCCTTTGGGCGCATGGATTTGCGCGTGCCCAGCGTGGCGCACTTTCGCCGTGGCGAGGGCTTGCAGGTACTGGAGCTCAATGGCGTTTCTGCCGAGAGTGCACATATTTACCACCCCGGCACACCCTTGCTGGAAGGCTATCGCGCCATGTTTCACCAATGGTCGACGGCATTCGCCATCGGTGCGGCCTACACCCACCAGGGTGTAGCAACCACATCGGCTTTCAGCCTGCTGCGCCAGTTCAGGGAAGACCTGCGCCGTGGCGAGAGCTGGTTCTGAGTCGTTCACTCCAATCTATTTCTACCCACACACCTGCCATGAAGAACCACCCCATCCTGCGCCGCCTGTTCGTCATTTGCCTCCTGTCGCTCGGCATGAACACGTTTGCGGCGCCTTCTGTGAACACGTTGAAGAATTCATTCTTTGCGTCTCAAACCGACACGGCGATTAACGGCTATGACAGCGTTGCCTACTTCACGCAAAACGCGCCGGTCAAGGGGCAGGACGCACACACGCATGAATGGAAGGGAGCTAAGTGGAAGTTTGCAACAGCGGCCAATCTGGATCTGTTCAGAAACAACCCGGACAAGTACGCACCGCAGTACGGTGGCTACTGTGCTTACGGTGTCGCCAAAGATGGACTCGTGAAAGTCGACCCGGATCAATTCACGATTTTTGAAGGCAAGCTCTATTTGAATTACGACGCATCCGTACAGAAAGAATGGGCCAAAGACCGGGCAGGTTACATCAGGCAGGCCGACGCGAAGTTTCCCCAACTGCTCGCCAAATAGCCGACACACGCGAAAGGACCATCGCCATGGCATTCCTCAGAAAAAACGGTCACTGGATACTCTCCCTTTTCGTGGCCTTTGTCTTCATCCAGTCCCTGTTCTTCAAGTTCACGGGGTCCCCGGAGACGGTCTACATCTTCCAGGGCAAGCTGGACCCGTGGGCGGCGTCGCTTGGGTTTCCTGGTGTTTTTGCGCCGGGAGGTATTTTTTCAGCCAAGGTAGTGGGCACGGCTGAGCTGATCGCATCCTTGTTGGTGCTGTCAGGCGCATTCCTGGCAGGCAACCGCATGATTCAGGTGCTGGGTGCGGCCCTGGGTCTGGGTGTGATCAGCGGTGCCATTTTCTTTCACCTGTTCACGCCACTGGGCATCGCGGTGGTGAATACCGATGGCAGCAGCGATGGCGGCGAACTCTTCATCCTAGCCTGCGGCGTGTGGTTTTCCTGTGCTCTTTTGTTATGGGTACGACGGGGCATCTGGTTGCCTTTGACGAAAAAACTTATCGGGCAGTCATGATCCGTTACTGGCTCGGGCGCCGGTCTCGCCTGCACTTGTTGGCTGCATTTGCCGCCTTCTGGCTAGCTGGTTGCGGCAATCCACCCTACCCGCGAGGGACCGTGGATTCACTCTTCCCAACGGGGCAACACCCTGTGTTCAGCACGAAACAGGTGCTGGATCGAACATTGAACATCGCACGTGTGGACAACGCCCCAATTACCCTGAACAAGGGGCCCGTGCTCTTGTTTGTTCATGGGTCTCCCGGCGACTGGAAAGCATGGTCCTATTACCTGAGGGCGCCCGAATTGGCCGTTTTTGCGACTCGTCTGGCGGTTGATCGACCCGGTTTTGGTGGTTCCCGCGCGGACGGTGTGATGCCCAACCTTCGGGAACAGGCGGCGTTGCTGACGGAACTGATTCCGCCGGGAAAGAAGGCCATCGTTGTCGGCCACTCGCTGGGTGGCCCACTGGTTGCCTGGATGGCGATTGACGCGCCAGACCGGGTGTGTGGCGCCGTGTCCATCGCAGGTTCGCTTTCATCCCTATACGAGGCACCCCGCTGGTACAACCAGCTGGCAGACTGGGCCTTGGTGAGCTGGGCAATTCCGGCTGAGATGATCCAGTCCAACCACGAGATGATGCCGCTGGAAGGAGAACTTGCCAAGCTGGAGCCGTTCCTGGTCAAACTGCAGGTTCCGTTGATCGTGATGCAGGGCGGCAAGGACTCCCTGGTGGACCCGCGCACGGCTGACGAGGTGGAGAAGCACATGTCAAAAACCTGGGTCACTGTGCAGCGCCTGCCGCTTGAAAACCATTTTGTGCTGTGGGAGAAGCCGCAGCTGGTCGTTGACGCCATCCGCAGCCTGCCATGTGTCTGATCGCCCTCAACTGGCAACCCCAGTCATCCGTCCCACTCGTGATCGCAGCCAACCGCGACGAGTTTTATGCGCGCCCGACTCTGCCGCTGCACCTCTGGGCAGACCAGGCCATCCTGGCCGGCAAGGACCTTCAGGCCGGTGGGACGTGGTTAGGCGTCAGCACCAGCGGGCGCCTGGCTGCCTTGACCAACTACCGCGACGTTTCGCAAAACCGGCCGACGGCGCCCTCCCGGGGCGATATCGCCACCGCGTTTCTGACTGGCAGCGCAACAGCCGGGCAATACCTGGGTGAACTCGCATCGCGGGCACACGCCTACAACCCGTTCAACCTGCTGGTGTTTGATGGCACATCACTCATGGGTTTTGAGAGCCGCCATTGCCGAGCAATCAAACTGCCCGAAGGCATCCATGCCGTATCAAACGCAGACTTCAACACACCCTGGCCTAAACTGAAACGTCTGCGTAATGGTTTTGTACAAGCCCTTGCACAACACGATTTTGGCGCTGGATACACAGCGAAACCGTCAGGCGTCAACGCCCTGTTTGCACTGCTGTCGGACCGACGCACCGCAGCTGACCCGGACCTGCCTCAAACCGGTATCCCGCTTGACCGGGAAAAGGCACTTTCTGCCGAATTCATTCATACCCCCCACTACGGCACACGGGCTAGTGCTGTGGTGATCTTGAACCGCGGCCATGCCGACTTTGTTGAACGCAGTTTTGACGTCAATGGCTTTGCGGGTGAAGCCCACCAGCGATTTGATTGGGAAATTCAAAAATGAATACCGCAGTTCAAGTTTTGCCCAGCCCGCAGCCCATCATCCCGGCGGTGGACCCGCGGTTGCTGTTCAATGAGGTCAGCCAACTGCCCGCGGCCGCCTGCCTCATTTCGTGGGGGCAATTCCAGGTCTTCTATGCAGGTGCGGGACACATGCCCAACGTGATGCGGGAAATCGGCCGTTTGCGGGAAGTCTCGTTCCGTGACGTTGGCGAAGGCACCGGTCAACCGCTGGACCTGGACGGCCATGACCCCCACTATCAGCACCTGTTTGTTTGGAACCCAGGCACCCGTGAGGTCATTGGTTCCTACCGCATTGGATTCACCCGGCAGCTCATTGCTGATCACGGCGTAGCGGGTTTGTACACCCACAGCCTGTTCGAATTTGGTACGCCGTTGTTTGACCGGCTGGGCCCCTGTCTGGAACTGGGCCGCTCGTTTGTGCGGCCCGAATGGCAGGGCAACACAAGGGCACTGCGCCTGTTGTGGTCTGGCATTGCGGTACTGCTGGACCGCCACCCGGAGATTGGCCACTTGTTTGGACCGGTGAGTGTGAGCCCGCGTTTCAGCGAGTTCGGACGCATGCTGATCATGTCCGCCTTGCAACTGCACCACATGGACGAGGGTCTAAAGCCCTTGATTCGAGCCCGCAATGCGCCGCGTACCGCGAGCCACCCGTGGCAAGAACGTTTGACCGAGGTCAGTGCGGGTCTCGCTGATCCGGGCCTACTGTCGAAATTTTTGCAACGCCTGGAACAGGGCATGGCGTTACCTATGCTGATCAAGCACTACATTGAGCTGAAAGGCCGGTTTGCGGGCTTTAACGTGGACGCTTCGTTCAACGGCACGCTGGATGGATTGGTGTTTGTGCGAGTGCAGGACATCCCGGCCAAAATGCGAGCCCGGCTGACCCGAGGTCCAAGTCAAGAGGCGGGGTGACGTTCAATGAGTAATTGCTGACCACTGTGGCCGTCGCCGGCGTGTTATCGACAGAACTTGGTCACCGACCGAAGAAGGTTCGTGGTGCCGAAGACGGATATCGACCCAAAGCGGAATTTCGGCTCCACGGATTCATCGCCGCAAAGCGGTCTTTTGATTGAAGTGATCTACCACCCCCGGGCTGACTGGATAGCCGCGATTGCG
>Ga0116157_10001463_pt1 | contig 23680 bp, 18 predicted proteins | sample AD_UKC048_MetaG_FD_89882 | JGI IMG/M metagenome (GOLD analysis project Ga0116157, IMG submission 89882) | Active sludge microbial communities of municipal wastewater-treating anaerobic digesters from USA - AD_UKC048_MetaG | ecosystem: Engineered > Bioreactor > Anaerobic > Digestate | place: USA... | reverse complement strand
GCCCCAGAAAGTGAAAGGAACTAACCAACCACCAAATAAAGTGGCCTGACAGGTACGCTGCACAACATAAAAGGAGGTTGCCATAAGCGCACAACCGCCAAATGCAAAGATCACTAAGTTGGTATGCAACGGGCGAAGACGACCAAAATGGCTATACGGTTGAAAAAAATCGTTCAACACCGGCCACGCTAATTGCGAAGCAATTAAGAGACCCAAACTCATCCCAAGTATGCCCCACACCACGGCCATAATAGAGAACTTCCGTACTACATCGAAATCGTAAACTGGTGGATCACCAGCAAGAGTCGCATGACTACCCATAGGACATTCCCACTTTAATAAAAACAATTAAATGATTAATAAAAATTCTTATGGTTTAAGATCGACCCGTGCGACAACCAACCATTTACGCGGCTTCGCCATTTTGCACTAGGGATGTGGGCAACCATTTGACCTTTATCAAACGAATACACCCTTATCTTAAAAACCAGACTGCCTCGCCCTTGAGTTTGTTCCAACAGTGTAGGGCAAAAGTTAACCTTTTGCGTACTTACTGTGTAACTTTTATTCACACCGTCAATTTTGGTGCACGGCCTTTGTTGGCAGCAATGCGCATACGCAAAGCGTTGAGCTTAATAAAGCCTTCTGCATCTTTTTGGTTATAAGCGCCAGCATCATCTTCAAAGGTGGCGACCTTTTCGTCGAATAAACTGTCTGCGGAGCGACGACCTACTACGTGCACTGCACCTTTGTAGAGCTTCACGCGCACATCACCGTTTACGTAAACTTGAGATTCGTCGATCATGGTTTGCATCATTTGACGCTCTGGGCTCCACCAGTAACCGTTGTAAATCATCTCGGCATACTTGGGCATCAAACTGTCTTTCAAATGCGCAACTTCGCGATCCAAGGTAATAGACTCAATTGCGCGGTGCGCACGCAACATAATGGTGCCACCGGGAGTTTCGTAGCAGCCGCGAGACTTCATGCCTACATAGCGGTTTTCAACGATATCCAAACGTCCAACACCGTTCTCGCCACCTACTTTGTTCAAATAGGTAAGAACAGTTGCTGGCGACATTTTTTCGCCGTTAATGGCAACAACGTCGCCTTTTTCGTAGGTCAACTCAAGGTAAGTAGCAACATCTGGCGCCTGCTCAGGAGAAACGCTCCAACGCCACATATCATCTTCAGCTTCAGTCCAAGGGCTCTCTAATACGCCGCCTTCATAGGAAATGTGCAGCAAGTTGGCATCCATAGAGTAAGGCGATTTTTTCTTCTTATTGAAGTCAACCGGGATATTGTTCTTCTCACAGTAAGCCATCAAGCTCTCACGCGAAGTCAAATCCCATTCACGCCAAGGCGCGATCACTTTAATGCCGGGCTTAAGTGCATAAGCACCCAACTCGAAACGAACCTGATCGTTACCCTTACCGGTAGCGCCATGCGAAATAGCATCAGCACCGACTTCGTTAGCAATTTCAATCAAACGCTTGGCGATCAATGGGCGTGCGATAGAAGTGCCAAGCAAGTACTCGCCTTCATAAATGGTGTTAGCGCGGAACATGGGGAATACGAAATCGCGTACGAACTCTTCGCGTAAATCGTCGATAAAGATTTGCTTTACACCCAGAGCTTCAGCTTTAGCGCGAGCAGGTTCTACTTCTTCGCCTTGGCCAATATCGGCTGTGAAGGTGATGACTTCACAGTTGTAGTTCTCTTGTAACCACTTAACGATAACTGAGGTATCCAAGCCGCCGGAATAGGCAAGGACTACTTTTTTGATGGTAGACATAGGATGCTCCCGCTAATAGAAATCTGAGTCACTGGCAACCGCGGCGTAGAGTTTCAAGAGCGCGGGCAGTTGGGCGCGGGATTGTACTCGCTGGAGCGCTAAATTCCCACACCCATATAAGGGTTTAAGTGGATTTATTCTGTGGAAAGAACCCCCTCCCAGCCTCCCCCTTGAAAAGCGGGGAGGGGCTGACTCCCAGTGCGATAGTTTTTTGCGAAGCGCAAAGGTACTCCTCCCCTTTGTGAAGGGGGAGGCTGGGAGGGGGTGCCTTACAAACTACAAACCCTCGGCATAACTCAATAGCGCTTTAAGAATATCCAATTGCGGCTCAGTAGTCGTTTCGAGAGATGCCAGTTCTGCCACGCGATGCTGTAAATCGCCCAAAATTAGACTTGCACCCGCACTGGTATCGGTGCGGCGCAAATGACAAAAACTCCGCCACTTTTGGTACTCCAGCGAGCTCAATGTTTCAGGGAAATTACGCGCGCGGTAGCGAAACAGCAGTTCACTTAAGCGGGCATCTTTAAACGCGAAAGTCTTGGTCGCCAACTCAGCGGGCGATGAACGCCTAACTTGCGCCATCAACTTCTTGTCCGCCTCATCAAAAAAACCGCTGTAGAGCATTTGCTCGGGGTCAGTTTTTTCGATGTAACCAATATCACTATAAAGTTCGTAGAGTTTTTCTTGCAGCGCTGCCTGTTCAGCTGCAGATAAATTGCGCAGCTCTTGCCAGTGTTGTTCTAGCTGTGCGCGGTCTATTTTTAGGCGTGCAGCAGTGGGCTCATCCAACATACTTGGCGGCAGGATCATGGGGGACTTATTGAGGTGAATTTCCTTTAAGGCAATGCGCTCCACTCCGGCGGGTAAATCCTCGCTGCGGGTAAATAGACGTTCGCGCAGTTCATCCGCCGGTAACTTGAGCAAGTCACGAGGGCTGGCTGCAAGATTGTAGGCGATCACCGAATTCTTATTGGTGGGATGAATCGCCAGCGGCAGCATAAGCGCAGCATTGCCGTTTTCGCCGGGAAAGCGCGAGGAGATATGCAGCAGCGGTTTATGGCCATCAATATCAATTAAGCTGTTTACAAAGCGCTTGTCGCGCAGGCGATAGGCATAGTCGAAGAGTTTTGGCTGATGAATTTTAATTAACTTGGCCATGGCGATGGTAGCGTAGACGTCCGAGAGCGCATCGTGCGCGGCTTCGTGATTAAGGTGGTTGGCAGCGGTGAGCATTTCCAACTTAAAGCAGGGGCGACCACCCTCGTAGTTCGGCCACTGAATTCCGTCTGGGCGCAAAGCGCGGGTCATACGCACTACATCGATAATGTCCCAGCGTGAATTGCCGTTGCGCCACTCGCGCTCATAGGGATCATAAAAGTTGCGGTAAAGCATGTAGCGCGTAACTTCATCGTCAAAGCGAATCGAGTTATAGCCCACGCCGCAAGTACCGGGGCGACTGAGCTCGGTGTGAATTTTTGCGGCAAACTCAATTTCCGGTAAGCCCTTTTCTAACGCGACCTGAGGTGTTAAGCCGGTGATTAAGCAAGCCTCTGGCTTGGGCAGCGAATCGGGCGTGGGGCGACAGTAGATCATCAGGGGTTCGCCGACAATATTGAGGTTTTCGTCGGTGCGTACACCCGCAAACTGCGAGGGGCGATCCTGCGCGGGCACCTCGCCCCAGGTTTCGTAATCGTGCCAATAGAGGGTATTTTTGGATTCGGTTGCAGCGTTTTGGCTCATTATTGTTCCTTGATAAAATCGGTTATACCAATGAATGCTGTGCTAGTTTCGGGAAGCTGTGGGTAGGCAATTTAACACTTAATAAACACTTTCCCCTATACTGCGCGCTCTTTTCTATAACTCAACTTATTGGAAAAAGCCTATGAATGATCTTGAAAGCCTCTTCGCCAAAAACATCCAATGGGCCGAAGACATTAAACAAAAAGACCCTGAGTATTTCTCAACCCTCGCCAAACAGCAAACGCCTGAATACTTATGGATAGGCTGTTCCGATAGCCGTGTTCCAGCCAACCAACTATTAGATTTAGCGCCCGGTGAACTTTTTGTGCACCGTAATGTTGCCAACTTGGTGATTCACACCGATCTCAATTGTTTAACCGTACTCAACTACGCGGTGGAATTTTTGAAAGTGAAGCACGTAATGGTCACCGGCCACTACGGTTGCGGCGGCGTAAAAGCGGCCATGGAAAATAACAAGTTGGGATTGATTGATTATTGGCTGCGCAATATTCGCGATGTTTATTTCGCCAACCAAACCGAACTTGATGCTATTACTGACGAAACCCTACGCCTGCGTCGCTTATGCGAGCTCAATGTGTTGCAGCAAGTAGACAATGTAGCGCGCTGCAATATTGTTCAAAATGCTTGGGCGCGCGGCCAGAAATTGAGCATTCACGGCTGGGCTTACGATATTCACGATGGCATTTTGCACAACCTACGCGACCCTATCGACAGCATTGAACAAATCCCTGAGCAATATCGTCTTTACTAGAAAACGCCTTTACTAAACAACGCTTTTACTAAAAATCAGTCATTTTTAGTTTATCTAGCAAGGAAGCTAAGCCCCTAACGCCGCAAAAATCCTCGTCTATACTTCAGCCATCTCTCGCAATTGAGTGAGAAGGTAAATCTCATCAAAAAAACACGTTCTATACTATTTACTCTTTTCGCAATCACCAATCAGGGCACAGCTTAGATGCCAGTAACGACGGACTCATACACCCCTCCGGCAACACAAGGCTGGCACCCCAAGCAATACTTATTAATGAGTGTTATTGCACCCTTCGCACTTTTTTTCGCACTCATTACTGCGGTGGAGTTAATCGCCAAACAACAGCATCTGCACGAACAAAGCTTGGTACGCGGCAATCTCGCCGACAAAACCAACGAAGTGCGCACCCTACTCGAATACGAGCTGAATTCCACGCTGCATCTTGCAACAGGTTTAGTGTCTTATATTCAATCAAAACAGGGCGTTTTGGTGGCTACAGAAATTGATCCTTGGCTCACCAACTTACAAGAGCGCGCGCAACACATTCGCAATATCGGCATAGCACCCGATAATAAAATCACCCACGTCTACCCGCTAGTGGGGAATGAAGCTGCGCTAGGGCTTTACTACCCAGACAATAAAGAGCAATGGCCTGCCGTACAAACTGTTATAGCCAATCGACGCCCCATGCTCGCAGGGCCCATTAACTTGCAACAGGGAGGGCTGGGGCTAATTTATCGCATTCCCGTATTTCTCAACGATGAAACTTACTGGGGGCTGGTGAGTACCGTTTTAAATTTTGATGTTATTTATAATTCCATGCATACCCGCGCCCAACAGCTCGGCATAAAAATCGCAGTTAAAGATCGCGATCAAAATAGTCAAATTTTATTTGGCGATGAGGATGTAATTGCCAACAATGAATTGAATTTGAGTATTCCCGGCCGCAACTGGCAAATAGTTTCCAGCCAAGACGAAAGCGATTCGCCGAGCCTGATCAATACTATACGCGTAGGCGGTTGGTTAATTACACTTGCAATCAGCTTGCTCTTTAATTCTTTTTTACGTTCGCTAGCACAACAAAACCAAACCCTGCGCGAACTCAATGAAAGCAAATATCGTTTCTCACAAGCGTTTAAATCTGCACCGCAAGGTATTGTATTAATAAATTACGCTGGGGCCTTAATAGATTTCAACAAAAGCCTTTGTAGCACCCTCGGCTATAGCCAAGATGAATTACATGCGCAAAACTTTTTTACCTTAGTAATAGACAGCCAGCGCGAACGTTTAATCAATATTATTGAAGGAATTTACCCAAGGCCTGGTGATAATCATCAATATGAAACAACCTTGCTGCACAAAAATGGGCAATTGATTAATGTCATTATCAGCCTTGCACCTACCCATACCAATACTTATGAGAGTGATTGGATTGTACAAATTATTGACATCAGCCACCGAATTGCATTTGAGCAACTATTGCAAGAGGAATCGAACTACAACCAAAGTATTCTGCACGCCGTTGTGGACGCCATAATTACCCTAGATGAAAATGGCAATATTCGCTCAGTCAACCCAGCCGCCAGCCGTATTTTTGGCTACACCGAAGATCAATTTATTCATCACCATATCAATCACTTTGTGCAAGACCCGGAATCGGGCAGCATCATGCGCCACATTAAATATCACACCGACAAACGCGATATTAATGCCGATATTAATCATCATATTATTGGCCTAAAAGTAGACGGCCAAGCATTTCCTATTGAACTGCAACTATCTTGCATTTATCGCAAAAAAGAAAAATTATTTATTGCAGCTATTCGCGATATCAGTGAACGAAAAAGTTTAGAACAGCTAAAGTCTAGCGCGCCCCATTAAAACAATCTCCATTGAAATAATCTTCATTGAAATAACTTTCATTAAATATTGTAAAAGCTAGAGTGAATATGGAAACGTCTAATCTGGATAATGCAGTCCCACTCAAGATTCAGCCAGCCTCCCTGACTGAAGAGCGAGTACGCTCACTCTATCGCGGCATACCGCTCTCCATTGGCGTGACCTTAATATTAGTTATCTTACTGACTTCATCGCACTGGAATGTGATTGGTCAAGGTGACTTAATTTTGTGGAATGTTTTAATGATGTGCGCTATTTTTCTGCGCACCGTTAACTGGTTCTTTTGGCGCAATACCGAAGCCAACTTTAGCGCACACTATTGGCTTCTCTGTTTTCGCGCAGGCGCTTTACTTGCGGGAGCCATGTGGGGCAGCGCCTCCTACTTTATGTTTGCCGACTACAACACCACCTATCAAGCACTACTTGCCTTTACCTTGGCGGGCGTTGCCAGCGGATCGCTAACATCCTTAGTCATCGATAAATTTTCTGCTGTTGGTTTTGTAACGCTTGCCATACTGCCACTCAGCATTCGGCTCCATGCAGAGCATGGCCAGATAGCCATGTCGATGAGCATTATGGTCGCGCTGTTTATTATTTTTGTACTCTCGGCGGCTAATCGCGCGCGCAACCAGCTAGAGGAAAACTTCTCACAAAAAACACGCCTCATTGAATGGGGCAATGAGCGTTTGAAACAACAGCAAATCAGTAAAATTATAAGCCAAGCCCAAACACTGTTTATTGCCGACAATGATGACCAAAAAACCTTTGAAAAATTATTGGCAGACACAGTAGCCACTAACACCAGCCAATTTGGTTTTATTGCGGAAGTGCTCTATTCAGAAGAAAACACACCCTATGTAAACATGCTAGCAATGAGCAATATCGCGTGGGACAAACAAAGTGAAGCCGCTTACACCCAGTACAAAACCCAAGGTATGAAATTTAGCAACCTCAACACTTTATTTGGCGCAACCCTTACGACTGGAAAGCCCATTATTAGCAACTCTCCCGCCACTGATATGCGCGCCACAGGAACTCCCAAAGGGCACCCCGCACTTACTGCATTCTTAGGTATACCTATTTTTAAAAATTCACAACCAGTGGCAATCTTGGGGCTAGCCAATAAAAAGGAAGGGTACAGCGAAGCAGATATTGATTCACTCAAACCCATTACTCATTTAATTTCACAATTTATGATTGCACTAGAGCATCGCCGCCAGCATCTTATTGATGAAGAAAATATTAAGCGCCATGCAAGACACACTCAGGCGATTTTAGATGGCGCATTTGATGGCATCATTACGATTGATGAGCAAGGCGTAATTGCGAGCTTCAATCACGCTGCAGAAGTTATTTTCGGCTACCGTGCTGAGCAGATTATAGGAAATAATTTGTTGCAATTAATGCCACGACATAGCCGCGATTCAACCGCAGACCAAAACCCCATCAAAAACCTAAACAATAGTTTAGGTATAGGCCAAGAGCTCATTGGTTTGCGTAAAAGCGGCAAAGAATTTGAAATGGAGCTCGCCTTATCCGCCATCGAAGATGAAGGCAAAACTTCTTATGTAGGCGTAATTCGCGACATCAGTGATCGCAAGCATACCGATAAGTTAAAAAATGAATTTATCGCCACTGTAAGCCATGAATTGCGCACACCCCTAACATCTATTTCTGCTTCGCTCGCTATTATTGAAAGTGGTACTCTCGGTTCATTACCAGATAAGGTTAACAATTTAATAAAAATAGCAAAACAAAATAGCTTGCGCTTACAAAATCTGATAAATGATTTACTCGATATGGATAAGTTACTGTCTAACAGTATTGAATTAAGCTACAGCAAATTTGACGCTGTTGCCTTAGTGCAAAAAACTATGGCTGAAAATCAATACATTGCCGATAAGTATCAGGTTAAGTTTCAAATTATTAGCGCAGAAAGTGATTGCAATATATTTGCGGATGAAACCCGCACCCAGCAAACGCTCACTCATTTACTCTCAAATGCCGCCAAATTTTCCAGCGCCCATATGGTGGTCGATATCTCCATCGCAAAGCACAACAATTTTATTAAAGTTTTAGTCGTGGATCACGGCGCAGGAATCGCACCAGAATTTAAGGCGAATATTTTTAGCCGCTTTACTCAAGGTGACAGCTCTAGTACACGACAGAAAGATGGCAGTGGCATTGGGCTTAGCATCAGTAAAGAATTAATCGAAAGAATGGGTGGAAAAATAGGATTCACCAGCAGCCTTGGCCAAGGAAGTTGCTTTTTCTTTGAGTTGCCTAAAGCATCTCATTAAAAGGCATCACACTAAAAGGTATCGCATTAAAAGACGTCACACTAAAAGCCACACCACTAAATTTATAATGCAGTGAACTATTATACAGTGAACCATTATGGCCTCAGAAAAAAGCAGCTTTGAATTACATCTTGAAAAGCTAAAAAGCGAATATAAGGCGCAATTGCCTGAAAAAATTGCAGCCATAAAATCTGATTGGCAATTGCTGAATAGTACTTGGCAAAACGAGCGCATAGTACAGCTACACCGCAATGTGCACAGCCTGATTGGCACCAGCGGAACCTTTGGCTTCAATGACGTCAGCAAAACGGCACGCACGCTGGAAGAACAGCTTAAACCCCTGTTAACGCATAAAACTGAAGACTATAAAATCAATGCAGAGTTATATGAAGCAGCAACTCATATTATTAACAACATTGTCAATTTAATATCGCCACCCGTCGCCGAGCCATCGCCAAACAGTGAATCAATGTATTTCAGCGATTCAGACTCTGATTCTGACTTTAGTGAATTAGACAAGCAACTCTCACAAACTCGAAATTCTGGAACAGTTGCGCAGGATATTTTAATTTACTACCTTGATCATGAAATTACTGCGCCTGAACTTTTGCTACAAAATCTACTGAGCTATGGGTTTAATTCAAAACACTTTCGCAGCATGCCGCAATTGGTAGATGCCATCCAACACAAACAGCCGAGCCTAGTGATTATCGACTTAACACTGCCCGATATCAGTGTGGAAAATATTTTTGATCTCGCACGCACCTTTGTACAGCGAGGTATCAAAGTTTTTATTTTTTCAGGAAAAGATGATTTTATCAGCCGACTTCATTCAGTACGTGCCGGCATTCATTCCTATGTAACAAAACCAGCTGACATACCTGCACTAGTCGGCATGATTCGTAACCACCTCAATTTAAACATTAATAAGCCCACCCACATTTTAATTGTGGACGATCAAGTATCTATTGCGGAATTCTACAAAACCATTCTTGAACAAGCAGGCATGAAAGTCACCATAGAAATAAACCCCTATGAAGTACTGCCAGCGATGCAAGCGCAGGGGCCCGATTTACTCTTGCTAGATTTAAATATGCCCGAAGTGAATGGCGATGAGTTAGCAGCAGTCATTCGCCAACAAGAGCAGTATCAAAGCATCCCTATTTTATTTATTTCTGCTAACGCACATCCCGATAAAAAAACCGATTTGTTGGAAATTGGTTCAGATGATTTATTATCCAAAGGCATGCCTCCCGAAGAATTAGTTCGCCACGTAAAAAGCCGCGTTGAACGCGCTAAAATTCTTACAGCGATGATGTATCAAGATAGCCTCACCGGCTTGCTAAACCACGCACAAATTCAACTCGCGGCTGAACGCGTGTTTCAACACTGCCACCGCAAAGGTTCAACCTTTACTATCGCCATGATTGATATTGATAAATTCAAATCAGTAAACGATACCTATGGCCACTTAACGGGCGACCGCGTCATTAAAGCCCTATCGCAATTACTGCAGCAACGCTTACGAATAACAGACTATATTGGTCGCTTTGGCGGTGAAGAGTTTTTATTAATCATGCCTGAAATAAATATTAATGATGCGGGAAATTTACTCAACGGTTTACGCAAGGCATTTAGCTTGATTGACTTCAAAGAAAATGGTGTGCACTTTAATGTGAGCTTTAGTGCTGGCGTGGCTGAAAATACCGGTATGGCAAATTTTATGGAGCAAATAAAAATAGCCGATGAAGCGCTCTACAGAGCAAAACAACGCGGCAGAAATGTAGTGTGCGCTAGCCTTGGTGGGGATGTTGCGTAACAGCAACGGGAAAGTTCTAAATTGCGGTTAAAATATTTAGTGAAAAAAGCATTTTTATAAACGATTACCTGCGCCCATGGATTTCAATTTTTCCAAAATCGCATCGCCCATTTTATTTAAGTCTATGGTTTTATCCACACCACCCATATGCACAGCCTCTTTAGGCATACCGTACACAACGCAACTCTGCTCATCTTGCGCAAGGGTATAACCACCGTGGTTGCGAATATCCAACATGCCTTGTGCACCATCCTTACCCATACCCGTAAGTAACACGCCTATTACATTCTTAACGCCTGCAGCAGCTACAGATGCCATCATTGCATCTACCGCAGGTCTGTGACGATGCAGGGGCTCGGCATCCGATAATTTAGTCACATAATCCGCACCTGAGCGAACCACTAATAGATGATAACCGCCGGGCGCCAAGTAAGCGTGGCCCGGCAAAATACGCTCACCGCCTTTTGCTTCTACCACATGTAACTTGGTCAATTTATTTAAGCGTTCGGCATAGGTTCGTGTAAAACCCGCAGGCATATGCTGCGTCATTACAATACCGGGCACTGCAGCGGGTAATTGCATAAGCACATCTTTAATCGCCTCAGTGCCGCCGGTAGATGCCCCAATTGCAATAATTTTTTCAGTACTCTGCAATCGGCTTGCAACAACTTTCTGACTGACATCAGTAGGCTGACTAACCGCCGCTTTTGCAAGAGGCTTTACTTTAACCTGTGCTGCCGCCGCTAATTTTTCTAAAATTAATTCTTCATATTCGCGAAAGCCTTCTGCAATACCCAGCTTGGGCTTAGAAATAAAATCAACCGCACCCAACTCTAATGCACGCAGGGTGGCATCCGCACCTGCGTCAGTAAGGGTTGAAATCATCATTACGGGTGTTGGCCTAGCATGCATCAACTTTTCTAAGAAAGTTAAACCGTCCATGCGCGGCATTTCAATATCGAGTGTAATCACATCGGGAGAAAATTCTTTGACCATATCCCGCGCCACATAGGCATCGGGCGCAGCACCTACTAAGATAAAACCGGGAGCATTGCGAATAATTTCAGAAAGCAAACTACGCACCAAAGCTGAATCATCTACTACTAATACTTTTATACTCATGCAACCCTCTTTAAAACCTTGAACACTATGAAGCGATTAAATTAGGTAAACAAATCCACATCTCCACTTTTGGGGGAGTATTTAACGCGCATGCGATACTCGCTTTCACGATCAATAATAGTACTGTTATGCACCGATTTAATCTTTCTCACCATAACCTTGCCGGTATCTGGAAAGAAGTAAACCTTGCGAGGAAACTCATCCAACAAATCCTGCGCGACAATGGGAATACCTTCATTATGCAAATAATCAAGCACAAACTCTGCGTTGCGCTGACCAACATTATTTAGCACCATACCACGCAATACATTGCCGCCGCCAAATACCTTGGCCTCTAATCTACTGCGATTAGCACCAAGTTTTAACAAATGGTTAATCAGCAATTCCATAGCATAAACACCATAGCGAGCAGATTCAGTTAGCAAACCAGATTCATTACTACCATCATTAGGCAATAAGAAATGGTTCATTCCACCACAATGAGTTACCTTATCTCGCAAACAAACTGCAACACAAGAACCTAATACGGTCACAATAAGTTTATCGCCGGTAGTAACATAATATTCACCGGGGAGTATTTTTACGGCCTCTTTGTCAAAATGACGGTCATAATATGTATTAGGGGCGAGGTGCTCGTTATCGTCATACTTCATTGGCCGCTCCTTGAGTCTTCGCTAATGCATAAGTGGTTTTTCCCACCAACTTAACAAGATGTGAAGCCTGAGAAAAACTCTCTGAGTGACCTGCAATATAGAGCCCTTCTGGCTTAAGTAACTTAGTCATGCGCTCCAAAAGTTTTAATTGGGTGCCCTTATCAAAATAGATCATCACATTTCTACAAAAAATAACATCAAAGCTTTCTCGCAATGCCCAAGTAGGATCCAATAAATTAATTTGGCGAAAATCAATTAAATTTCGCAACTCTTGTACCACTCGAGCCTTACCTGAATTAGCGCCTTTGCCGCGCTGGAAAAACTGCTTTTTCCGCTCAAGGCTCAAAGACTCCAAACGCTGCAAACTGTAAACTCCTGAACTCGCCTCGCGCAGAACATTGCTATCTATATCAGAGGCAATAATTTCCACCGGAGGTTCATAGGTGCCATAGGCCTCGGCCAAACTAATAGCTATAGAGTAAGGCTCTTCCCCAGTACTGGAAGCAGCGCACCACACACGCAGCGGGCGGCTTTTATGTTGCATTTTTTTTGCATATTCTGCCAGAATAGTAAAATGATGCGCCTCACGAAAGAACGCTGTTAGGTTGGTGGTTAACGCATTAATAAACTCCTCCTGCTCCGCCTCATTTTCATTCAAATAAGAAAGGTATGCAGAAAAGTTGCCTAATTTTAATACGCGCAAACGTCGAGCCAAACGGCTATACACTAACTGTTTTTTGCTGTCAGATAAATTAATGCCAGCCTTGTGATAAATCACCTTGCGCACCTTTTCAAAGTCCGCTTCGCTGTAATTAAATTCTCGACCATTATCTGTGCTAGCCATGCATACTTCCAAGTGGGAAGAATCTTAAGCAGCCGGTTCATCAAAGAAGATTTTTACTGCATTGATGAATACTTTAGATCTGCTATTAAACGTATAAAGTTTTGTAGGCCTAAAAAACAATAAGGAGTTTAAAGGCCAGCTTCTTTTTTTAGTTTGATAATGGCAACACCTACCGCACTTGAGACCGTTGCATATGCTGTGCCCGAACCGATAGCCGCCTCGGCTTCAGAATATTTAGCAGCATTAATCAACGCAGCCACCTTACCCGCCTCCTGGTGAAAGGCAGCATGTTTGGTCATACATTCATTATGGCTCGCCAACTTTGAAAATTTTAATTTTGCCTCACCATGCAACCACTTACCCAATTCACAGCAATTGTCTTTAGCGATAGTGGCTGCATCTAAACTTTCCTTTTTTGATATTGCGGTACGAAACTTCATTTTCCATTCGCTATGTTTTTGAATTGCGCTATCTAAATCCATACATTACCTCGTTGAAGTTAACTATTAAAACGATTCCCATTCATCATCCTGCTGCTTTGGAAGCGATAATTTTTTGGCATGTGTAGTTGATGGCCTAGACGTGCTGGAGCTCAAGCGAGCTGCAGGTTTAAATGACGTATGCGAAGAGTCGCTACCTAAACGAAATTGCGATACTCGCTGAGTCATTTGATCCGCTTGTGATTGCAAGCTTTCAGCGGCAGCGGCAGCTTCTTCAACCAAGGCAGCATTTTGTTGTGTCATTTCATCCATTTGCGAAACTGCGGTTGAGACCTCTTCAATTCCCGATGATTGCTCTGAAGAAGCTGCTGCAATTTCCGCCATAATATCGTTTACACGTTTAATGGCCGTAACTATTTCTTTCATGGTATCCCCCGATTTTCCAACCAAGGTATTACCATTTTCTATTTTCTTAACTGAATCTGAAATTAAGGCTTTAATATCTTTAGCCGCGTTAGCAGAGCGCTGCGCAAGTGTTCTAACTTCTGAAGCCACCACGGCAAAACCGCGCCCTTGATCTCCGGCACGCGCCGCTTCTACAGCAGCATTCAACGCAAGAATATTGGTTTGGAAGGCAATGCCGTCAATCACACCAATAATATCGGCAATTTTTTGCGAGGACTCGTTAATCGCATTCATAGTGGTAACCACTTGACCAATTAGCTCTCCACCATCCGTTGCAACACTGGACGCCTGCTCCGCTAGTACATTCGCTTGCTTAGCATTATCGGCATTTAATTTAACCGTAGAGGTTAGCTCCTCCATGCTAGAGGCTGTTTCTTCAAGATTTGCTGCCTGCTGTTCAGTACGGCTGGACAAGTCTGAGTTGCCTTGAGCAATTTCACTTGAAGCGGTAAAAATAGTTTCTGCGGCAATGCGGATTTCACCAATAATTTCACTCAAACTTTCAGACGTGCTATTGCAATAATCTTTTAATTCACCAAATGTGCCCGAATAATCTTTTGTAATGCGTTCCGTTAAATCGCCTTTAGAAAGAGCATTTAACACGCGGGCTATCTCGGTCAAACTTTCATCGGCCGTTGACGTCAACGCATTCAAGCCTTCAGCCGTTTTCAGGAAAAAGCCTTGCTTACCTTCAGTGACTGCACGTTTTTTAAAATTCCCTGCAACAGCAGCATCTACCATTGCACCAATTTCTTCTTCGACAGCCACTTCTTGAGTACGATCTACCCATTCAACAATTGAACCCATTCGCTTTCCTTCCCCATCAAAAATGGGGCTGGCAATCAAGCGAAATGACAAAGATGCCACCTTGATGTTACCTGTATAAGTTGCTGTTAATTGAGAGAGTAATTGACTTTGATGATTAGGGTTTTTATGGAAGATATCCATATTACTACCAATCACTTTATCTACCGAGAAGTGTGGCAGCTGAGTGCGCAATTCTTGCTCTACTTTTCGCAACATATTCTCAACTGCGCGATTCATATAAATAATCTCACGGTCATTATTGGCAATCATCACATTGGTGGAGGTTGCATCCAAGGCAGTACGGATTCGAAGATTATTCCGTGATTCACGCGCACTCTCTTCCAGCGAAATTCGCATAATTTCTAATTGCCCCAACAGACTGGTTTTATCTGCTTGAGCACACCCACCCACCTGAGTGAAGTCACCGTTGCCTATGCGCTTTGCCACTGCGGTTGCATCTTCCGGCTCACCGCCCAATTGCCCGGTAATGTTGGCGGCAATTTTCCAGGCCATAAAGATAGACACCGTACCCGATAGGATAATAATCAGTGCCTGAACCCATTTGGCGGTAACAACCTGTGCCTGGGCCTCATTAACATCGTCATTGCTAGCCTCTTGTAATTTATCACTCGCAATGCCCATTTTTTCTTCAAGCTCAGAAAAAGCAGCATTAAATTGCGGTAACACATCATGGGCCAGTTTTAAATCCGTGGATGCTAAACCTACTATGGCTTCTGCACTGCTAATATACTTTCCTAGAGAGCGTTCCACTGACTCTAGCGCCGCCTTTGCTTTAGCATTCAATTTAAGCGCTCTATTGGCATCAATATGGCCGTGAAACTCTTTGCTGTGCGCTACAACATCCAACTTAACTTCTGAAAGCTGTTCTGTATCTTTTTCATTAGCAGCCAAGAGCGATCGCTGAACATCTGCACGCAAAGCATCATGCATCATGTCACCCTCAAGATGATTGCGTAGCGCCATTGCGTTTCTTTCGCTAACAATCAAGGCTTTGTCATAGGCCTTTTGAGCATAGAGGCTAGCAAGTCCAATAAGTATTGAACCCACTAAACCTACAACACCAATCTGCATGAGCTTTGTGCGTAATTTCATAATGGTTCCTGCCTTGATTGAAATAGTTGTGAAAGTATCCCTATCAAATAACAATTATTTGATTTTTAGTATCAAAACGATTCCCACTCATCATCTTGATTTTGGGGCGGCGATAATTTTTTTGTCGGCGTAACTAATTTTCTAGCTGTAGGTGCAGATAACCTTGCACTAGGTTTTCCAAGATTACGGGTTCCGCCGCTATCGCCGGATAACTTAAATTCACCCACTCGCTGAGTTAATTGATCTGCTTGCGATTGCAAACTTTCCGCCGCCGCCGCCGCCTGCTCCACAAGCGCGGCATTTTGTTGCGTCATTTCATCCATTTGGGATACTGCGGTAGAAACCTCTTCTATTCCTGATGATTGCTCTGAAGACGCCGCTGCAATTTCAGCCATAATGTCGTTTACACGTTTAATAGAGGTAACAATTTCTTTCATAGTTTCGCCCGATTTTCCAACCAAGCTATTACCGTTTTCAATTTTCTTAACCGAGTCAGAAATTAAAGCTTTAATATCTTTAGCCGCATTTGCAGAGCGTTGGGCAAGTGTACGCACCTCCGAAGCCACTACCGCAAAGCCTCTACCTTGATCACCGGCACGCGCTGCTTCTACGGCAGCATTTAATGCCAAAATATTGGTTTGGAAAGCAATGCCATCTATTACACCAATAATATCCGCAATTTTTTGTGAGGATTCATTAATGGAACTCATGGTGACAACTACTTCCTGAATTAACGCACCACCATCAGAAGCAACTGTAGAAGCGCGCTCAGCCAACGCATTTGCTTGCTTTGCGTTATCTGCATTTAATTTTACGGTAGAAGTTAGCTCCTCCATGCTAGATGCTGTTTCTTCCAAGTTCGCCGCCTGTTGCTCGGTACGACTTGAGAGATCAGCGTTACCCGATGCAATTTCACTGGAGGCCGTAAAAATAGTATCTGCAGCTGAGCGTATTTCACCAATAATGTCACTCAAACTGTCAGTTGTACTATTACAGTAATCTTTTAGCTCACCGAAAGTGCCTGAATAATCTGCTGTAATTCTCTCCGTAAGATCACCCTTTGCAATAGCACCCAAAACACGATTCACTTCACCCAAGCCAACTTCCGAGGTTCGCATAAGCGCATTCAAGCCCTCCGCCAAGGTCAAGAAGAAACTTACTTTGCCCTCAACCGGAATACGCGCGCTAAAATTGCCTGCGCCTGCAGCCAGCACTACGCTGTTGACCTCTCCTTCGACGGCCACTTCTTGTGTACGATCTAGCCACTCCACTACGGAGCCCAAACGTGTGCCGTTCTCGGATAAAATTGGATTAGCAACTAGACGGAAATGGCGCTTTCCTACAACGATATTCGACGTAAACGTAGTTCTCAGACTCTCCAACAACTTCATTTGATGTGCGGGATTTTTGTGAAATATATCCATATTACTGCCGAGAATTTTTTCAACTGAAAAGTGAGGTAAGACCGCGCGAATATCAGCTTCAGCCGTACGCAACATATTCAAAACAGATGCATTTAGATAAATAATTTTACGTTCGTTGTCAGCAATCATTACATTCGTTGAACTTGAATCTAGGGCTGAACGAATGCGTTGGTTTTCAGTGGCTCTAGCTAGGCCCTCCTTAAGTGAATCAACCATATCAGCGACGGCGCTCATCACACTACCATCGCCCTTCTTCACAACAATAGATAGATCAAGATGACCTTGTGCCACTGAAGTCGTAACACGCTTCAGCTCTTCGGGATCAGCACCTAACCCTTGCAAAATTAACTTAGAGAAATAGAAAGAGATGAACGAAACAACAACAACCGATAGGATGGCAACGGCAATTAATAGGTTTGTATAGGTATTTACAACGCTTGCACCCTTCTCATCTGCGCCTGCAATTAACTTATTTGTTTTACCCACCAATTTATTTATTACGTCTTTATGAGTATTAAAGTAAACATCTAAGGATATAATATTTGTCTTGAGCTCGTCTTCACTGCCCTGCTGAGAGAGCAACTTGATAATATTATCATTTACATATTTTCTATATTTGGAAACCGTGGGATTGAGTTCTGTTTTAACAATTTCCATTAGCTCAGGATGCAACAAATTACCTTTATCTAATCGTTCGAATTCTGCGTCGTATTCGTCCAACTTCTTGTTGAGCTCAGACACTATTTGTTTCCTTTTTTCTGAGCTACTCAGAGGTATTTCCCTTATGAGCAATGTTGTTTCCACTAGAAACATCGGAGGCGGCAAAATATCTGCAGCAAACACATTCAAATTTTGTATATCACGATAGGGTTTGCTTCCAATAGAGGCATTTTTTCCCAAAAGAAAGCCTGTGACTGATAAAATTAAAACTGCGGATATGGCTATGAGCGCCATAACATTTAGCTTTGCTTTCAAACTCAAATTCATTTGCGCGCTCCGTTACTCAGAAATTTTATCAGACGTTGAGAAAAGACCCATTTCATCGCTTGAGATCAACTCATTAATATCCACCAAAATAATCATTTGCTCGTTAATGGTTGCCAAGCCCAACAAATAGCGGCTATCGAAAGCGACACCAAAATTCGGCGGCGGGCGCAATTGATCTTTGTTCAAACTCACTACATCGCTCACGCCATCTACCACAATCCCAACAATGCGATTGTGAATATGCAACACGATGACTATGGTAAATTCATCGTAAGTAGCAGTGCCCACATTAAATTTAATACGCAAATCCACAATAGGCACTATGTCGCCACGCAGATTAATAACGCCTTTGATAAACGGTGGCGCATTGGCAATTTTTGTCACAGATTCATAACCGCGAATTTCTTTTACGGTGAGGATATCAAGCGCATAATTTTCTTCACCTAAAGTAAAGGTAAGAAACTCTTGATCCTTTTGGAGGACTGCAACTTCAGACATTTTTATAGCCTCAAATGTAAATAATTAAAGATTTACCCCCGTTTTTCAAGCGGACGGTTAGGGGTATTAATTAACTTGCATGCAGTAGCGTATGTGGATTGGCTGTAACGGCTAAGGATTCAACATCTAAAATCAATGCAACACTGCCATCGCCCATAATGGTTGCACCGGCTACGCCTTGAACACGCTTATAGTGTTGCTCTAAGCTTTTAATAACTACTTGCTGCTGCCCAACCAAAGCATCTACAAAAAGTGCGAATTTGTGTTTGTTAGCTTCAATCAAAACTGCAATACCTTTATGCGCTTCTTTAAAATTTGGTTCTAACTGCATGGCTTTGTAGAGCGGTAAAATGGGCCAGTACTGATCGCGCACTAACAATAACTGGTCGTCGCCAGCCAAGGTTTTAATATCTTTTTCTAGCGGTTGCATGGATTCAATGATATTTACCAGCGGAATGATAAACGTTTGGTCGCCTACGGAAACGCACATGCCGTCTACTATCGCCAGAGTAAGTGGCAAGCGAATAGTAAACGTTGCGCCTATTCCTTCTTGTGATTCAATATCAATACGACCACCCAGTGATTGCACATTGCGCTTGACTACATCCAACCCCACCCCACGCCCAGACACATCTGTTATTTGGTCTGCCGTTGAGAAACCTGGTGCAAATATAAGCTGCCATACATCGGCATCGCTGGGGTTTTCTGCAACCGGGATATTTTTTTCCTGCGCCTTTGCAAGAATTTTTGTGCGGCTTAAACCACCACCATCATCACTGATGCTAATAACAATACTGCCGCCCTGCTGCGCGGCTTTTAAGACGACTGTTCCCGTAGGATTTTTATTGCGATCAGCCCGTACTTCTAACGACTCGATGCCATGATCAATAGAGTTGCGTACCAGATGGGTTAGCGGATCTACTAGCTTTTCGGTTAAACCTTTATCCAATTCGGTATCGCCACCCTCGATAATTAAATCGATAGATTTACCCAATTTTGTAGATAAATCGCGCACCACGCGAGGGAATCGATTAAAGACAAAAGATACGGGTAACATTCGAATTGACATAACCGCTTCTTGGATTTCACGCGTATTGCGCTCCAATTCAGCGGCAACACTTTGGAATTTTTCACCAAGCGCACCATCAATACTCTGACCAATTAAATTCAGCATTGATTGCGTGATTACAATTTCTCCCACCAAGTTAATTAATTGATCGACCTTGGTAACATCCACACGAATAGAACTGTTTTCAACAGAAACTGCTTCTTGCGACTTAGGTTTTACGGCAGGATTGCGCGGGATATCTTTTTGTCCCGAGTCCACAACAGTGTCTTTACGACTAATGTCTTCAGAGGCATGTTCTTTGGGGATGATTACTGGTTTTAGGTCAGCGGCTTTGAGATTTGCAGATTCACTATTTTCTGCAGGGGACGCTGCTATTTTTTTGCTGACTATTTTTTTTGATTTTTTTGTCGCTGACAGTTTAAGCTCTGAAGGCGCGGCATCATCAAAAAAGCCATAAGCATCTTCAGCAGATGGCAATACAGGGTCACTAAAAAAGCCAAAGCCATCTTCAATATCATTAATTGCTGCTTCGGCAAAAAAGCCAAAACCTTCAATATCGCTTTCTGTGGCGACTTCTTTGTGATGGGTAACAGCTTCAAGCCGTTCGCATATTTTATTAGCGCTTGGCCAATCAATTTCACTGTTGGATTTGTAGCTATCCAGGATACCTTTTAAAACATCTACCGAACTTAAAAACAAATCCACCATTTGCGGGTTAATGGCCAGCTTACCTTGGCGTACGTTATCCAACAGGCTTTCCATGATATGCGTAACAGAACCCAAAGCATCGAAACCAAAAATTCCACTCCCACCTTTTACAGAATGCGCTGCGCGAAAGATAGTATTGAGTTGCTCAACATCGGGATTTTGAGTATCTAAATCCAGTAACAAATGTTCCATTTCATCGAGATGCTCTTGGCTCTCGTCAAAGAAAACAGAGTGAAACTGCTTCATGTCGATAGACATAATGAACGCCCTAGTGCGAAGACAATGTATAGAGGCTAAGCATTAGCCTTAGAGGTTGGCCACTAAAATTACCCTAATACTTTTTTAGCAACTTCTAACAATTTTGCGGGGTCAAATGGTTTCACCATCCAACCTGTTGCACCAGCTGCACGGCCCTGAGCTTTCATGCTATCGCTCGCCTCCGTCGTTAAGACAACAATTGGTATCCTTGCGTAGTTGCCTAATCCACGCAGTGATTTAATTAATGTTAGGCCATCCATATTCGGCATATTTTGGTCAGTTAATACAAAGTCAAAACTCGCTGTTTTACAAATATTAAAAGCCTCTAGACCATCTTTAGCGACAGTCACATTGTAGCTTGCTGATTTAAGCGTCGCCTCAACCATTTGCCGTACCGATGCGGAGTCGTCAACAATTAATATACGTTTGCTCATGAAAAAACCTCACTCTTATACTGGATAACGAAAAAAGTTATTTAATGGTAGCTCGGATTTTATTTCCCGGAGCAATAATTTCAACAGACTCTGCTAACTTATGAATAAGGCTACTACCGCGCCCAGAATACTTATGCGCCACGTCATCCAACTTCACTTTTGGTAAATAGCCAATACCACTATCCTCCACTTCCACCAGCAAATATTCGTCACCATCGTTGGGCAACCACTGGAGCGAAACTTTTACAAAGTCTTTATCGCTTAGGGTTTTAAGGCGCGCTTCACGCTCATAAAAATATTGTATAAAACCGTCAGAACTTTCTTTGATTTCTGATGACAAGCCGAGCACGCCATGATCAAGCGCATTGCTCACCATTTCAGCAAGTACTGCAAATATTTTTTGACATAACCCCTGATCAACACCCACCTGTTGCAAAAAATAATTGCACAGCGGCGGTATTTCGCAATTCTCTAACTGACGCCCAGATAATTTAACACTCCAGTCAAAACGATTATTTACAGAAGGTGATACGCCATGAACCTTCTCTGTCTCTAAAGCTCCTGTCAAACCAGCAAACACTAGCTCTGGCCGAATAATGCAAATAGAAACGTCATCTGCATAATCATTAGTGCCTGCAAATTGAAATAAACTAGTCGACAACTCACGCAGCAAGTTATCTGGTTGCTGCGCAATAATATCTATCACTCTCGCACTAGAAAAAGGCTTGTGATCACTATTTTCTTGCTCTGTGAGCCCATCAGTATATGAAAATATAAATCCATCTTCAGGTAGGGCGATGGTGGTAACACCGGCATCAAAAATAGTTTCATCCATAATCCCTAAGGCCATATGCGCTGAGTGAAACTCGTGTTTTACTTCGCCTTGGCTTACCCACAACACGGGTGGCATGCCACCATTCCAAATACTAAATTCGCGCCGATAAGGGTTTATCTCAAGCAATGTAGCGGCTACAAATCTATCTGCAGGAGTGTCACTCACTAACTTGCGGTTTATTTCGGTAACAATTTTTTGAATATGGAAACCTTTAGCAACCATACTGTTAAAAATAGTCACTACTGGCATAATCGTAATAGCCGCCGACAAACCATGGCCGGTAGCATCCGCTAAAATAAAATAGAGATTTCCGCTGGGAGATTTCTTTACCAACGCCATATCGCCACTAAACGCAGCAAAAGACTTTAACCATACCTCTACGCCCTCGTAGGCATAGGAGTTTTGACGAAGCAAATACTCATACGTAAATTTTGCGATTTGCTCTTCCCGCTCAGCCTCCCTTTTAAAAGCCTCCAGTGCTTCATTTTGCTGACGAATTAAACGCTGCATGCTAACTGATTGAATTAGCGACTCTACTTTTAGTGCTAATAAGGAAAGATTAACGGGCTTGATAATATAATCATTCACCCCACCCGAAAAACACTGCTCAAGAAATTCTGCTTCTTCATTGGCGCTAATCATTATGACGGGGGGTAAATTGATATAGCTTGCCAACGCGCTGGGAGCCAGCAAATCCATACCCACACCATCACCCAATTGGTAATCCAATAAAATTAAATCTATGGCACCATCAACTTGCAGCGCAGCTTTGGCTTCACTAATACTATGGGCCGCAAAGGTTTCCAAACCACGAGAGCTTAAAAAGCTACAGAAAAGATAGTTGAGCATCTCATCGTCATCTACAACAAGGATACGCGACACTCTTGGCTCCAGTTCAAACATGATGGAATTAAATAAAATCGAATATTTTTTGCATATTAGCCATTTTTAAAATTTCTTCGGTTGCGCCGCGCGCACCTTTTACTCTAACTTTTCTGCCTCCTGTAGAGAATTTCTTCTGCAGCAAAACCATCATACCCAAGGCTGAGGAGTCGAGGTATTCCACTTGAGTGAAATCTAAAATAATTTCTTTGCAAACCGAACTATCGATCAGTGGTGTATACATTTCGCTAAACTGACGATGAAATGAATAGTCAAACCGGCTGGGTAAGCGGAGCGTTTCTAACTCTGACATATGCATAGTCCTATTGAATACTGATTAATTTCTGCAAATTTGCTAAAAGCAAAATTTCTTTAACCGAAGGCTTGGCATTAATGATTTCAATAGTGGCGCCTTTACTTAGTGCTTTTTTATGGGCCATCACTAATAAGCCAATTCCGGCGCTATCGATGTAATCTAAATGAATAAAATCGAGTTTAATTTTTGGATCAGATGCATCCTCACCCATAGCGGCACTGATCGCCGCATTAAATTCTCCGCTGGCACTGTAATCAAATCTTTTTGGCATTTTGATATTAGTTGTCATTACGAATTCCTTTGTGTGTAACTTATTTAAAATAAATCTATATCGCCACTTTGCATTGAAGATGCTGAGACGGGATTTCTGGTACGACTATTCAATAATTGCTGATGGCCTTTTATTTCTTCTCTAAGTGCAGCCTGTAGACTATCCAAACCTCTCGCACCCGATATGAATGTGCTGGCAATAGGCTCTAGGGAGCGCATTAGGCTCATGG